>Ga0194116_10002753_pt1 | contig 22117 bp, 19 predicted proteins | sample TA2MahsurfametaG_4_FD_148617 | JGI IMG/M metagenome (GOLD analysis project Ga0194116, IMG submission 148617) | Freshwater microbial communities from Lake Tanganyika, Tanzania - TA2015008 Mahale S9 surface | ecosystem: Environmental > Aquatic > Freshwater > Lake | place: Tanzania: Lake...
GGACGCCTCAACGAATCCTGGGGCGGTTCAACTGGAACTAGATAAACATAAAGCAGTCGAGATCAAATCCTTCCTTGTGCTTTAGTCCTCAAAACCATCGTCACTAGTTTCTGTGTCGTCGTCGTCGTCATCATCAAGTTTTGAAACTGTTTCAGAAGAGGTAATCGAACTGATGTCAATCTCAAACCAGTCAAGGTAAAGATTTCTTAGCTCGTCATGAACCAACTCCCTCAATTTGTCCTCATCTTCCGGGGTCAAATCATTTTTAAGGGCTTTCAGACGTTCTTTGACGACTTGATTTACATAAAGTTGACGCGCCCTGGTGGAAAGTTCCTCAAGGTCCATTTCATAGGTATCAAACCAAAGCTGTACAGACTCTGGCAGCGTTCCGTTGCTTTTGTTGGCCTTCATCTGAAATGCAAAGACTTGAATAAGTAGCCACCTGAAGTAAACCCAGGAATCTTTCTGCGTTTTTTGTGTGAGCGCGATGAAACCGGATTTCGTCTTTGATGTCTCACTATTTGCCCAAAAGAATCGTCTCAGCGTTCCGGACGGATTAAGTGAGCCCATATAGCTGTTGATGGCCTCAACGTAGGTAGTCGCAAAAGATCTACGGTCAGATTCGCTAATGTTGAAACATCGACCTAGCGATTCAAACGCCATGACATATGCAATTTGAAGCGCATTTGTTCTTGCTCGATCCAGTACTCGAATCGAATTCTTGTAGTCGTCGCTGTCTACATCAGTGGTCTTCGCGTAGTTGCTTTCAAGTTTGGACCTGAATTTCTTTTCTTGTTTTTTGACAATTTCCCATGCCTTTTTCCAATCAGTACCCGAAAAGCCGCTTAGCTCTTCGTCTGACGTCAGTTTTCTCAAGGTGAAGTAGGTACCTACACCGTCCAACAACGCTTCCTTCGCCAGATCGCTGGGAGCATCTGGTATGACCCCCCAGTCTTTGTCAAAGGCCTTTAGTTCATCGGAAAACGTCTTGAACGGCTCAGCATTAGCGAGAACGTAGAGAAGGTGTGTCCCCCATAACTTGATGAATCGCTCAGTCAGTGTTCCTAGAACACTTGACGGAAAACGGGTGTTGGTAAGTTGTTGGATTTCTAGAGTCAGTTGCTTACCATTGTGCGAATAGTTGAATTCCTTCTCATCCTCAAATGCCAAGTCAAGTTGCCTGCGCATGCACGATGCAGTCCCGCCTTTATATCTTTGTGGGATTTTGCCGATGTCATTTAAGAGAACTTCAGGGCCCCAAATCAAACGAGTGACGATTAATTGAAGAATTGAAACGGTAGTTATGCAGGTTGCTTTCTGCGCCTGGGGATTGTTCGGATCTGCGTTAGGTGAGTCGTATTCAATTGCGAATAACGGCAAGTAAGACATCCCCTTCTCTTCAGGAGTTCGAACTTCGTCAAGAAGAGATCTAGCGAAAATGTCTTTGAGATCCGTTTCAGAAAGAAGTACTAATCGACTTTCGTTGGGCGGCTTGGCCTCCTTATTGACGTCAACAAAGAGACGACGTGCCGATTTATGTAGTTGTTTACCCTGCTCGGTCCCTAAATGATCCGGCAAAACGCAAATAGTGATTGGCAATTCAATGTTCGGTAGCTCCGAGGAGCCGTATCTTTTATTGATCATCTCGTCGTAGAAGTGTTTGTACCTGGCAGCAGCACCCCCGACAGAACTCCACGTAATTTTCTTTGACAAGGAGCGGTACAAGGCGAGGAGCGCCATCGCACGATGCTGACCGTCAATGATTACTAGCCGCGTTTTCGCCGAGTTCCAATCAAGTCGTCCGACACGCAAATCGCGACGCGGTTCACCCTCGGAAGTCATCATCGTGAATTGAAAGTCCGAACCGGATCGGATCCCGCTAAACTTGTTACCCAGGAACTCCAAGTCGTCTACCTTGGTCGAACCACTGAACTCTGACGGCTTTCCGTTCTCAAATGGTAAAACGATCGCGAGGATTGGCGGGAAAAATCGTGTATTCGGGGAGTCCTCATCTCCGGAGGTGGATCCTTCCATCAAATAGGGCACCAGACCAGTAAGGACCCTGTAGTCGTCCAAATCGCGTTGTAGCAACTCTGAAAACTCAAGCTCTTTCACGTCAAGCGCTTCTCTAACGGGGGCAACTGCCTCCATCAGCCACTGATCGTGAGCGTCGTCTCCTCGCAAGTTCACCTGCGTTGACAGATAGAGCACTTCTCCGTTAGCTGAAGAAAACCGGCCCCATGATCCATAGATGAAGCTCTCAAAATGAGGTTTCGGTGTCTCGAAAGGAAACTCGCTGGTCTTGTTTTCCATGTCTACCGCCTTCCTAATCGTGGTTGAATCAAGCGATTCAGGAAACCTTCAACTGTCTCGTTGACGTGTTCCTTGTTTGAGTGATCGTTGTATTCGGGAAGCGCAAAATAGGTGAATCGGAGATCTACTTCGTAATCTTTCGCTCCAGCCTTTTTTGCCCGGACAGCCATTCCTTTAACGTCCTCATCACCTGCATTAGGACTCCATGGCCTGTCCGCTGTTACGTCCGCGAGTGCTTGGTGATGTTGCTTGAGCCGCGTCCTGAGGTTGTCTGCTTTACCGATGTAGATCACGGGCGCGATCATGTTGAAGATAAGACGAAAATGATCAATAAACAAGTGCCGCTCTGCCTCACCAAGTTGGCGGACCTTTGTGAAGTCCAAAGTTGGACTTAGGAGTTCCAGCGATCCCTCCCACTTCGACGTAAAACGTTGCTCACTATGAAGTCCGACCTTGTGGTTGTCGGTAGAAAAAAGTTGATCACGCAATAGTTTGATTCTCTCCTCAAGTTTTTCTAGATCACGCCTAATCAGCTCTTTGGAGAGTGGGGGAATGAAGAACCATGCGTAGATGCCTACGACCTCAGGGACGAGGTCAACCTCGGAGGTGTCATAAAGGGTGTATCGGACCTCTATACGACTGTCAGCAGCCACGAATTGGAGCCTACACCGGGCCGGAGATTCAAAAATTACGTTGTGCTTGGTCATCTACCGTCTCGTCGCGCCGAACTCGGACCGTTCATGCCCGATTGAACATTCGGGCGGTGTCAGTTCAGATATGCCGGCAACAGAAGGTCGTTCATGTTCGTATCACGGCTGTCGAGGGCAACATACTTGCCTTCAGTTGAAGACTTCCGTGCAATGGCGAATGCTATGCGTAGATCCTCTGCCGAGCGGCCGGGGTTGCCTCCGAGCATGTAGATCAAAAGCTCGGCTGCCAAGTTAGCGCCACCCGTCACGATCTTTTCCTTGGTCTGGTCATATAGAACTCCCCACCAAGGTTTTGTTCGGTCGACCAGGCAGAAGCCACTTTCTGAGTCGTAACGGGCAAGGCGCTGGAAGATCTCTTCCAGCCCCATCGGATTCACGGGATCGTGGATCAGAACCCCGACGGCCGTTGCCAGGGCTTGCTGACCGAGGGGGCGGAACAGCATGTGAGCCTCGCCTGGCGAGCTTTCGGTCGGGAAGCGGCGCATTTCGGCCACGTTCCGGGGTTCTCGATAGGGCGTTACTTTCTGGACCGCATCGGGAAGGAACTTCCACGGTTCGATCGCCCGCATCGACGGCAACGATGAAATGGCGTCCCATAGGGCGACGAACTCGTCGACGGCGAGTGACACCAAGTCCTCGGACGGGGGTTGGCCCATCATGTGCTTCTTCACGGGTCGGTACCACTCACCGAACTGACCATTCTTGAGGTACTCCTCGGCCATCTTCTTCATTGTGGCGAGGGTCGTGAGAACGGTGCTCTTGGCGGCGATGGTGTTGTGAGTCGGGCTCAAGCGTGGGTTACGTTCACCCTTGATGTCCTTGAGGAAGTTTGATTCTTTCCATGTTCGGCGGGCGGTGATGGCAAAGCCGTCCTCTTGGTCCATCGCCGCGGCTGCACCCTTGGGCACCGCAACTGATGTGGTGTTGAATGCCTTGAAGATCGAGGCCACTCGCTGAACAGCTTCAACCCATGTCTCACCCTTGCAGACAGCAGGAACGAGCTTGATCCCAACTCGCTCGGTCCGGAACTTCAGAACGTCAAGCTTCGTGATTCCTAGGCCCTCGACTTCATCGAGCCAATCCTCCAGACGCTCTTCGGCGTTGCGGCCGGCTGGTGATCCGTCCTTCTTCTTATGATGCAAGACGCCAGTCTCGAGCATGTCGAGAGCGGCCTTGATCCCAATCAACCGGTGCTGGCCGTCCAGTGCGTAGATCGCATAGCGATCCGCCTGCCCTTGCTTACCCAGATGCAGTAAGCCTTTGTCAGTGAGGTCACTGATCTTTTCGAGATCGCAGGAATCAACCTTGGCACGGCCGTTGTCCCACTGCGGCGCCGCCTGGTCCTCGACCCACGGCGCCGTCACGACCAAGACGAGGTCGGGGAGATTGTGGAACGGGTGCATGAGGAGGTACTTCGCAATCCCGTGTGCACGGGAGAAGTCCACCGGACGCTGGCGGATCAGTTCGATGTTCTCTGACGTAATCTCGATGTTGCCGTAGTCATCACCAATTCGTCGGTATTCGCCCTCTTCGTGAGAGAACATCTCCATCTCACCCACGAGCTTCACGTTCTTACCGATCCACTCGGCGGTCGTTTGGAACGTGAAGAACGGCTTGTCGAAGGGCATTTCACCGATCGAGACTTCGATGGTTCCCTCCGGGCCGGTAAGGCGGGTGTACACCTCGCCATAGAACTTGCGCATCCGCTCCTCCTCGGCGGCCTGCTCCTTGAGGTATTCGTCGATTCCTGATGTCATGGCTCTTCTCCTAGATTGATGTGTTGTCAAAGGTGATGGTGAGATTGGCGGCGGCGTCAACGCAGCCGAATGTTGAAGTCCGGCTGGGCCGAGCGGACGAGTTGAGCTTCCACTAGGTCGAGTTCGGATTCCGGGACGGGAGCGAACCAAAGTTCGGCACGGGCGGGATGACGGTTCATCCATCGGCGCAATTCGGTATTTGCCTCGTTCCGGACGTCATGGCCGTTGGAGATTCGTTGACGAAGGTTCTTCGACTTGCCGATGTACTTCCATTTGATCTCGATGGGCATGCCGAACTGGCGTGTCACCTCGGCGTAGGCGTAGATGCCGCTCTGAGCCGGAATGTTTGGGTTTTTACCGTGAATGTTCGGAATGACTGTCCACGAGAATGTGAGGCGGGCGTGAGGGTCAATACCGCAACGTCCCGTCGCCGCTCCGCCCAGAAGCAACTCAGTTTTTGTGGAAACACCTGCAGTTTGTCCCAAACTTTTGCTGATCATTCTCCAATTATGGGCGCTCCCGCGGCGAAAAGCAACCCCAGGGCGGAGAAGTTTTGGGAAAACCCTAAAAAGTTTGTGTCAGTTAGCAAGGAATTGATCCGGGGAGTCTGGAATCAGCCCTGTAACCAGGGCGTTCCATTGGTCGCGGTATCCGATGCGGCTTGTATCGGCGTACAGACCAAGTTCGACTTCGCGGCTGGTGAGGTCGCGGAAACCCTGCCAGCGAGGGTCGGAGGGGTGGAGAAACTCCTCTTTTCGATGGAGGATCGGGAGGTTGGATGACAGAGGGTACGTGTGCGAGCGGTGGCTCTGGTCGACCAGGTCCACCACGTCGGTGCGCCGGAGGGTCGGATGCGGATTGTGGTCGAAGTCTGGATACGAGAGGTAGGAGATCTTCTTGGCGTCGCGATGAAGCTTGATCAGATTTGTGTCGGGAACGTCGCCGACGAGACGGCGAGCGCAACCCTCATAGACCTTGAGAACCCCGGGGAGATATTCAAACGCGTCCACGTGCACGTAGAGAGCAGATGGTGTCGACTTGCCGACCGTTGATGATCGACAAGCCATCGAGATGTTGTCGAGATTTCCGACGCCGAACAAAAGCTTGCGCGCGACGGCGAGGGCCTTGGTCAGAGATTGGTAATGGGCCCGAATATCACGTTGGGTGACGGGCGGAAGATCACTCATCCGGTAGTCACCGCCGAAGAACTTCAGAGCCAGATAGACGAGCAAGTCAATTCGACGTCGCTCAGTCAGCTTTAACCACTCCCCGCGGTCGGTTACAACTTCAATCGCGCGAAAAGCTCTTCCAAGTGATCCGAAGGCTTCAACGATTGATGGACCGGAGGAGATTTCGTCCTCATTCGGAAGGCGGCCGTGAAGGGCAAAGAAATTGATCAGATCCTGAAGGATCTCACGATGCTCTTTGAACCGAGCATCGCTTTTTCTTTGGTGGGGGGACGGGAACCGCAGCATGTAACGCCTAGCGAGGAAGGACTCACGATCGACAGATCGCCGGAACACGTACCAAACCCCGGGTGCGGCAGCGACGGGATCAACGTTCAAAGTGCTTCCGATCCAAGCACCAAGTTCCTGATGGTCGTAGAAGCGCTGGAACGTGCCGCGAGATGTCATCCAACCATCAGATCGAGGCTTGATGTGAGCGTCGTCGTGCTCATCATGCAGACGAGCACTCACCAGCATAACTCCTCCGGTCAAACTCCAGGCCTCCTTCAACACTTGGTCGCGCTCAGCAGGATCCTCAATGACGTTGACCACATAGGTGAGGCCGACGATCTCAGTCTTGGTGGGGCGCTCTTTCGGGCGATGGACGGGATCCCATCCCCGAGATTTGCCGCCGAGGGAGGCTACCCAATCAACGTCGGCTCCTCGACCACAGCCGAAATCGAAAAACGGCGTCTTCTTTCCCAGGATCCCATGCTCAACCGCCAGTCGAATCGGGCGCGACGGCTCGAGGCGAGCCATCGCTGTGAGATCGCGTCGCGTGCCAGCCACGGCCTGACTCTAGGCAACGAGAGACGTGAGGTTTCTGATTGACGGCTTGGGGGCCAGGTTAGCGAGCAAGCCGATTCCTCGATGAAGGTGCCGGTTGAACTCACGAGCCAGGGAGTCGGGATCAGTCGGGAGACCATCTTCGTGGGCCCGTTGCACTAAGAGGGCCCAGTAGACCTCCTGGTGCGAACCGCCGAACACATCCCAGTCTATTTCGAGATTCGACATCGCACCGAGAGGATCAACGCTGGTTGGATTGGCGTCGGCGAGCGACAGACAAAACGCCCATCGGCACAAGATGTTGTAGCCCTTGACGCCGGTGGTTCGCCTGAGGCGCACCAAAAGGTCGCGATCGGTCTCAACCAAGCGAACGGTCTTAATGAACATCAGCGACCTCCGTGAAATAACCGGGAATGACCTCAGAGCTTTCGTTCTCCTCGCGGAATTGGATGACGTACTCTCGGCTGACTGAACCCTTGATCTTTCCATAAAGTTTGACGTTGAATTCACTGTCGGTGGACAGAATCACCACCTGACGGGCGGCATAGGGGAAGTAGTTGGTAGCCAAATTATCTCTGTGGTCACCATCAAGGCGACCAAGAGGTGTGTCAATGACGAGAGGAATGGAACGGCCAGCCACAGTCGCCAAGCCCCACAAAATAGCCGTTGCCAATAGCTGTCGTTCACCGGCACTCAGTCGCTCAATCGGGAGACGATCCCCATCACTGGTGATGACTCGCAATTCCAGCCCGTCGCGGTCAATCTGGAGGTCGGTGATCAGATTCTTTTTCCCGATCAACTCTTGGAATCGGCCGAGAATCGCAGCCTCAATCGTCGCGAGATTTCGGGAAATCGTTGACTCCGATAGTTGAGCAACTGACGAGAGAGCTCTCTTCGCGTACTCGCGGGTGCGACGATCATCAAGTTCTTCTTTGTGGCGATCAGCTTCCGCACTGCGCGCACGCTCTAACTGAACCGAGTGGCGTTCAATGGTGGCCGTGAGGTGGGTCTCCTCGGTCTCAAGGGCCTCAAACTGCTGCAGGAGAATTTCCCCTTGAGCGCGAGTTCGTCCAAGCTTTTCTAGGATCGGTCCGAGTTGTTCTTCGGTAGGAACCGACATCAACAGCCGGTCGTTATCGGTGATTTGAGAATCAATGTCGTCAAGACTCTGAAGGATCATACCGATTTCGCGACTCGGAGAGATCTCACGAAGCACCGAGTCGACCAATACCTTTGACTGCCGAGATCCTGAGTGCACGGTGGCCATTGATGCGCGATCGGCGTAAGTCTGACGATCATTCCGTAAAACTGACTCGAGTTCAGAGGCGACCGTGGGTCCCATTTCACGAAGAATTCGAGAATCTCGGGCCGCGAGTTCGTCTAATAGTAATGCCGAGGTCTGGACATCTTCATCGGCCGCCATCTGGCTCTTGGTGCGCTCAAGAAGATTTCTGAGAAGCGCAAGAGGGGTTGGACCCTCAGCAATTGCTTGCAATTCCGATTCAAGCGTGACACGAGTGAGCTGAAGCTGACGACCTTGTGCCTCCAACCTTGCGCGCTGCTCCCATTTTTCGGCTCCCAAAGACCGAGCCTGCTCTTCAATTCGCCCCATAATCTCTGCGTTTCGTTCCCGCAGGGATCGAATCTGGGCTAATTCATGGCGAACATCAGTGCGACGTGCTTCGAGAGTGTCAAGCTCTTGTTGGATGCCGAGCATCTCCGTAGAGATCTCATGGCCGATGGCCTCGTCTTGTTTTCGACGCAGGAGTACCTTGAGGTCAGCCTCGAGGCGTTCCAACACCCCCAGACCTAGTAGTCCGCGAATCGCAGCCTTGATCACATTTCTCGATTCGGCTGGATCGGCGAGTTGGTCGATCTTTTCTCCATCGAAGAAATTGAGCGAGGCAACTTCGAGGGGAAGTAGCGCTTCGACGTGTTCGTCCCAATTATCAGCCAAAACACGATCACGCTGACCATTCAGATCAACGTCGAAGAACTCTTTGACAGACTTGCCGACAACTTCCCAGGATCTCGTGATCTCGTAAATCCGGGTCTCGAGATCGTCCTCAAGACTGAAGCGCATTCCCACCAATGCGCCACCCGTGGCGCGGCGATTGATGCATTCCCTCAGATACATTTCCCAAGGTGTGTTCTTACGATTGCTCAAACGAGCGCGTTGGCCAAAGAGTACTAAATTGATGGCATCGAGCATGGTCGTTTTGCCGCGACCGTTGCGTGCACCGATGAGGACGATCGGCTTCTCTTCGCTTTCGGGCCGAAGGTCAATCTCATGCCGACCCTGATAGATACCGAAGTCATGGAGGACGAGTTGCTCAATGATCATTCGAGACCCCGCAACGTGACCGGCACACCGTCTTCAAAGTCATTGAGGGGGTCGTGCTCGACGCCGGCCTTGTCACGGGCGAAGGTAAGAGCATCATCGCGGTCACGATAAAAGGATCGTTTGATCGACCTCTCCAATTCCTCGATGAGTCCCTTGCGACGGGCCATTGTCGCGAAGCGTCGCTCAGTCGCGATTAGGTCCCTCATCATCTCGTAGTGCAAGTGATCATCGCCGCAAATTTCATTAAGTGACGTGAAGAGTTCGGCGCTGATGTTGAGGTGTGACCGACCTCCCGGGAATTGCACTCCGGTTGCCGCCGTGTAGATACCAGGAAGGGTGTCTTCGATCTCTTTCTTTTCAACGAGCCAGATGCGACGAATTTCATGAATCTCTTCCATCGTGATTAGCTCGATCCGGCGTACTTCTTCCGGACCGTTCTCTCGGACCCATCGTTGAGCACTTAATAGCTTCATCAACCAGTTCTCTCGGGACTCTTTGGTGTAGGGCCCCGGGACGCTTCCATCATGGAACAGCTGAACGCGTCCATCCATCCGTCGGAAATCGCGAAGGTGTTTGTCGTCGGGGATATCGAGCTCGTCACGGAGCTCCATGAGCGGTCTCATCCATTCCTTCTCTTGGTCGTTCTGGATCATGGCCGACATTGACTTGTCCTTTTCGACCATGGTGCATACCCAACAACCAAAGCGACTATCCCCACAACTGGGAGTTGAGGTATCAACGACGAGCGGGCACTCATTATCGGCACTCGCCCCGCGGTACATGTTCAAAAGCATCCGGTTGTCATAGCCCCATGGATTTTCGACCTGCATGAGGTAGAGCCAAACGTCGTCATTGGTCCAGTCCTCAATCGGACTAAAGACAAGTGAGTTGGGAAGGCTTTCGTTGGGAGAGAGACGGTCACGGACCCGGGACTTTTCGAGTTCCTTCATGCGTGCTCCACGAGAAGCGCTCTCAGCTTTCCGCGTTCCGAGAACCAAAATGGTTTCTCCACTGGCCCGAACCATGTTGCGAACGAAGGTGTTTGAGGGGCGTATCTTCAACCGCTCAGTGCACCAGCGAAATTTCGGCCTTGGAGCCGGATATCCCTTGCCAATCAAGTTCACCCAGAAAGTGTCCTTGACTTCAGGGGTCAATCGGTGGGGAGTGATCGGTAGTCCTTGTGACTCGGCGGCCTCCTTCATGGTCTCAAGAGAATGAGTTACCCAGCTCGCAACGATCGGGTTCTCGACCAGAGTGTCGGTGGAGATGACGTGAATCACCTTGTGGCGGTCGGCGACAGATAGACGAGAGAGTGCCAACCATACGAGAGAGAGAACAGCGGTGGAGTCCTTTCCTCCGCTGTAACCCACGATCCAGGGAATATCGTCTGATTGATAGAGAGTCTGTATCTCATTGACGAGGGATGTGACTGTTCCCTTCAATCCGAGATCGGCGAAGGCCGAACTTTGGCTCATTTCTGTCCGCCTTTCAATGCGAGTTCATAGCGGGCCTCATCGGCCGAAAGATCCAGTCCAACTTCTCGTTTGATGACTGCCGAAGTCAGGGCCACGCTTTGTGTGCTCTTGGAGACGTGGCCAGCCTGGAGCGCTCTACCTTCCCACAAGGGTGCGTTGCGTCGAGACCAGTCGATTCGCTGGAGTGCTGCCGTGAAAACTCCCCAATTCGTCTTCTCTCCTGACCGCACGAACGAGTTTGCTGCTCTACCAAGGGCGTGAAGAACCGTGCCGTGAGCATTGATGTAGTCGTTTCGCACATCTCTTGATGCAGAAGTTTTCCACTCCGGAAAAGCACTCAACACGGAGTTCCAAAACTCACCGGCCAACTGAATTTGCTCTTCGTCACCTAAGTTGTCCAGGCCCATCAGCAAAGCCTCGTTGGCCTGGTGAACAGCGCTGAGTGTGAAAAGGCGCTTCGACTTTGGTGCAAGAGTGACCTTTTCGAACTCGGTCATCGCTCGCAGGACGTCGTTTCTTCCGACGACTTTACGGCTGATTCGGCTCATCGGATCGCGGTGGTCGTAGAGAACCCCAATCGAGGCAGACGGCTTCACGCTATGACGATTGAGATCAGCGAACATCTGCTGGGAACGTTCGAGCCCGATATCAATGAAGAAGACAACGGCGATGGTCTCATCACCAAGTGAAGGATCAAATTCCAAAGCTCGCGAGAAAGCCGCATGGCGGTGCTGGCCATCATTGATGATGAATCGGGCGTCCATGGGCACACTTAGCCGACCGATTCGACTGTCGAGGTCACTGATCGGTTCGAAGGTCACGTCGGCGTCAATCGATGCCGTGATGGCTGAAAATGTGTAGTCGCTCCGATTGTCGACGATGTAACGAGCAATCTCGGGCACCCGACTCGTGTTTAAGGTTCGTTGGGACCGCATCTCGACCGGTAACTCGGCATCGGTAAATGCGAATATCTTTGGTAGCAGCCGAACCGGGCACTGGGCGATGAAGTACTCCCGACCAGCCTGCACTCCCCGAACAGCGGGGAAGGTGTAGGAGAAACTCGGATTTAACATACTGATAACATACCATTGACATACCGAAAGTTTCAAGAAAGAGAGGAAATGTACTTGTCCAACGCCGCCTATTTCGACTTCGCCGCCACCACACCCGTCGACGAACGGGTTGTTCAGACTGTCCTGCATTTCATGAGGGAGGAATTCGGGAACTCGGGCAGTCGGACGCACGCCTATGGGGTGAACGCCCGTAATGCTGTCGAGGCGGCCCGTCGGTCGGTTGCTGACGTCGTTGGAGCGACTGACGATGAGGTCATCTTCACCAGCGGGGCGACTGAATCCGACAACCTGGCCATCCTGGGCTTGGCCGCACACCTGGAGTCGGTGGGCCGGCGGCACATCATCACCTCGGCCGTCGAGCACAAGGCCGTCCTCGAGCCTCTCGAGTATTTGGAATCAAAGGGATTCGAGGTCACCTATCTGGGTGTAGATGAAAGTGGATTGGTGAACTCCGTTGAACTTGCTTCTGGCCTTCGAGAAGACACGGGTCTGGTCTCGATCATGCACGTGAACAACGAGACCGGAGTGATCCAGCCATTGGCCGACCTTGCTGCGGTCCTGTCTGATCACCCGGCCTTTTTCCACGTCGACGCCGCGCAGGGTTTTGGCAAGGAACTCGATCTTCTACGCCTTCCCCGGATTGATCTCATCAGCATCAGCGGCCACAAGATCTACGCGCCCAAGGGAGTGGGCGCCTTGGTGACTCGCAAACGACATGGTCGGGAGCGTCTACCGATAGAGCCCTTGATGTACGGAGGTGGCCAAGAGAGAGGACTCAGGCCCGGCACCGTGCCGGTCGCCTTGGTCGCAGGCCTCGGAGAAGCAGCACGAATCGCCATCCTGGATTACCAAAGACGTTTGGAGGCGGCTCGCCAGGTTGAGCAAAAGGTGCTTGAGTTCGTGGAGGCCGCGGGCGGGACGATCAACGGGGATCGCTCACGTTCAATTCCAAACATCGTGAATGCCAGCTTTCGAGGACTCGACTCAGAAGCCTTCATCGTGGCGACGAAGTCACTCGTGGCGATCTCCAACGGGGCAGCATGCTCGTCGCATGCTTACGAACGGAGCCATGTTCTCGAAGCTATGAACATCGAGACATGGCGTGTTGGTGGGGCGGTGCGCTTTTCCTTCAGTCATGAGAGCTCGTTACCAGACTCTGACGAGCTGGTGAGGATCATCGAGTCGGTTCGGTTCTAGATCACCGGTTCGGGCAACTTGGCTGAATTTATGCCATAAATGCGCTTTGCGGCGCGGTAGTCATCCTCGAGAAGTGTGGTGCGGCGAGCGCCGTATTCATCGGAACCGATCAAGAGATAGGTGATGAGGTTGGCCGCGAGCGGGCTAAATGCGAGCACCCGTACCCGGCGATCTCCTCCACCGAGCAAGATGCCGTGCCAAAGCAGATGAGAGAACCGCATTGGGATCTCGTTGAGTCGATCAATCAAGGTTTGGGGAGTTAGCCGAGTGATGCGGTGTGCCTCCATCAGGCCCCGAACTACTGCTTCTTGTCCATTAGGGCGCAACGCAACGGAAAAGGGCTTGTTGTGTTGGCGGCAATCAGGAAGCTCACTCGGATTTTCGAGTGCTCGCACAAACGGATTGAAACCAGTGACCAACGCCGACCACCAACGCGCACACTCTTCATAGGCCTGACACAGATCGGTGTCGTCAGGTCGAACAATCGTGGTTTTCTCATCAAGCGGGCGTTGACCAGTCGCGGAGCACATCGCCTCTACCGACTTGTAAACCAGCTCGAGGGTCGTGAGATGTTGATCTGCTTGTTTGAGGCTGCTTCCTTCAAGACGCAGCACGTCGCGACCGTTACCAAATGTTGAAGGGATCGGCGCATTGACAGCAGAGTCGAATTTTCCTGGGTCGTCGAGGCCTGACAAGCAGCGGGCGATGATTGCATGACCATCATCTTCGCTGGTGAGGATATTTGTGGATTTTGAAGTCGGCTTGGCGTAGCGATTGACCTTATTGAAGATGCGACGGGCCTTTTCGACCGACGTGAATTTCAGGAAGATGACCGATAATTGGTCGTTCTTCACCTCGTTCCGGTAGTCGCCTGTAATCGGGTGACCAAGATGGGGGGTTCTCGTCTCATTGATGACCGTCCGCAATGCGTGCAGGCGGTGCTGCCCGTCGAGAGCGAAAAGTTTTCCACCAGAGATGGTGAGGGTACCGATCATGCTTTCGATAGATGAGTAAGCCGCCGGCAACTTGCCGAGACCGAAATCCTTAAGTGGCTCGAAGTAGAACTCCTTCGGCTCATACACAAGCACAATGATCGATCCGAAAAATCGATCGGCTGAATTAGTGAGGTAAGGAACGATCTGCGCTTCAACCCTTTCCTCACTTAGCTTACGCTGCATTCTTTCACTCGCCATGAAGGAGTCGAATTCCTTGAAGTCCATTGCAGCCTTCACTGTCGCCGCGAGCTCATCGGCACGTATGACGGCTTGGAAGTACTCGGTTGATCCCATACGTCCGGCAATCGCCGGCACCGTGTAGGTCGACATCAGATGAATTCCAAGGATGCGGGAAGTGATACGTCGTCACGTCCGAGCTGTCGTCGATAGCGCTCCGTAAGAGACTGTTGGAACGTGGTCGACGACGACTTACCGGTGATCATCCATGTGGCAAGATCGGAAGCGAGTTGAACGTCGGTTTTCTTGTTGGTGACGTTTCCCTTGGCGTTTACCATGATTCCACGCCAGAAATTGGACGAGATACTCCAATCAACGTGAAGAAGTCGACGAACGATCTCTTCGAGATCGTTCATGTTGCCAGCAGATTTGCTGAGCGCTATGGCAACGGCTCCAAAGAAGGCCTGAAAACCCACTGGTCTGAGCATGAGAGAGAGCCGCGAATCCTTGCGCATCTCAACGATCTTGAGGGGATCAAGTCGCATCGCTGCGAATTCGGAGGACTGATTGAAAAGGATAGTTAGCCACCGTTCGGCTTCGGCTCGAACCTTCGTCAGGTCTGATTCTGGTGGCGGATTGCCCGCCTCTTCGCCAGCTTGAAGATCGATTCTCAACACATCGGCGACGAGTTGGACAACTTCGTATATCGCATTGAGCGTCGTGATCTGCTGATCACGTTGAGCAATCGTGTTCTTTTCCCATTTGATGAGTCCTTTTTCTCCGAGACCGTACGGAGCAAGGAGAGAGCAGCCAGTGAGGTCTCGAGCCACAATAGCCGCTCCGTCAACTTCACTCATGATGAGAACGTCGCTCTTGGTCACGCGACGTGCTGAGCGATTTAGAACCGTGAACAAGTCGCGAGCGCTGCGCACGTCTCGGTCATTGACGAAGATGACGGCGACTTCGTCGGTGTAGACGTCAGCGGAGTGAACTCCATCCGTTTCGTTGCGGACGACACGGCGAAGGGCAGCTAGTCGGTGTTGGCCATCGAGAGCGACGAACCCGGCTTGTCGACTGGCTCGGCTGCTACTGAGGACGAGGAATCCGATCGAATTTGCTGCGGATTCGTACGCTCGGGGAATCGTGAGGTAAGTCCCAGCGGGCTCAAAGACTGCAGCCTCAGGATCGAGGATCCAAATGATGATGGATCCGAAGAAGCGGCCGCTGGTATTGGCAAGGTACGGAGCGATGTCTTGCTCGACTCGCTTTTCATTCAGCTTTCGTTGGTACAACTCGTTGAGCGTTAGTTCGTTCCAGTCGCTGAGCTCGGATGCAATGCTCACCTGACCGGAGAGCTCAGACGCAGTCATCTTGGAGATGAAATAATCGCGGGAGCCCATGGTGGCCCGAATGGCAGGGATGGTTACAGTCACGGAGGCTCCTGGCTCAAATGGTGATGATCGGAAGTGGCTTCGGAACAGTCAGGCTCGGATTCACCTTGGCCAGTCTTCGAGTGATTTCTTCATGTAGGTAATCGGAAAGTTTTGGATCTGAGCCGAACGTGAGCCAAAGAATCATGAAGGCCGCATCTTCATAGGTGTTCTGCTTGGCCAAGATTCGTTGTCCACCAACCACGATGATGTCCTGCCAGATGACCGCTTCCACGTTCCAATCAAGACTGTTTGTCGCCCTCATGAATCGGTCAATGTCAAACTGATGGCCGAACTTTTCGCAGGCCCGTCTGGCTGCACGGAAGAGCGAGATTTGCCCGGCTGGTTTGAAGAGTAAGGAGAACGGCCGGCCATTTTCGCGGTACTCGGGGATGACCGCCACGTGACGACGAGCCTCATCAAGAAGTGGGTAGGCCGCAAACATGGCCTCGAACCAGCGCCGACTCGCTTGGAAACCCTTCTCGACGACACTTGGATCGGGTGCGGCTCCCCCTAGGGCTTTCTCGTCGAGGAATACCCCGTTGGATTCGCAGATGTCCTTCACCATGAGCGACAGGGCGCTGATGGTCGTGAGTTGAAGACTTCGACCAGAGAGGGTGTTGTTGTTCCAATTGACGATGCCGCGTAACCCAGGGTCTGAGCGAGGTTCTCGCTCTGAACGTGGATCTCGACTGGACCAGGGACCTTGGGGATCACCGAAGAGGCGCCGGGAAATGATTGCGTATCCGTCGTCTTCACTGAGAATCAGGTTGTCGGCCCGTGAGGTGGTGCGGGCGTAACGGTTGACCTTGTTGAAGATGCGGCGCGTCTTCTGAATGTTCTCGTTTTCTATGAAGATGACGCTCAAATCGTCCCTCTCGATGCCCGGCTGCAGTTCGCCGCGGTAGTTACCTTCGAAAATCTCGCGGAGAGCCACCAATCGGTGTTGACCATCCAGGGCAATGAAGTTGGTGTCGTCGATGGTGAGGAAACCGATCTTCTCCACGCCGGCCGCGTAGGCCGTCGGCAACTTGACTCCGAAGTCAGCCAGATTCTCGAAGGCCACGTCTCCGTCTAGGAGGATGATGACCGAGCCGAAGAACCGATCGGGGTGGGTGGCGAGGTAGGGGATGACCTCATCATGGAGGCGCTTCGTGTTGATCTCCCGCTGGAAGCGATCCTCGACCGACATGTCGTCCCACCCGGGCAGATCACGGCTGGGGGATTTGGCGATCATGGCCAACTGCTTGGCCGGCATCGAAGCCAGGTAGTACGTGGTCGAACCCATACGCAAGCGCTGGGCGGGGAGAGTGATCATGGGACCTCCTGGGTCTCCAACAGGGTAGCACGGGGCGTCTTGCCAAATTCTAAAAGATCTGATATTCTTCTGCAAATTCACCCCGAATTTATGCAACGAAAAATTTTTGTCGCTGCAGACTTGGTTTCGGTCGTGGGCGTGCATATTCTGCAGCGACAGTTACAAAGGCTGCCTAAATAGAAAGGTTTCGCAGACATGACCCGTACCGCCTATTTCTTGGACATCGACAACTTGGTTGGGACCGGACGTCCGACCCGTCGCCAGATTGAGGAGTTCTTTCTGGCCTTCGAAGAGGCCTTCAACCCGGGTCCGAACGACCAGGTCTACTGCGCAGGTACGGGCGCGTCGGCCGCCTGGGTCTGCTTGACCCGTCCCGGGTACCTCGCCCGATCGGGTATCGGCCGGGACGGAGCCGACCGCCGGCTCCTCGAGCTCGCCGACCCGGCCTGGCTGAGCATTCGCTTCGATCGGGTGGTTATTGGGTCGGGTGACGGAATCTTCTCGGAACTCGTTGACCAGTTGAGGTTGCTGGGGATCGAGGTGGAACTCATGACCGGCCGGGGATTCTTGCACCACTCCCTCTACCAATCGGTCGCCCCCCGTGAGGCTGGCGCGCGGACCCCCCGTACACACCTGACGCTGGCCGCTTGATCATCTGAAAGAACCACGAAAAGAGAGACACGACTATGAAGACGTTTCACCCTGACGTCGAAACCCTCGACCTCGATGACGGCTTTTGCTGCGAGTGTTTCGACGACGAGATGGTACTGACGCTGGTCATTCACCTCTCGTGCGCACTGAGCGAAGTTGTTCTAATGCGAGTCTCTTGCCTCAAGGATCTCGCCAGCGACGGGAAGGTGGCATGAGCTACTACCGATTCCCGGATGCCTACCCATCCAGACCGACCTCCCAGAAAGGAACCTCACATGCAATTCGACATCACCATCCGTAATCGCTTCTTCGATACCGTGCGCTTCGAGCATGTAGAAGCAGCCGATATCGACGAGGTGACCGACGTCGCCTTCGACCTTGCCGACCGAGGCCTGGCCATTGAGATCGAAATCTCCAACGGGTGTGGTACCAGCGTCAACTTTTCTGTCAACGATGAACTCGAACCCGTCGAAACGAGGGTTCTGTTGCTCGATCGGCGGCGCGACACGTTCGTGGAGGTGCTCGTGTACTCCAAGACCGCGCATGATGCGGTTGCCAAGGCGCTCGAGCGTCACGTCGATGCCGAAGTGGTGGCCATCGAGGCCGGTGGTGAGACCGAATGGTGGATGGACGCGTCGCAGACTCGTCTTCCGCAGCCGTGGGACTTACCGAAGCCCCACCGTCATCCTGCGTTTCGTGTCGTGACCGGAGGTGCGGTCTGATGGGACATCCACTCAGTCTTCCTTCCCCGCGAGTCGTGAAGTCGTCGGTTCTGAAGAAGCGATTTCCGAAGCTCATGACCAACATCCCCGACGGTGACCGCCTCCTTCAGGTGTGGGCGATCACCGTGGCGCAGGACCACCAGGGTCGCGACATCCTGCTCGCGGGTTGTGCCTTTTTCGGCTCTTTCGACGAGGCGCAAAGTTTCGTGCCCGTGCCGAAGAAAGTTTTCGAGTCCTGGTTCCCTCTGGCGATGCTGAACACGGTTCCCGACGATCTGTCTGGGGTCGACACGCTTCCTCCGGCTCGCGCGGAGGGAATCGTCGTACCGAAGGCCATCACCAAGGGATGTCGGACCATCGAGATTTCCGCGAACGAGGGATATGAACTCGCTGACAGGTGGACGTCGGGGTACCAGCCCTTGCGTCGGACGCGTGCCTACTTGCAGAAGGCTCTGGCCGTGATTCCGAGCGAGCTGGCCGGTGACTTCACCGAGACCTATCAGAAGCTTGTCAATAAGGATTTCGACGACGAGTCACCTACTCAGATCGCTGCCTTGTGTTTCGCTATCGCGTCGTTGCTCGAACGCCCGCAAGCCAAATGATTATTTTTCGCCGCTCTCCGTGCGTTCCAGTCTTCGTCTCTGTTCCTTGAATAACGTCTCGAAGGGAGACATCATCATGATTAACCCGCTTTCCAAGGCGTCGATCGGCTCACCAATCACCCGAGCTGGAGTTTCCTTCTTCCCGGTGTACGTGCACCAGTCCGTTCTGGGCGTTCTGGCGGGACCCGACTCGCGCCTGCAGATCAGCGAATGTCCGGGTGCATCAGTTCCGACGCTGGTGGTCACAAATCCGAATGCCGTACCGGTTCTGATCACCGAGGGTGAGACCTTGAACGGGGGCTGGCAGAATCGGGTGGTGAACGTCAGTGTTCTCGTGCCTGCAGAGGCCACGCTCAAGATTCCGGTGTCGTGCGTGGAGGCCGGCCGGTGGGGTGGCGAGCGTGAGTTCGGTCGGCGTGGCCCAAAGGCTCCGCGCCGTGTTCGCCGTGGTGCCACCATGTCGGTCACCGAAAACCTGCGCCACGTTCAAACGCGACTCTCCAACCAAGGTGAGGTATGGAAAGCAGTCGACCGCGAACTCGAGGCCATCGGCATCCAAGCGCCGACTCGGGCGGTGGAGCAACTTGCCGAACGCGAGCGTCGAGATCAGCGATTGGGCGCTGCCATCGGTGAGTTGGTGGCGCGAGGCCCGCTGCCGGGCCAGAGCGGTATCGTCGTCGCTCATGGTCGTCGAATCGTCGCCGCCGAGATCTTCGGAGGGGACGACCTGTTGACGGCCGCGTGGGAAACGCTCGTCCGTGGCTATCTATTGGAGGCTCGGGGGGAGGCGAGGGGGATCCCCTCGGCCACTAAGGCACTGAGCTTCTTGAATGAAGTATCACGGTGTGTGGTCGCGGTGAACGACGCCGTCGGGCTTGGACGCGAATATCGCATCGCCTCCGGCAAGATCGCCGGCCAGGCTTTGACTTTGAACGACGAGTTGGTGCACGCCAGTGCATTCGCGCTGGCGGCCTGAAGGAAACGGCATGGCCATTGATCTGAGAGCGGGCGAGATCTACTTCATCGGCGAGAAGGATGTTCGCACGAATCAATCGTCGTCGTACTACAAGATCGGTCTTGTCCGGGAGAAGGATGATAGAGACGTTGCTCAAAGACTTGAGGAGCATCAGACAGCAAATCCGCGCCAGCTGATGTTGCGGCGATCGATCAAGACACCGTGTGTGTCGAAGGTGGAGAGTTATCTCCACCGCTCCTTCGCAACGTCGCGAGTGATTCGCGAGTGGTTTCAATTTGATTCGACGGGGCTAGAGAGTGCGGTGAACCTATGCGATGCCCTGTCGTCCGACGCCAGACAACGAATCAGGTTCGTCGAAGCATCAGCGACGATTTCGAAGGAGGTTTCTAACGGACTGTCACTCAAGCCGACTGACCACCAGCAAGCCCTGAATAAGCATCTGTTGACCATGAAGTACGGGTTGAAGCTTTGTGACCAGTTGGCCGTTGTCGTCATGGGGGTTCTCGACGAACTCGCCGAGCGCGGGAAGGACACCTCGCTCTATGTGACCCGACTGAGTAAGGATGTCAGGAAAGCTTTCAACGAGAAATTGTTTCGCGAACAGCACCCCGATCTCTATGCCAGATTCATGGTCACGAGCGAGAAGTTCAAGGCGAATAATTTCACACTTGCTGAAATCAAGAAGTTCGTCGTCGAGCCCGTTGAGATTGATCGTGACTTCGGCGATCTGTATCGACAGATCCTCGACATGGCGGACATCGCCAAACGAGACGAAATCTCCATTGATGAGTACTATGATTTGTACCTGACCATGCTCGGGCATGAGGTTAAGTTCGACTGGGAGAGCTCCTTCGCGGAAGCCGAACTCAAGGTGGAGCTTGGTCGTTACGACGAGGTGATCGGTATCTGCAAGTGGAAGCGAGGTATGACCACCGAGACGAAGTTCGACCAGGACGCTCTGGGTCAGGAGTATCCGGAACTCGTCGAGGAGTTCACGACGCCAGCTAAATCCGGAACAGCCACGATTCTTAACAAGGGTCGTGGGGCGATTGGTGTCTGACAGAGATGCGACCTGGAACTTGAAACAAGTGATGTCGCCGAGGAAGCCTCTCACGCGGTTGTGGTTGTTGGCCGCAGATTAAATTCGGTTGGCGATCTCGCAAACGATCATGAAAGTTGGACCATCGCCATAATTGACATCTCAGAGAAAGAGCAGGCGCATGCAATCAGGTACATGGATTTCGGTCGGCATCTCTGCTTGTAGCCCTGTCACTAATCTTCGTCGGGATGTTTTCGGGCTGGTCAGACTCCGGTAACTCTTGGCAATGTGATCGTGAGCGATTAGCCAACAAGATGGACGTCAGACCTTCGTGTCTTTCCAAAGGTGACCGAGATGCGAAAGCCCAGTGAAGAGTTGATCCGAGAGGTGTTTGCCAATTGCGCCGGGCTCTCTCAAAGGTTTGGAAGTCCGGTGTCGCCTGATGGTCATCTCGTCGGATCACCCGGCGAGATCTGTGCCCGAGAGCAGTTGGGGCTCGAACTCATGGGACCATCGAATGAGGGGTTCGACGCTCGGACCACTGTTGGGGTTCCGGTGGAGAGCAAGGCGACGATCAGGAACTCGATTTTCTTGTCGGACAAGGGGACCAAAAGGGAAGTCCTGGTGGTCGTCAGGTTCGACGAGATGGGTCAGGGTCGGATCGTTTGTAACGGGCCGACCTCACTGGCTTGGGATCTTGTCGGCAGGCCCCAAAGAAACGTTCAACGGCGACTGAGTCTCTCGAGATTGACACAAAGTGCGGAGTAAGGAGCCCGACAGTTTTTCGCGTTGTTCACTCTTTACCGAGCCACATCAAGTCCCATGATCTACCAGCGCGAGACGTAGGTGCGAGTGCCTCCAGGGGGTGGTGATCATTTAGATCAGGTCGATGAAGAATGAGGTCGTGACCTTGGGGGTCCACCTTATGTGGTCGGGCGCTCAGAGATTCCTTACCCGTTCGATTCCGTTCTCGTGGCTCGAAGGCTCATCCAGGATCACCGGTGTAGCCGATCTCAATCACTCAGATGGGAAGTCACCTGTGAAGTGTCGAGTCCCCTCTCCTCGTTTGCGTCGGCCGAATCAAATCGCGCGGTGTTGGTAGTTTCTCAGTCGGGAGGACTCGATGGCGAAGAAGAGAGGAAAGGGCACCTTCGTCAAGTCCCGGACGGCATCGTTCGAGGATGATCGTCGCCCACTGAAGCGGTGCGGGGAAGTGCACCGACTGTACTGCTCGTTTTCCCCGCAGGTTCGTCGGGATCTGTTGAATGACATCGGACTCTCACACCTTCGACGCGTCGGCCACAGGCGGAAGGTTGAGCTGCTCCG
>Ga0194116_10002758_pt1 | contig 22086 bp, 20 predicted proteins | sample TA2MahsurfametaG_4_FD_148617 | JGI IMG/M metagenome (GOLD analysis project Ga0194116, IMG submission 148617) | Freshwater microbial communities from Lake Tanganyika, Tanzania - TA2015008 Mahale S9 surface | ecosystem: Environmental > Aquatic > Freshwater > Lake | place: Tanzania: Lake...
AATCTTTTTTCAACAATGGTTTGCCTTTATCGGGTAATCATCTTTACAGCGCATCGATGGCTGCTGCTAGCTTTCTATCTTTTTCCGTGATCACATTTCCTGCATCGTGGGTGCTCAGCCAAATTTCAACGCTATTCCAAACATTGGTCCATAATGGATGGTGATCCATTTTTTCTGCTATCATCGCAACACGTGTCATAAATGCAAATGCCTCAGAAAAATTTTTGAATTCGAATTTTCGATAGAGGCGGTTGTTTTGTTCATTCCACATAATGATGCATTTAAAAAATGAGGTGTTGTTTGTTGCGAATCTTTTCGTTGGTGAGTTCAGTTACCAGCTGAACGCCGTTGATACCACGAATGCTTTTTACTAAACTTTGCGTTTCATCATCCAGCATAGGATCTCCTTTTGCCAGCCATAGAAAGTCCATATGCCGAAACTCGGGTAGCAGATATTCTCCGTCGTAGTGATTGCAATACAAAAAATGATCGAGTGTTCGGTGTTGCTCACGGTGCTGATAAATGGAAAAATAATAGTTGCGGTTTTTGCGCGTGAGCTGAATTTCAATATCGTTGTTAATGCGAAAATCAACCCGCAGTCCGTTGTTCAGCTGCCATACAAATTGATACACCGGAATGGGTGCCATTACGCCGAAAAGCCGCGTGTCTTCAAAAAACTCTTCCGCAATGGCGTCGTTGTCAATTTTCAGTTTCATGGCATTTCAATATTACGCCATTTTTATGGTGCTTAAAAACTAACTTCAACCATCAGTTCTGTTTCACCTCGCTTCAGCTTTACCTGCGTGGCATCTTCTTTTTTGAATTTGCTGAGGGCTTGCATGTAGCTTTCTACGCTGTAAACCGGGTAGCTTCCCAACATTGTTACGATATCTCCGGCTTTGATGCCTGCTTTTTGTGCAGGCTTTCCTTCACTAACGCCATCCACACGCAGTCCGGCTCCGCTAAAGGTATAGTCGGGCATAATACCCATGCTTACGGTAAAGCGCGCCGAAGTGGTGGTTTGTTGTTCGCGTGTTTTTTGGAAAGCAAGTTTTCCGTTGTTGCTCGTGCGACCGATGAGTCGGTAGATATAGTTTACAATATGTGTTGTGCCTGCGTAATTGATTTTTTCAAAATCATCGGAGGGCTTGTGATAGTCGGTATGCAGCCCGGTAAAGAAAAACAATACCGGAATGTCTTTGCGATAGAACGATGTGTGATCACTCGGGCCGGTACCGCTGGAATCGATTTTAATTTGAAACGGCATTTTCTTCTCTGCAAACAACAGTTGCTGCCAGGAGGGAGAAGTGCCGAAGCCGCCAACGGTAATGGTTTTGGAGGAATCATTGAGTCGCCCTACCATATCCATGTTTATCATGTAGCTAACATCTGAAAGTGCAATGGTGGGGTTTTCGGTGAAGTAGCGTGAGCCATATAATCCTAACTCTTCTCCTGAAAAGGCGATAAAGGCATAATTATGATTTCGGGGTCCGCTTTTTTTCAGCATTCTGCTGAGTTCAAGCAATGCCGCAGTTCCGCTGGCATTGTCGTCAGCTCCATTGTGAATAGCAGCATCGCCGGTGTGTCTTGAGTTATTGTCTTCTCCATAACCAAGGTGATCAAAATGCGCTCCCAGTACTACAGTAGTTGGTGCCTGGTTATCGATATAACCTACAACGTTATGTCCTTTGCGTATTTTGTTGGTTTGTTGCAAGCGCAATTTTATTTCGATTGGATGCGTAGGATCAGTAATCCATTTTTTTACGACAGCAGCTTTTAAATAAATAATAGGGATACCGGAGCGCGGTGAGCGATCGGCACCATCGTATTTGAGACCGTCGGCTTGCGAGCCGCTATTATATATATAAAGTGCAGTAGCTCCTTTGGCAGCAGCATCTCTTGCTTTGTCTTTCAGCGCCTGATACAAATCAAAATGTGGATGCGTATTGTTCGCCAGCATATCTTCTATATCCAAAAACCAGGGCAATCCACTTTCCGACAATGCAGGTGCAACCATGTGTTCATCGGATACATCCGGACTGCAGGCCAAAGGAAAAAAATCATTTTCAAGTTGTAGCAAGTTTCCGTTGATCATTAACAGCGAAGCAGCAGCAACCGCCCTACCTTCATTGATTTCAAAGGGCTGAAAATAGCCTTCCTTTCCTCGGGCGCTCAGGCCATTTTTTTCAAATACTTTTTGGATATAAGCCATCGCCAGCTGTTCTCCGTTGGTGCCGGTTCTTCTGCCTTCCAGCCGATCGTCGGCCAAGTAGCTCAGGTGCTGCTTCAGATTGTTCATTAAAGCCTTATCGGCTTTACTCAGCTTTTGTGCAGAAGACTGTGATAAAACCAGGATGAATAAAAAGGAGAGGTAGCGTTTCATGTATTGCTGATTTGACTGCAAAGGTATTTCGGTTTCGGGTAAAGAAAAAAGTGTTCCTGAAGAATTGACAAAAAATTACGCAATGCGGTTTTTTCCTGATTCGTAAGCGTTCTACCCCGCAGATAGGTTAGTTTTGCACCGTTCTGAACATGAACCAGCGTTTACCTCATATCGCTTTAGTTGGCAATCCGAATAGCGGAAAAACATCGTTGTTTAACAGTCTTACGGGATTGCACCAAAAAGTGGGCAATTTCCCCGGCGTTACGGTAGAAAAGAAAACAGGTCGCTGTCGCCTCAGCAAAACCACGAATGCTACTATCATCGATTTACCGGGCACCTACAGTTTGTATCCTAAGCGTGCTGATGAATGGGTTACCTATAAAGTGCTGATGCAGCAAGATGAGGAATTGCAACCCGATTTGGTGGTTGTGGTAGCAGATGCGAGCAACCTGAAAAGAAATTTGCTTTTTGTTTCTCAGCTTATTGATCTCAATATTCCACTGGTATTGGTACTTACTATGATGGATATTGCCCGTGCACGGAGTATCCAAATCAACAGCGATGCCCTGGGAGAGGCATTGGGCATTCCCGTTATACCGGTGAATCCCAGAAAAAACAGTGGTGTTACGCTGCTCAAACGTACCATCGAAGAAAAGCTATCGGCACCTGCAAAGCAACCTGTATCGTTTTTAGATACTGCTTTGCTTGCTCCGGAAGCAATCGCAGCAGCAAAGCATTTACATCCATCGTTGAGCAACTATGCTGTTTTACATCGTTTAATCCATTACCGTACTTCATCGCTTGTATTGCCCGACCAGGAAGCACTTGCTGAAATTGTTCTACAACATAAGTTTAGTGCTACCCGTGTACAGGCAGAAGAAATTCTGCAGCGCTACCGCAGTATTCACCATATAATGGAGCGGTCGGTGAAAGAGCCTACGCTGCGCGAAAGAAAAGCATTTGCAGATAAGCTTGATCAGGTATTGCTACATCGCCAATGGGGATACGTTATTTTGATGACCGTCTTGTTTTTTCTTTTCCAGAGTATTTTTTGGATTGCTTCCTATCCGATGGATTGGATTGAACATGTTTTTACGTTATTGGGATCTTTTTTATCGGCCACCCTTCCTTCAGATCATTTGCTCAGCGATGTTGTCATCAGTGGTATAGTTCCTGGACTGAGTGGCATTTTTGTTTTTGTGCCGCAGATTATGATTTTGTTCGGTCTCATCACCCTACTGGAAGAAACCGGCTATATGGCGCGCATTAGTTTTCTTACCGATAAAGTCATGCGCCGTTCGGGCTTAAATGGAAAAAGTGTGATGCCCATGATCAGCGGCCTGGCCTGTGCGGTACCCGCCATTATGAGTGTTCGCAATATTGAAAACATGAAAGAGCGCATGCTCACGATTCTTGTTACGCCACTCATGAGCTGCAGCGCACGTCTTCCTGTTTATACCATTCTTATCGGACTGGTGATTCCTGAAACTTATTTTTTCGGCGTGTTGAGTTTACAGGGTTTGGTGATGATGGGCTTGTATCTTTTTGGCGTGTTGGTGGCTTTGGCCGTTGCATGGATTGCAAAACGATTTATCGATTTAAAAGAAAAAAGCTTTTTTATTCTTGAGTTGCCATTATACCGATCACCCCGTTGGAAGAATGTTTTTTATACTATGATAGAGAAGGCGCGCATTTTTGTTTTTGATGCGGGAAAAATTATCATGATCATCAGTCTGGTACTTTGGGTATTGAGCAACTATGGTCCTTCCGGTCAAATGCAGCGTGTAACAAAGCAATATGATCAGCTTTTGCTGGCGCAACCTCAGCAGGCGGAGGAGTTACAAAGACAAAAACAAGCTGCCTTACTCGAACACTCCTACGCAGGCACCTTGGGTAAGTACATCGAACCGGCCATTGCACCTTTGGGATACGACTGGAAAATAGGTATTGCCTTGATTACATCTTTTGCAGCCCGCGAAGTATTCGTGGGCACCATGGCTACACTTTATTCGGTGGACAATGCAGAGGAAGATACACAGTCGCTCCGCGAAAAAATGCAAACGGCAGTAAGAGCCGATGGATCCAAAGTATATACCCTTGCTACCGGTATTTCATTGATGATTTTTTATCTGCTTGCCATGCAGTGTATGAGTACGCTGGCAGTGGTAAAGCGCGAGACGCGCAGCTGGAAATGGCCTTTGATACAGCTTTTTTACATGACTGCCCTCGCCTATGGTTTCAGCTTTCTTGCTTATCAGCTTTTTTCCTGATGCGTTTTTATTGAAAGTATTTCCAAAGTAAGGCCGAAAGCTTTCTGGTTAAAACCCATGCTTCATTGTCTTCGCTCCAGCGCTGATCCTGATTGTTTTTGGTAATGATGCAAAAAACATAGGGACGATTTGGTGCATTTACAAGCAGCACTTCACTTCTGCTTGCATTCACTGCGCCGTTTTTGCTGAATACCGCTACGGTGGGAGGGATGGCCGACAGGGCTTCTTCATCCCAGTGGTTACGCCCCAGCATGCGCATCATCTGCTGGGAAGCATGGTTGCTTACCACTTCCTTACGATAAATTTTTTCCAACAGTGTTGCCATTTCACGTGGTGTGGTTTGTCCCCAACCATACTGTGTTCTGTTGTTTTCTCTTCCCAGTGTTCTGGAGTTTACTCTGGTATGTTGCAGTCCCAGTGTTTCCATGAGTGAATTAATTGTAGCGCCACCGCCTGCGAGCGACTGCAGCCAAAGACTGGCCGTATTATCGCTGAGTGTAAGCATCAGCATCATCACCTTTGAAAGCTCAATGGCTTCATTGTGTTTGAATGACCCCAACACATCTTCGCCTGCATACAAGAGAGAGTCTTTATACACCAGCTTCTGATGGTAGTCGAGCTCCTTGCCTTCGATCTTATTCATAATGCCCACCAAAATGGGCACTTTAATCATACTGGCAGTAGGGAATATGCTATCTGCATTGATGGCAACGATTTTTTCTTTACGTAAATCCTTCACGTAAATGCCTATATCGCCTTTGAATGTTTTGATCAGCGATAATATTTCCTTTTCAAGTTTGTGATCGTTGTGCTGTGCAGTTGCGGTGAAGCTGAGCAGCACTAGTCCGATTAATAATATTCTCATGCGGGTATAGATGTTGATGATTATTCTGCAATAATTTTCCAGTCGGTAAAATCAGATGTATTCCACACGCTGGTTTTCGCATGCGCTCCTTCCGGTAGTGAGAATTTTACAAAACGAATTCCTTTTGCTTCCAGCAGGTTCATTGCAGCAAAGCTGAGATATTGCTCGGCGCCGCTGCTACCCATTTGGTTAACGAGCAATTTTCCTTCTACCAGTTCCACCAAAACGGTATCCTTCGAAACGGCATTAAAACGAAGTTGCATTTCCGGATAAGTGCTGTTGATACCATTGATGATTGGGAGAATGTTTTGTATGGAATCATCGCTCTGGAATATACGCGAGCGGGTTTCGTTTTCCGCATCGCAGTTCCAAACAATAATGGTATCGCTATCCGAAAAGTCAGTAGTCTGCCGGACTTCGGCAGCATCATCTGCTATTTGTTTTCCTTTACAGGCAAACAAAAACAAACATGCCAATACGATACAATAAGTGCGCATATTTCAAAACTAATTATTCTTTGGCGCTTCGCATAGTGCATTTTAATTTAGAGGATGTAATCTTGTAATACAGATTTCTCACAGTAAAAATCAATGTATGAAGCGATTTTGTTTATTCCTTTTCGTGCTGCAGGCACATTTTTGTTTTGCCCAGGAAAGCCCTGAGCAAAAACTAATTGCAATGGGTTTACAATTGCCACCGATGAGTAAGCCCATGGCCAATTATGTGCGTTATGTACAAACAGGTAATTTGATTTTCTTGGCGGGGCATGGACCAAGCCGCGCCGATGGGAGTCAGATTACCGGTAAACTGGGAAAAGATATGAGCGTTGAGCAGGGTTACGATGCAGCCAAGGTAACGGCCTTGAATTTATTGGCAACGCTCAAGGAGGCAATAGGCGATTTAAGCAAGATCAAACGCATTGTAAAAGTAAATGGTTATGTAAACAGCCACCCCGATTTTGTGGATCATCCCAAGGTAATCAACGGTTGCAGTGATTTGTTGGTTGCCCTCTTTGGTGAAAAAGGAAAGCATGCAAGGGCAGCAATGGGTATGGTAGCATTGCCATCAAATATTGCGGTGGAAATTGAAATGGTGGTGGAGGTGGAATGATTGTTGACACTTGACTTCTCGCACAATAAAAAAACCACCTCATGGAGGTGGTTTACATATCATTTTTTAATGATTACTGCTTGCTTGCAGCAATATTGAGTTTGATGTTCACTTCGGGACGAATGAACTTGTCGCCAAGTGATTGATCATTACCGTAGAACATGCCCCACTGGGTACGGTCGATATTAAAATCTGCTTGTGCATTTACAACACCTTCGTTGATGGCCACTTTTGCAGGGAAACTAATGTTCTTGGTGCTGTCTTTCAGCATCAGGTTTCCGCTGATCAAATGCGTTGCGCCTTCCAAAAGACTTTTTTGCTTCGTGCTGTCATATAGCTCCAGTGCGGTTATTTCAAAACGGGCAGTAGCATATTTCGCCGCATCAAAAAAGTCGGGCGAAAGGAGGTGGCCGGTTAGCATCGCCGCACCGTTGGTGTCTTTGTCGGTGATTTTCAATGAGTTGATGTTGATTACGAAGTTACCACCGGTAAGCTGGCCTTCGTTAACCGTTACGCTACCCTCGTTCAGCGTAAATACGCCATTGTGCTGACCAACGGGTTTTGTACCGATAAAACCAACCGTTGAAGCTGCAAGGTCGAGCTTGTATGCTTCACCCGAGCCAATTATAACTTGCTGAGCATCAGTAGCTTCAGCCTTATCTGCTTCAGGAGCATTGGTGCAGGCACTGAATAAAAGTACCGCAGCACCCAGGATCATAAAATTCTTTTTCATGGTAAAGTAGTTTTAGCAAAGATAAACAATGTTTAAACATCAATTGTTCATTCGGCATTTAAAATTCCTCAAAACATATAAGCTACCGCTCATCCATTAAGTGTTTTCTGGTGTGTTATTTGCTTTAAATTCATAGGTTCATGATGGATGGGTCTTCTCATTGGAAGGCTTATTCGTTGCTCTATTATTTGAACTTTTAGAATCCGACACATGAGAATTTTTGTCTTGCTGATTTGCGGAGTGCTTTTTGCTAGCACCCTGCATGCACAGGAAACTTTTCCTGTAAATGGTGTTGCCGATCATCGCAGTGGCATGTATGCATTTACCCAAGCCACAATTGTAAAAGATGCCAACACCACTATTGAAAATGCTACACTGCTGATTAAAGACGGGAAAATTTTAGCAGTAGGTAACAACATCACGATTCCTGCTGAAGCAGTCGTGATTGATTGCAAGGGTAAATTTATTTACCCTTCCATGATTGATCTGTATGCCGATTACGGCATGCCTGCATTATCTTCTGCACAGCGTGGGTTTAACTTCAATGCGCCAGCGCAACTTACCAGCAATCAAAAAGGTCCCTTCGGCTGGAACCAGGCTTTGCGCAACGATGTAAATGCCGCTGCAATTTTTAGCGTGGACGATAATAAAGCGCGTAACTGGCGCGACATGGGATTTGGCACCGCCTTAGTTCATCAGCGCGATGGTATTGCGCGCGGCACGGGCGCACTTGTAAGCTTTGCAAATGAAAAAGAAAATAAAGTGGTGCTGCGCGAAAAAGCTGCTGCGCTTTATTCGTTGAATAAGGGCAGCTCTACACAATCTTATCCCAGTTCCATGATGGGAAATATTTCCCTGCTGCGTCAAACCTATCTTGATGCCGTTTGGTATAAAAGCAATCCTTCTGCGGAAGGCATCAACCTAACATTAAAAAACTGGAACGAGCAGCAGTCGCTTCCGCAAATCTTTGAAGCAAACGAAAAATGGAATGCACTCCGTGCCGATAAAATTGGCGATGAATTTGGTGTGCAGTATATCATCAAAGCAGGTGGCGACGAATATCAACGCATTCAGGAAATGGCTGCTACCAAAGCCAGTTTTATTTTGCCGCTCAATTTCCCTGCTGCAATGGATGTGGAAGATCCAACCGACGCACGCTATGTTTCGCTGCAAGACATGAAGCATTGGGAAATGGCACCCGCCGGCCCTTCACTCTTCGAAAAGGCAGGCATTCCTTTTTGTCTTACCACTTCCGACTTACGCGATGCAAAACAATTTTGGCCTAATCTGCGTAAAGCCATTGAATACGGACTGAGTGAGAAAGCGGCTTTGGAAGCACTCACCAAAACCCCCGCCACGCTGCTGGGCGTGTACAATGAAATCGGAAGTATTGATGCGGGAAAGATTGCCAACTTCATTATTACCAACGGTAATCTTTTTGCAGATAAAACCAGCATTCTGCAACACTGGATTCAGGGAAACAAATACGCAGTGAAAGAAGATCTCTGGAATGATATCAGCGGATCTTATACTTTGCAGATTCATAAAAAAGACAAAGCCCTTTCTTATACACTCGATGTTAAGAATAATAATACTGCATCAGTAATTGGTGGCGACACGCTTACTGCTCGGTTCAGTTTCGACGGTAAAATGGTGAAGCTGAGCTTTTCGGAAGCAAAAGGAAGTCGCAATCAAATCCGTCTCTCCGGTATCGTCAATGGTGCTACGTGGAGCGGCACCGGCGATCATACAGACGGAGCTACCTTCAGCTGGTCTGCTTCCTTTGCTAGCAATATGAATGCCAAAGCAGACAGCGCCAAGGCGAAGCGCAAACCCGAAATGGGCAAGATGAGTTATCCCTTCAATGGCTATGGTTGGGAAGAAGCACCCAAGCAAGAAACCCTGTTGTTTCAAAATGCTACTGTGTGGACCAATGAAAAAGAAGGAAAACTTGAAAATACAGATGTACTTGTAAAGAATGGAAAAATTGCAGCAGTAGGAAAAAATCTGAGTACTGCAGGTGCGCGTGTAATTGATGGTACCGGAAAACATGTTACAGCCGGCATCATCGATGAGCACTCTCATATCGCTGCAGCATCGATCAATGAAGGCGGACAAAGCGTTACTTCCGAAGTACGCATTGCTGACAATTTGAATCCGGATGATATCAATATTTATCGCCAGCTGAGCGGCGGTGTTACTTCATCGCATATTTTACATGGATCAGCCAATACCATTGGCGGACAAACACAGCTGATTAAACTCCGCTGGGGTGCCAATGCCGAAGAACTGAAATTTCAGGGCTGGCCGGGCTTTATCAAATTTGCTTTGGGTGAAAACGTTAAGCGTTCTTCTACCAATGTAAACAATCGTTTTCCTGATTCACGCATGGGTGTGGGTGAAGTACTACGCGATGCTTTTACCCGTGCAAGCGATTATGAAGCTGAATGGAAGCGCTATGAAGCAGAAAAGAAAAAGAATCCGAAAACAACCCTCACTGCACCGCGTCGCGATTTGGAACTGGATGCACTCGTAGAAATTATGAACAAAGAGCGTTTCATTACCTGTCACTCTTATGTACAAAGTGAAATCACCAATATGATACGCGTTGCAGAAGAATTTGGTTTTACACTGAATACATTCACCCATATTTTGGAAGGATACAAAGTGGCCGATAAAATGAAAGCACACGGTGCCAATGTTTCTACCTTCTCCGATTGGTGGAATTACAAAATGGAAGTAGTGGATGCAATGCCCTATAATCCCGGCATCATGCAGCGCGTAGGCCTCAATGTTGCCATCAACTCCGATGATGCTGAAATGGCGCGTCGTCTTAATCAGGAAGCAGCCAAGAGTGTAAAGTACGGTGGCATGAGCGAAGAAGATGCATTGAAGATGGTTACCTTAAACCCTGCAGTTATGCTGCATGTGGGTGATAAAACCGGTAGTATCAAAGTAGGTAAAGATGCCGACCTTGTACTCTGGAGCGATCATCCGCTCAGCATTTATGCGATGGCTGAAAAAACAGTAGTGGATGGAATTGTTTACTACGATCGCGAAAAAGATGTGCAGCTGCGACAGCAAATTGCGAAGGAGCGCGCACGCCTAATTGCAAAAATGACCGGCGAAAAAAGAGCCGGTGCGCCAACAGTACCATTTGCTCCTAGTATGCATATGATGTATAACTGCAGCGACCATGCACACAAGCACGGATTATTTGTAATTGATATGGATTAATACGTTTAAAGTTAAAGGTTGAACGTTTGAGGTTTAATGTTAAATGTTGATTGAGATGGCTACCATTCAGAGTTTTGAAGAGATTGAATCCTGGAAAACGGCACGCGAACTGTGTCGTAGGATCGGTGTTTTGATCGACGATGGCCGGTTTAAAAACAGTTATCGGCTTATTTCACAGATCGATGCTGCTTCAGGTTCTGTTATGGACAACATCGCAGATGGTTTTGAAAGAGGCTCAAGAGCTGAGTTCATCAACTTTCTGGGATACGCCAAAGGCTCATGCGGTGAGCTGCGTTCGCAGTTATATCGATTGCTGGATAGAACATACATTAACCAATCCGAATTTGATGAATTGTTCGAGATGACTAGTAAGACGATCGCTATGATTCAAAAGTTCATCGCCTACCTTATTAAAACTGAAATAGCAGGCAGCAGACGCAAGCAAACCAAAAACCTAAACGTCAAACCTTAAACTTTAAACTTTCAACACCTTAACAAACCAAACACATGAAAAAAATACTCACACTCCTCATGCTCACCCTCTTTCTCGGAAATGCATTTTCGCAGGAAACGGTATATCCAGCACCGGCACAAAAAGGAAACTTTTATATTAAAGGCGGTACGGTGCATGTTGGCAACGGACAAGTTATTTCCAATGCTACTATTCAGGTAACCGATGGTAAAATCGTTGCTATCGGCAGCACACTGAGCATCCCTTCGGGCGATGTGAAAGTGATTGACGCCTCAGGCAAACATGTTTATCCCGGACTCATCCTCGCTAATTCGCAGTTGGGATTGGTTGAAGTAAACAGCGTAAGAGCCACCATCGATCATACGGAAATCGGAACGATCAACCCTTCCATTCGTTCCATCATTGCCTACAACAGCGATTCGAAAGTGATCAACACGCTGCGCGCGAATGGTATATTGTTGGCAAATGTGGTCCCACAGGGCGGCCTTGTGAGCGGCTCTTCAACTGTAGTTCAGCTAGATGCATGGAACTGGGAAGATGCTGCCTATGATTTGGACGGCCGCATGCACCTCAATATGCCCAGCTTGGTAGCAAGGCCCAATCGCTTCGCTGCATTTTTTGGACAGGATAGTCGCCAAGGCGCTGATGTTATAAAAGAAGCTTTTAGTCGCATCGATGAAATCAAACAGTTTTTCAGAGAGGCAAAAGCTTACCATGCTGAAGCAAAACACGAAAAAATCAATCTCAAATTTGAAGCCACCAAAAAGTTATTTGATAAAAAACAAAAACTCTTTGTGCATTGCGATCTCGTAAAAGAAATGCTGGTTGCAATTGATTTTGTAAAAGAGTTTGGCTTTGAAGTAGTAATTGTAGGTGGAAGCGAAGGTTGGCAAATTTCTGAGTTGCTGAAGCAGCATAATATTGCTGTTCTGCTGAATCAGTCGCACAGCTTGCCTACCACACAAGATGATGATGTGGATTTGCCCTACAAAACTGCTGCCATTTTGCATAAGGCAGGCGTACTCGTTGCCATCAACGATGAAGATGGACAAACCCGCGGTATAAATCTTCCTTTCAATGCCGGGACTGCCGCTGCTTATGGCATGGGTAAAGAAGCAGCGCTTAGCGCGATTACCCTCAATGCAGCTAAGGTTTTGGGGATTGATCAGCGCACCGGATCCATTGAAACCGGTAAGGATGCCAATATTGTCATCAGCGATGGAGATATTCTTGATATGAAAAGCAGCGTAATCCGACATGCATTCATTCAAGGCCGACAAATCAGTTTAGAGAGTAAGCACACTCAACTCAACGATCGCTACCGTCATAAGTACGGAATTAAATAAATCGGACACTTACAGAAAACCCCGGCTACGGCCGGGGTTTTTATTTTAAAGCGTTTGCTATTGTTATTTGCTCAGCTTATAATGCAACAGGAGCTGCAAGGTATTTACTTTTTGAGCAGAAACGCCTTCTGTATAATTCGCTAAACCCAAGGTATAACGAAGTCCCAAAGCGGTTCTTCCTTCAAACTGATAACCAATTCCGGTTGCCCAACTCATTACTGCGTTTTTGGTATCACTGATTTCTGTTTCAGCAGGAGCACCTGCCGCAGGGAATGCATTTTTCAAACGCGCGTTTAATAAAATACCCAGCTGAGGTCCGGTTTCCGCATGAAATCCTTTACCCTCATTGTATTGCAACATCAGCGGAATATTTAAAAAATTCAGTTGCGTGGTAAAAACCAGTACGTACTTGTTGTCTGCAACATTTCCGATCAGTCCTTCCTGCAGCGATCCTTCTGATGAAAAAGCTATTTCAGGTTGTAGGCGTAACGCATTGCTTAGTGGAACCTGCAGCGTAACACCGCCTAAGAGTCCAAGCTTAAAAGAAGGATCGCGGAAAGTATTACCTATTCAAAATCCTGCACTGGTGTTTGAAAGATTCAGTCCGCCCCGTAAACCCCATTCAATGTTTTTTGATGGTTTGTCGGTCGGGGTTTGTGCATAGGTATTTGTTTGAAAAGCAACCAAAACCAAAGTCAAAAATGCAAGCAAAGATTTTTTATTTTTCATCATAGCATGGTTTGTTAAGGGTGATGAATAAAAAGTACAATCAAAAGTAATTATAAAACAGCTGGATTCGAAGAGGGATTTTTGGGCCAATCGAAAAACGAAAATGTTTTTTCAGCTGCTTTAAAATCTTTCCAGTTTTCGCATCGTATGTTCACTGCAAAAATGGAACAAGTGGGCATGTTATCTATTCGTACATGGGTTAGCTCATTGGCAAACTCGGTAATGCCCGGATTGTGTGCAAACAAAGCTACTGTTGCTGCCTCATTGGGTAGTGCAGCAATTACATCCCAATAGGTGGATGGCTTTGCCATATAAAGCTGCGCTGTTTCCAAAATATTTTTCTTTGCTATAGCTAATACAGATGCAAAAACTTCGCAAGTGGTGCGTGCTCTGGTTGCTGTGCTGGTAACTAATAACTGAGGTATGATATCTTTTTGAAGCAAGCGTTTTGCCATTTCGGGCGCATCCTTTTCACCACGATCGTTCAGTGGCCTTTCGATATCGCTCATTCCCATATTGGCCCAGCTGCTTTTCGCATGACGAATCAACAGAAGCTGTTTCATGTCAGTAAAGTTATTTGTTTTAAAACTGCTTTTGAAAGCATTTGGTCATGCCATGCACATCAAATCAGTACAAATCAATAGCCTCTTACATTTTTTCCTTCGAGGTAGTTGAGCAGCGCTTTATTCACCACACGATTTCCGCCTGGTGTCGGGTAATTACCGGTAAAGTACCAGTCGCCCGTATTGGTAGGACAGCTCTTGTGCAGGTCTTCAATATTCTGATAAATTACCTGAACGGGAACATTGAAGTCGGAAGGAGTGATCAGTTCAGTAATTTTATCGGAGATTTCTTCGGTAGAGAATGGTTTGTAAATACGGCGAACAAGATTTTCAGTGTGCAGTTTACCTTGCTCGCTTAGTTCTTTGATGGCATCTGCTGTTTCGGTAATGACATTTTCCATGCCTCGCTCTTTAAGCAATGCGATGGCTGCTCTGAAGGCAACAAAATCGCCCAGCTTGCTCATATCAATTCCATAGCAATCGGGATAGCGAATTTGCGGCGCAGAGGAAACGATGATAATTTTTTTCGGCTTCAGTCGCCCCAGCATACGCACGATGCTTTCTTTCAGTGTAGTGCCCCGCACGATAGAATCATCAATTACAACCAGCGTATCTTCTCCGCTCCGCACGGTGCCATAAGTAATATCATAAACGTGTTGCACCATTTCATTGCGACTGCTGTCTTCCGTAATAAAAGTGCGCAGCTTCACATCTTTGATAGCAATTTTTTCCTGACGGATTTTTCGTGTGATCATTTCAGTGAGCTTCTCTTCATCAAAATCTTTGTTCCAGCTCATGATACGCTGCACTTTGATTTGATTCAGATAACTTTCCATTCCTTTTACCAGTCCGTAAAAAGCAACTTCCGCCGTGTTGGGAATATAGGAGAAGATGGTGTTTTTCAAATCGTAGTCGATACGCTCTAACACCCTTTTACTCAAATGATAACCCAGCGCAATGCGTTCGCGATAAATTTTTTCATCGCTGCCGCGACTGAAATAAATTCTTTCAAAGCTGCAAGCCCTGCGTTCCAGGGGTGGCAGTATCTGTTCAATTTTATAGCTGCCATCTGCTTCAATCAGCATGCCTTGTCCGGGCATCAGCTCCAGCACTTCGTTTTCGCCCACATTGAAGGTGGTACGAATGGCGGCTCTTTCACTGGCAGCAACCACCACTTCATCGTTAATATAGTAATAAGCCGGACGAATACCATGTGCATCACGCATCACAAAGGATGTTCCGTTGCCGATAAGTCCGCCAATAGTGTATCCTCCATCAAACATCGGCGCAGCTTTTTTGAGCACTTGCAGCACATCGGGCTCGTTGGGTTTTAGTTCATCTTCTTTCACCAAAAAATGGTGTACTACCTCCAGCATGGCAGCTAAATCGCTTTGCTTTTGAAAATCGCCGGGTACAATATTTACTAACTGAAAGAGTTCTTCTGTATTTACCAGATTGAAGTTGCCGGCCAGTGCAAGGTTGCGCGATGGCTCTACATTGCGTTTGAGGAAAGGGTGACAAAACTCTACATTGTTTTTTCCCTGCGTGCCATAACGCAAATGACCTAACAGCAATTCACCCAAAAAAGGCAGATGGCCTTTCATTAATCCAGGATGCTGTCGTATATCGGGTTGATATTTTTCAAGCTCTTCTACTTCTTTCCCCACTCTGAAAAAAATATCTGCGATGGGCTGGGGTGCGCTGCTGCGCATGCGATGCAAAAAGGGATAGCCGGGTTCGGTGTGGGTTTTCACTACTGCAATGCCCGCACCATCCTGCCCGCGGTTATGCTGCTTTTCCATGAGCAGGTACAGTTTGTTCAGGCCATAAAGTACCGTACCGTATTTTTTCTGATAGTGTGAAAATGGTTTGCGCAGGCGAATGAAGGCAAGCCCGCATTCGTGTTTTATTTCGTCGCTCATGGTGGTTGCGTGGAGGTGCAAAGGTACAAATTGCCTTGCAACTTCCTGCGCTTTCGGGGTTAAGTTTAAAGCCCTTTCAAACGTTCAGCCAGCCAGCAAAACTCGGTGGTAAACACATCAATGTTTTTGCGAAAGCCCTCATCCAAAAGGTTTCCTTGGGCATCCAATTTTTTATCTACTCCTGGCACAACAAGCATATGGGGAGAGGCAATACCGAAAAAGGCATTTACCAGCAGTTGCATTTGCTGTGTGGCACGCATGCCACCCATCATACCCGGCGATGCGGTAACAATACCGAAGGCCTTGCGGGCTTGTTTGGGATAATGATCAAGCAGGTTTTTTAAGGCAGGCGTATAGCTGCCGTTGTATTCCGGACTTACCAGTATAAAAGCGTCTGCTTCGAATATGCGCTTGCTGAGCGGTTTATAGGGATCGGGGGTTGTTTCAACAGAGCTAAAAACCTCCTGCAGCAAGGGGAGGTTCCATTCACGCACATCAAGAATATCTACCTGATAATTTGCTCTGCTTGCTAAATGTGCTTTCAAAAAAAGGGCAACACGAAAACTTACACTGTCTTTACGCGGACTTCCGGAAATAATTTCAATCTTCATCTTTCGCTCTATATGGATTTAAGGATCTCGAATGCTTTTACTAACAATACTTTGGTAAAAGGGTTTGCTCTGCTGCAAAATTTTTCGCGAAATCACTTATTGTCAAATCGATCAATTAAAGCGGGATTTCCATTACCAAAACACTTGATTTCTGGTTTGCTTTTATATCAAAAGCAGCTGTATCGCTGATGCACAATCCATCGCGCTGTGCAAGCGCAATATTTCCCAAACTGATTTCTCCTTGCAGCACAAACAGATACACCCCATTGCCTTCCTTTTTGAGGGAATAGCTGATTTCTTTTTGCTCGTCGAGCTGGCCCATATAAAACCAGGCATCCTGATGAACCCAAACGCCCTCATCATTGGGGTTTGGACTTAATACCTGAAGCAGTTGGTTCTGCATTTTTTGTTGGGGCATGGTCCATTGATCGTACCGAGGCGTAACCTGCTGGCGATTGGGAAGAATCCATATTTGTAGAAACTTCACTTCCCGATCCCTGTTGGCATTCATTTCACTGTGCCGTATGCCGCTGCCTGCGCTCATCACCTGAATATCGCCTGCTTTGATGATGGCTTCATTGCCCATGTTGTCGCAGTGTTTTAAATCACCGCTGAGCGCTATGGAAATAATTTCCATATTCTGGTGCGGATGTGTTCCAAACCCCATGCCGGCAGCAACGGTATCGTCGTTCAGTACGCGCAGTGCTCCAAACTGTATTTTCTCCGGATCGTAGTAGGAAGCAAAACTGAAACTATGGTAGCTCTTCAGCCATCCATGGTCGGCATAACCCCTTTCTTGGGCTTTATGTACAATTGTTTTCATGGTGCATTTAGTATTGCGGTGCAAGTTGCAACATTTGTGCGACTATGAAAAAAGCCTGCAAAAGCAGGCTTTATACATTGACAGACCCCGTATCTGCAGGTTTCAAGGGATTGGATTTTACAGACGGGATCCAAAATTAAACTCCAATCTTTCAGGCACAACTGAAATGTTTCGCCTTTAGGGGATATTCCTGTTGTTGCCTCCTTGGTTTGTTTACGTTAAACTAGATAGTCTTATCTAATGTATGTTCGTTTGGATAGTGTCTTATTTCACCATCTATTACGCCATTTTCACCTCTTCCGAAACATGATGCGCTCCCTCATAAACCTGTAAGATGGCTTGGATCATTTCATCTTTGCGCGATGTTTTGGGGATAAATCCATGAGCCCCAATTTCCATGAGGCGCTTCGCATAGCTGGGATCGTTGTGAACGGAGATGCCTAAAATTTTTACATGCTCATACTTTTCTCTAATGCGCTCACTGGCTTCAAAACCATTAATGGGCGACATTTTAATGTCGAGTAGTACTACATCGGTGTCCACATTTTCTAATGTTTCTAATACTTCCTTTCCATTCGCGCATTCGCCAACAATTTCAATGCGCTCATCTGAGTTGAGAATGATTTTCCAAATTTCTCTTACCGGCGCAAAATCATCGGCGATGACAATTTTAATTTTTCTCATGGTGTTTTGAATTTAATGGTTAGCTATAGCATAAACTTAGTATCATTTAGCAAATTCAACAAACTTGCGGTGTTTTTTTGGTGTAGTTTTTTTAAAATATTATGTCGGTGTACCTGCACGGTTTTGTAGGAGATATGCAATTGCGCTGCAATTTCTTTGGAAGTGAGTCCACGCTTCACCATTTTTAAAATGTCGAGTTCCTTTTCCGTTAGCTTTGAGAAATTCACTTTTTTTCCACTTCCATGATTATCGGAAATCAGTTCATCGGCTAGTTGCTGCTGTATATCGGCGCTGATGAATCGCTTATTATTCATAACCGCTATAATTGCCTGAATCATTTCATCTTTTCTGGCGTTCTTACTCACATAGCCCGAGGCGCCCGACTTAATCATTTTCCTTACAATGGCCGGCTCGTCGTGCATGGAAACGGCTAATATTTTAATGTTGGGCTTGCGTTTGAGGATGAGCTCTGCCATTTCAAAGCCGGTTACAGGCTTCATGTTAATGTCGAGCAGTACCACATCTACGGGCCGTTTTTCAATGATTTCGAAACTGGCATCGGCACCGCTAACTACATCTACTACTTCCATTCTGTTGTCGGCTTCCAAAATGGTTTTCCAGGCATGGCCTACCAGCAGATGATCATCAATGATGAGAATCCTAAATTTATTCATGTGTTTACAGGTTAGAGCGGAATTTCCACAATCACTGTACAGCCCTTACCCGGACTGCTGTTTATTTGAAAGCTTCCGCCATATATTTCTACCCGCGCCACGGTGCTGTTTAGTCCAATGCCTTTTTTGGTGGTGATGGCATCAAAACCCTTTCCATCATCTTTAATAATCATCCGCACATATTTTTTGCGTATTTTTTCCAGAATGATGAAACAGTTGATGGCGCCGGAATACTTGATAACATTGTTCAGTAATTCCTGACATATTCGGTAGAGTACGAGGCTTTTTTCATTGCTGAGTTCGTGTACAATATCAGCTCCTGTATTTACGGAAAAATGAATAGAACTTGCTTTGGCTACCAAGCTAACCAGATCTCTAATGGCAACCGTTAAACCAATGTCGCGCAAAATGGGTGGAGTAAGCTGCCGACTTAACAATCGTATTTCCTCAATGCCCCTCCGAATTAAAGCTCTGATTTCATGAACGGTATTGGGCGATTGAAACGATTCGCTTTCTGCAAGCTCAAGATAAAGACTTGCAGTAGTTAAAATTTGATTCACATTATCATGTAGCTCTCTTCCAATATATGCTCTTTCCTTTTCCTGTGCATCCAGTACGGCTTCATTGATTTTACGCTGCGCACTAACTTGCTCGCGTATTAGCTTTTCGTTCAGTCGCTCGCTTTCAGTAATATCTTCACTGGTACCGAGCATACGCAGCGCTTCGTTTTTGCTTCCGAACCGAATGATGCCCCGCGAATGCATGCTCCTGTAAGAACCATCAGCAATTTTAAAGCGGTAAATACCCGACCAGTTCGCTTTTTTATTTTCCATGCAAGCTTTAATGGTTTCTTCTATTCTTTGTCTGTCGTCGGGGTGTATTAGATTGAGATTGAAGCTACCTTTTTTTGCTTCCGGCTCATGTTTATAGCCTGTAACATTATAGTAAACTTCGTTCATTTCAAGTTCGTCTGTTACTAGATTCCATTCATAAATAATCTGATTGGTAGCTGCGGAAATAGCACTGTAACGATCGTTCAGGTTTCTGATGGACTCTTCTGCTTGTTTTTCTTTGCTCACATCCCGATAAAAAACAGAAATGCCTCCTTTACGTGTTGGGTAGAGTTTAATATTGAACCATCTTCCGATATCTCCCACGTAGAGATAGTGGGTCATTTGTTCGGGCACTTTGGTTTTTTTTACCCGCTCAAACGCATCATAAAAAAGATCAATGGCTTCCGGGAATACCTGCCATATATTCTTTCCCAAAAGTGATGCTACATCTTTACCGATATAGCTGGCACCACTTTCGTTGATAAACGATATATTATATGCTTCATCTACTACATAAAATCCATCCTGTATGCTTAAAAGAATGGTGTCCGACAAATCTGCATGTGCTTCGAGTTCTTCTTCATACTGCCTCATTCGTGTAACATCTACCGCAATGCCGTACATGCGAACCGCTTTTCCTTCGTGAAACTCAGAAGAAGCTACAATCCTTATCCATTTATGATTGTTTTTAAGGGTTACAAATTTCATCGTTTCATCACAGGAGCTTTCTTTCTCAAACAGTATTTGAAAAATTTGATGCGCTCTTTGCAAGTCGTCTTGATTGGCAAGATGAGCAAAGAATTTTTCTATTTCCGGCTCATACTGTTTTTCGGTTTCAAAAAGTTCATACATTTCGTCATTCCAAAGCACCTTATTTTCCAGCAGGTCTAATTCAAACATGCCGATTTTTCCAATACGGTTGCTTTCTTTCAGCATGCGGGAGGTTCTTTTTTGAAGCGTTACATCATGAACAATATTTAACGAACCAATGATTTTCCCTTTTGTATTGTGTAATGGAGCACCACTTACGATTACATTCAATGTTTCTCCTGATTTTTTGAGCAGTTTCGTTTCAAAAATGTGAGGAGTATCTTTTTTGATTATTATATACGGCGTCAAATAAAGACTGGTTATATTTTTCCCAACCAATTCTTGCTCTGTGTAGCCCGTCATTTTAGTAAAGGCGGGGTGCACGCGAATAATGATTTCGTTTTCATCTGCTTCCATTAAGCCAATCTGCAGGTTTTCAATCAGTCGGGTGTATTTCTGTTCGTTTTGTTTAATCTCTGCTTCCTCTCTTGCAGCGGTTGCTAAATCGCGAATGAGTAAAAGACAGCGATCGCTTCCTATCGGTAGGATGCGGGCCTCGCATACAAGTGTTTGCTCTTTAATAGTAATGACAAATTCATGTCGGCACGACTTGCGTTCGCGAATACAGTTTTTCACTGCTGTTACAATGCCGTTTCCGTGTTCCAGCAAACCGGCAATATTTTCTCCCACGATTTTTTCTTGTTGCTGAAACAGGTGCATGTTTGCAGGTGCATGATAAACCAATATATTTCCAGAGGCATCTACCTCCACCAGTATATCGGGCAGTGCTTCCAAAATTTCGGCGCTTTCTTGCGTAATGTCTTTTGGTATGTTGATGGCTGTATTTTTTAATGTCTGCTCTGTAACCCTGCGCATGCTGCCATAGATGCGGTTGGTTTTTCCATCACTTGCTACGGCTTTTCCCATGATGGATAGGGTGTGTTCTTCACCCTTAGCACTATGAATATATATATATGCTTCAAAAGGCGTTGCATGGTTAATGCAATCATTAACAGCTTTTTTTAAGACATCTTTTTCCGATTCGTTTATGCAAAAGCCGAGTAGTTTCTTCAGGTTCGGCTCGTAATGCTCCGGTACTTCAAATAGTGCGCGTACTACCAGCGACCAGCACATAGTGCCTGTATGTATATCCAACTCCCAAAAACCCGCCTGTGTGAAAGCGCTGCCTTGGGCTGCCCTTTCGCGGCTTTTATGTATATCAGATATATGTTTACTTTTAGGCATAATTTCATCTAATATACATGTTATTAATTACTTTACATACAAGTTTAAATTAGTATTTATTCTGAAATTTAGATGAGGCAGGGTAAGTTTTAGTTAAATAAATAGCATAAACTACTGTATATCAACAACTTAAATTTTAGCTCCTGAGTACTTCATCATATTGAAATAATCAAAAGGCAATTTTGCGCGTGCTGAGTGAACCTAATGGTTTGATAGCGGGAATAAAATAGTGCACCTGGCGAAACCCCGTGTTAAGGTCGCGCCGTTCGGATGTCTGTATTAAATAAATCTAGGGCTTGCCTTTTACGGCGTCGAGGATGGTTTGAATGGGTGTGCAGCCTTTGTACTCATCATCAATTTGTACAAAAAAGGTTTTCGCATTTTTCAGAATCCAGTTTTCAAGTGCTTCTTCTTTTTTTTCATCCAGTGCACGAGAAGCAATTTTACTGTAATCGTCTTTCATGTTTTCGCGGTGCGGCTCCGTACGGCTAAGCAGGTGCACCAGCTTTACGCCCTTCTTGCCTCCTCTCTCATCGGTAAAGGCCTTGGGTTGTGAAAATTCTCCGGGCTTCAAGGTTTGCAACATGAGCACCGTTTCTTTATCAAGCTGATCGATGGTAACAAAAGTAGAGCCGTCGGCACCGGTGCGTCTTCCGCCGGTAAACTTGCTGCTCTCGTCGTCGCTGTACTTACTTACGGCTTCACCAAAGCCAATTTGTTTTGTAAGGAGTTTGGAACGAACGGTATCGAGGCGATTGATAGTCATTTGAATATCC
>Ga0194116_10002759_pt1 | contig 22083 bp, 17 predicted proteins | sample TA2MahsurfametaG_4_FD_148617 | JGI IMG/M metagenome (GOLD analysis project Ga0194116, IMG submission 148617) | Freshwater microbial communities from Lake Tanganyika, Tanzania - TA2015008 Mahale S9 surface | ecosystem: Environmental > Aquatic > Freshwater > Lake | place: Tanzania: Lake...
CCAGCACCAGCACCAGCACCAGCACCAGCACCAGCACCAGCACCAGCACCAGCACCAGCACCAGCACCAGCACCAGCACCAGCTCCAGCACCAGCTCCAGCTCCAGCACCAGGAGTACCAATCGCATTATCCAGCGTGGGAGGAAACACAGAAGCATATATTTTGTTCACACAAAGTGGCACCGTAACAAACTATGAATATTCCACCGACAATGGCGCCACCTTCCGGGCATTTAACCCACCACAAACTTTCAGTCCAGTAAATATAAAAACCCTCTCATCCGATGGGCAAACTCCTTTGACAAATGAAACTGTGTACACGGTTGTGTTGAAGGCAGTCAACGCAAGTGGTGTGACAGGTGAAGAATCATTATCTGTTGATGTCACTCCCACGGTTACTGCCTTGTTGGCTTCGAATCGATTAATACGCTTGGATGCAAACGATACTAGCTCGTACTCAGGCTCTGGAACAACGTGGACAAATCTGGATTCGGCAGGGGCGTATAGTGCAACACTTCAAAATTCACCGACTTTTGACAATACAAATAAATGGTTTACATTCAATGGTGTTAATCAAATCGCACAAATTGAAGCAGCGACCGCAATTAATCCAACCGCTCCATTTGGTAAATTCACTATTCAAATATGGGCACGAGTTAACACGGCTTCCCCTAATTTTTCATCATTGGATGGCTTGATAAGCAAACAATTTGGACCCAACAGCTACGATGGGTATAGTTTAAGTTTAACCAATACAGGCCAGGTTGTTCTCAACATGAATGGTTCTTTCATTAATGGAAATTATAACTCCCCCACAGCAGTGTATAGCAATAATTGGGCATTGTATACTATTGTACTGCAGTTTGGTGGTGGTTCTGAAAACCCAAGTTATAGCTATGTAAGCACCAGACGTGTTGTTACAGCGAATAATATCGAGAGTGGTATGCCACTTCCAGCAGCGCCCTTGCAATTTCCACGAGGAATACAAGATGCAAATTTCAATTTCTGCCCAGCCGACGTGGGTGCTTTTTATTTATATAATGCTGCACTGTCACAGGAAGACATCATCCGCAATTTTGATGCAACAAAACAGAGGTACAACATATAGTGTATGATTTGGCCATACAATACAATTAAAATGAAAAATAAAAAAACAAAAAAATTGATACGAATATTGTATAAAGTGACGAAATGACATTATACATACAACATAGAACAACAACTACGTATAATGTCATCTCAATCTCAACCAAGTGAGCGAAGAATTCAAAAGGATATAAAACGTCAAGTCGAAGCATTGAAAGAACTGGATACGCTTGGTGCATTGTCGGAATTGATTGTGTTTACACGTCGCGAACGAAAACAAGCAAAGCATCCTAACTCGGAATACGAAGACTCTTTACAAAAAGGGAAACGAGACGCCCTTCCGAATGGTGGATTACGAGCTGGTTCAGGTAACCATTATGATAGATGCTTTTGAGCATGTGTATGTGTGTGTGAAGTGAAGTAATATTAAATAAACATTTGTATATTATGAACGGTCCATGCTTTGAACTCACTGAGTAAAATATCTTTATGAAAGTTGTTTATCATGAGTTTCACATTGATTGTTTTTTTTCCATAAATTTGAAAAAAGTATTCGATAATTAATTTTACGTTTGCTTTTTCGTATTTGGCATCTGCGTCTTGAATAGAAAATACCGACTTTCCCTTTCGGACATTTACTGCATTATGAAAGTTGATGTACAACATTTTGAGGTCGGTTTTTGTTTTTATTAACTTTGGGTTTATTTTACTCAGGTACGCTGTAGCGTGTTGAGAACATTCCGGGCAAGGCAAGTTTGTTGCAATTCGAAATGAAAATGATATCAACTCATTTTTGATAGTTTCAAATTTGGAGCTGTTTTCATGAATGTGATGTGCCAATGTATGAAACAAGTACCATACACACGGCCCCCATACCGCTTTAGTAGTCATTATTATTTATTATTTATTATTGGTTATTGGTTATGGTTATACTTGATACTGTGTAATTGATATAAACCTATATTAAAACGTAATATTATAGTTTACCTATATTTACCTATACTTGTACTTTATATCTAAAGTATCATTTTTTTTTTGATTTTTACTTTGAATTTTTGTTGTATTTATCATCATGACAGAGTGTACGGTTTTAAAGTATAAAGTCGAAGGGGGTATTGACTTTTATAAAGAACTTTTTAAGTCAGAGGCGGATACAGACAAAACTCCAGCTGAAGATGCAAATGAAGATAAATGTTTACTTACAAATTGTCCATTAACGTACGGACACATTGAGCTTCCATGTGGTCACAAGTATAATTTTTTCCCATTGTATACAGAAACCTTGTATCAAAAAACAAATCCAGCATTTGTTAAAAATGTTTATAACGTTCCCGTTGGAAAAGATAAAATAAAATGCCCTTACTGCAGAACAATTCATTCGGATTGTTTACTACCGTACATTGTAAACGGCAAGCGCGTGGTGGGTGTAAATGGTCCCGTAAGTGCGTGTAGTTCATCCAATCTTGTAACATGCCAGTGGAAACTAAGCCGCGGAGGGTCGTGTAAAGTGTGTAAAAATATTCATTATGTACCAGATTCAGAAACAGCGAATGGATGTGCCATGTTTTTATGTAAAAGGCATCTAACACAACTTAAAAATACAAATACACCGCCGCCGCCTATAACAAAAAGCAATAAAATGTAAAATAAGATAAACGTAAGTACGTGAATTAAAATAATATTTCAAATTTATAAGTCTGTTCATTTGAAATAAAATATTTATAACTAATTAATAGAGTATACTACCATATATAGTTAGACTAGATATTACGTAAATGGCAGACCAAATGGCAGACCCCTCGATAAAAGGTCATCCGCGTCGTAGTCGTCGCGCAAGACGGGTTATTGAACTTATGCGCGGAGATATCATTCGTATTCTTTCCGACTCACAACTGAATAATAAAATCTATTTTATTGACTACATTGATGAAACCAAACTTCACTTGATTCCAGATATGAGAAATGTATCTGAACCCACTGCAAAAATGGAACTTGAGTTAGAACTTGTTAACGGAAGGTTTCCTTCCCATATACATTCTATTGAATTGTTGTACAGAAACAAAAAAGAGCAAGGATATGCTAGACAAAGAGGTCTGATACCTGGAAAATGGATTGAAATCGAGTACATTACTCCGGAAGATAATCTGAAGGTGATTGTATACGGAGAAATAGTATCGCTTGCAGACGATACCGATTGTATTGGCGTTTCAGTGTACAATCCCAATCCATCACAAACCCAAGAACGGAACGTTATTTACATTGACTTTGAATTTAAAGGCCTTTCACCCGACTTGAACATCAGAAGTATCAAGGTTTGTAATAAGCCGCTTTCTTTACTACGTGAACGTGAACAAGAAAAACAAGCTTTGGATAAAAGCGACGGAGACAAAGGGGAAAATGATAGTGAATTCGAAGAGTCCGAACACGAAGAGGCTGAAGAGGCCGAAGAGGCTGAAGTTGAAGAATTTGACACGACGGCTGCATCAAAACATGTTAACTTGGAATTTCAAAAATCTCCACCAGGACCAGATGATAATCGGTCTGCTCAAAATAGAATGTTAGATGAAGGGGATAAAATCGCAATCACATTTGAACCCGTAACAGAAACAGAGTCGTTGTCGTCGTCACCGTCCCTCATTTTTATACGCGAAGAGTTTCGGTACTACAGTTTGGAAGAACAGCAGCAAGGGTTGTTGGAGGCATTGATTGAAAATGCGCCTACCTCTAAAAGTTATCACTTGTCAACAAACAAAGAAATTGCGCGTATGATTGACAGATACACCCAGCTACGCGATACTTACTCTTCAAAATCGAAGGACGGTATTTTAGTCCGAACCCCATACTATGGAAACAACTATAAACCGTTGCTTCATGCATTTTTGTACCCGGATTTGAAAACCAATGGACTCGATTATAACTCAACAACCGATTGGCTGGTTCCAATTTATGTTCAAAAACGAAAAATATATTGTACAGACCCTGAAGAACATCCACGATTTGATACGACGATTGCAACTGTATATGACGTGGTTGATAGACTTACAGAAGAGCAGGAACAGTATGAAGCATACATGTCAAAAAAATCAGGAACCGGTTTTTATGCATATTTAAATAAAGTACGTTTGAACATAACGCCTTATGTTGAATATGAAGGTACAACGCAAACACTTTTAAAACATGCATCCGCATTTGAATACATTGCAACATGTGCGTCTGACATAAGAAGTCTAGTTGTACCCGCGTTCAATAAAAGTAAAACATGGACCACGTGTTTGTATACAAGTAGATTCATTGAAGATGACAGCTTTCCAGACCGTCCTACCGGGTATATGGTTCGACCCTATCCGTTTGTGGCATTCAGCGCATTAAAGTCGCGCGTATCATCAATTATGGACAAAACCAATACTCGCTTAACAAACGAAGTATGCGACTCAAATGCACACTATCGCTGGTCGCTGACAAACAATCTAAACCTAAACAGTTCAACAAGCTGCTCAGCCTTATTCAAAACCCATGACTTGGATAGAATACAATCGAGAGATACAGGCGATACAAACTTGCATGAACGGTTTGCAAATACAATGAAAACAGAAATGTATTTTTCGGAATCGTTGGATACGCACGTGCTGAACCGGTTTATTCCATCGACTGAAGAACTTGCTTTGAAGGCGATGAATTATTTTAAATATTACCATGTTTCACTATCACCAATGAAACTCATAGCAAATTTATCTCCGTTTTTTGTACAACCCGAGCACGTTACGCATGACCTATTTTTACACTTTAGTCGATTTATTCATGAACACATAAACGTTTTCAAATCGACAATCAAACTTATGAAACGTATTTATAGCTCATATGAATCTCTCACTTTTCCTGGATTTGGAACTGGCACAGGACCATCTGTAAACGCAATTTATGCGTTGTTGACTCATCCAGACGCTGCTGTTACCGAAACAGCGAGGAAGAAGATGAAAAAGAATGGGCGCGACTTGGATGTGGACTCATCATCGGCATTTGATGCCACCGTTGTGTCAAAGTATCCAATCAAGGAATGGATGGTCAAAGGAGCTACACCACAGGAACGGATTCTCTCGAATTCCGAGATACTGAGTCGAATGTTTATGGTGGATTTTGGACGGTGTTTAATGAATGAAGTCATTCAATTGAACATGTCGTCTGATAATTTGTACGGCGTGAATGTTGGAGGCGTGATTGACCACTTTGTAAGTGAAGCTGAAAAGTTGACCGGAGTTGTAAAAGCGGTGAAGGATGCGGCCGAGGTTAAACATGCAAACAAACCGCCGAAAGAAGGCAAGTTCATTCTTGCAAAAAAATACGACACGATGGAAGACTTGAACGCCGACAATGAGGCAAGCCCTCATGTTCCGATAGCATACGACACGGCATTTGACTCAACGGATTACGGGTTTATTCAACGATATGAAAAAGAACGTCGAAGTAAACCGGCCGACGTGTTTAAAGCGTTTTTAATTGATAAATTACAGCATTCACTCGAAGTGAAGAAGAAACAAAAAATGACGGTGATTGAGTGTGCACACGAAGTAGACGCGATGATTGCGGGAAGAAGGGCGGTTCGACCGGGTTCAAAAGAACGTGCGGTAGTCGTATTTTCGGTTCCAACCGCACCTCCGGGAGAATCAACCGGTGAAGACGCGGTGTTGAACATGGATGCGTATGACGGAAAACCGGATACTGAGTCTGAAGAGGCGCTTTCAAAAGAGTATAGGTACTATAAACTTGCTTCCAATGGAACATGGGTACTTGATGATACCATTCCATCAACCATTACTCCCGAAAATACGGAGTTTTTTGGAAACGTTTTTCCAGGTGCAATTGTGATGAAAAATAACTGTTTGTCAACCGAAACGGGAATTACTCCTGAAAGTGGAGAAGTGGTTACCTCGTTAGCAAAGGCCAGTCTTATTTCTAAAATTACGCACGAGTTTGATGGTATTATTGAATCCAAGTACGACGATTTTAAGAAAGTATTTGAAGAGCGGATAAACTATTCGGATTATCGGCTTCAGTCGGAAATTATCATTCAGCGCCGAAAACAGTTTGACGTAAACAATAAACATTATAGACTAGGAGAAGATGCCAAACGTAGTGAAGCAGTTAAAACAAAAGCGCCGCTAGACATTGATATAGCGGTTTCACCACACAGAGACATTTTGAATGCGTACCTTGGTAATGGTTCATTTCCGCGCATGCAGGAACTTATTGTGTCATTTGCTAAGACGTATACGCGTCGCGCAAATCGTCCGTGTGTTGGGTCTTATTCGCGGTTTGAACAAGAAAAAGAAAAAGAACAAGAACAAGAACAAAAAGAATTGAGTGAGAAGTCGGAGTCATGCGAGTGGTTGTACTGCAAAGACAGCGGTGCAAAACTTATGCCGGCCTGGTTACTTGAAAAGGCGAACGCGTATGTGAATGATGGAAACGGAGAGTCGTCTTACGTGAATACTATGGATAAAATTTGCAGAGAGTACGGTGTTATTGAGGGTGCATTTTGGGTAGACGGTAAAAAGTGTAGGAGCGGTATGGTGATTATGCCAGTTGCATTTAGCACGTACGAAGGGTATGATGAACAAGGGTTTAAAATCAAAACAAATGCGGTGGTTTCAATGGAGGCAGATGAAGACATTTTGTTAGGGGGTGTGGGACAGAAGAGTCGTGGAGGAGGATTTGACGAGGCTACTAGAGTACAAGAACAAGAATATGCGTACATACGACACATAAACGCGAAATTTGAAAATGAATATGCTCATAAAATCAACGATGTTGTTACGCCAATTATTAAAACTGGACTAGGTATTTCCCCTGACAGAGATGGACTACGAGATAAAATTATAACCAGCGTTATAAAAACAATCACCGGAGTAAAGGTGTTCAAGTCGAAAAAACAGTATGAGCAAGATAATGCTAAGACAACTAAAAAACAACCGTCGTATGAGTCATATTGTGATAGGGTCATTGTTATGACAACCCTTGCTCACATTATTATTGTCATTCAAAGTGCTATGCCCGAAATACGACCGTCAAAAACGTTTCGAAACTGCAAAACAACCTTTCGCGGTTATCCGATTGACATAAACGGTGATAATGCGTGTTTGGAATATATTGCGTGCATTGCCAGTGAAGTAAAGGACTCGTCTAAAGATGTATGGGTACCGGTTCTAAGTGTTAAACCTAAGACATATGTAGAGGATGTACGAAAAACAATTGAATTTATATTAAAACCAGAATCGGATAGCGATAACTACTTTCACAGAATGCTGGAAGATAAACGACGATACATACAAAATGAATTACTGCGACAAAATGAAGTGCGCCATGCAACCTTCGTTAAAAAATGGACACAGTTTTTACCCTTGTTGGATTCGCTGAAACATGTACCCACGCCGGAATCTGTACCAGAAGCTACATTAAGTGCGTTTGTGAAACATGTCAAAACTGGGTCGAATAGTCAACACGAACAAATGGACTTGTTTGCTTGTAAAATCATGCAGTATTCTTTTTACATTCAAAAAATGATTCAGGACTGGTTGCGAAGTAACGGTAGCGGAAGTGCAACGTCATTATTTATGTTTTCAAGTGACCATCGGCCTATCACTGAAAATGCGTGCTGTGATGATGCGGTAATGGTGAAACCTTGGGATGATGCGTCCAAGTCCAAATATTCGCCCACGGTATTAGAATACTTTATATCAAGAGCGAATGCAAATATACGAGAGTTCAATGGACAAATCAAGCGACTGAGCGATGTTTTAGCTGACGTATCGAGTACGAGTAAAACGTACATTTTGTCTCATAATGGTCTTATATTTTTGAATCCAAAAACAAAAACAAAAACAACAACAAAAACAATGGTTGAATGGGAAGGAGACCCGTTTCGTTATGCGCTTCACGCATATTCCGATGAAACAATGATTCGATGCTTTATTCACTTTTTTAAACTAGATTACTTGAATCCGTACATAGAGCCTCGTTTGTTGGCCTTAAAAAAAGATATTAATATTCCCGAGAATTATGACCCCAAATGGGACATGAGTGAAAAGTTTGCAAAATTCAAGGCAGCAGCCAAATCCAACGCCGGTCAGGAACAGGAACAATTTGAACATGTGTTGAATGAAGTAAACCGTAGTTCGCAGTTACCAAGCCTATCCACATTAACCCAAACTCAACATGATATGTATTATGATATGAAATGTGTGTTGGATGAGTTAAAAAGTACAGATGCAGATGCACATGCAAATACTGGTTTATTTACGGATGACATTATAACCTATCTACTTTATCTCATTGATAATAAAGAAAATGACCATGAATTTACTGCAACTCAGGAAACTGTTCGTGTATGGTTGTCTACTCAATGCCAGATACTTAAGGATAAAATACTGTTAGCATTACCTTCATCACAGACAGGTAAAAAAGGTGAAAAAGGAACGGGTTTGAGATATTCGTTTGATTTGTTGGATAAGTATGAACCCATAGATACGGATGCTAGTTCGCACTCGTCAGATAAACAAATGTTGCATCATTACTTCGATGCCGATATGCCAATGCATTATATGACCTATGTTGAAAAATTTATTACGTTTGTAAAGAATACAACGCGTTTTATGTTGCAAACCGTACCTGGACTGTTGATAACTTCAGAGTTAACCATGTCCAGCGAAAATGAGAAAGAAGACAAGTCTACTTATGTTGGATTTAAACATTGGAAGTTCAGCAACGCGCATAACACTCAAATTGCTGCAAGCATTGACGCACAATATGATGGGTTGACTGCGTTTAAAAATGATTCGACTATACAAACATACATGAAACAAATCGATGCAGCTGGATATGAAAAAACAATGAGTTACATGATACTACAATTAACGGGTTGCATACCGCTTGTTTCAGAAGGAAAAACGGTGTTAAGTGTCGACATCGTTAAAAAATTATACACGTACTTGTTTTACAAAACGGTTGAGTTGTATATGCCAAATGATACAGAAGTTGTTCATGTTCGCAGTCGCGTACAACACCTAAAAGATACGACTCAACCTCTACAAAATATGGACAGCAGTGTGGTGGATGATGATGATGAAGATGAAGAACAACGTGTAACTGCAACTCGTCTTGGTCCAAGAATGAGAGAACTGTTACTACCGGTAATGGAAATCATAATGAGGACGCAAACTAATAACTCACTTTCGTTATCCAAAATGCGAACCATTATGGCCAAGGTTCGACGCAAAGAAACAGAAGACATGCGATACTCGTTTTACGAATCTAGCCGAAACACAAAAACAGACGCGTTTCAAATTCAAAAGTTAATGTTGAAACTTCGAATTGGTGAGTACAGTGTGGGAGCTCAAGTGGGGTACCGTAAGTATGATAGGGAATTTGACGAACGCGAGCGAGATGCAGTAAACCGACGTGTTGCGGAAGGAGGTAGAGACCCAACTGCAAGTGTAGACGTGGAAGCATTTGAAGATGAACTTCGTGTACATAATGAAAGCAATGTAATTGTCGACGGGCAACAATCGATTGCTCCAATGGATGGAGATGAATTTGAACGAGAACAGTTGATGCGAAACGAGGTTGACATTATTTCTGCATGTTAACCTTAACTTTTAACAATATTAGCAACATTATTGATTCTTGATTATTGGAATGTTTACTATTCATTTTACATTTTTGTAAAAAAAAATATATTTGTTATATGTATAACACACAACATCAACTTTCAAATGAAACGAATTCAAAAAAGTTCGGACGGTCTTTACCATGTAAATGGCAAAGCGTATCGTCACCTCATTGGTTCAAGAAAACAAGTGTGGATGGGGTCTGCGTATAAAACAGACGGTCAACTTGTGAAATCCGACTTTATCATGAATAAGCACGGGCGCGTTGTTTCTGCAAAAAAACATGCTACTGCGAAAAAAGAAAATCGTCTTGTTAAGGCGGGATATGGTACCCAAAAAGGTAAATTTGGTTATGTCCTTTTAGGAAACAAGAAATCAAAGCGAAGCAAGTCAAGAAAATCCAAGCATTGAATAGGATGAATAGGATAAAGATATATGATATAAAAACAAAAAATACAGTTTTATATCAAATAACATTCATAAAATAAAAATGACCGATAGTTCTGAATCAGAAAGTGTAGCTATAACCAAAGATGAAATGATTGGGCACATAAAAAAGTGGATTCAATATGACAATGACATTAAGCAACTGCAGGCTGATTTAAAGGAAAAAAAGGAAAGCAGAAAACAACATACCGAGAGGTTGGTTGATATTATGAAGAGTAATGAAATCGACTGTTTTGATGTGAACAATGGCAAGTTGATGTACTCCAAAACGAAAGTAAAAACGCCATTGAACAAGTCTCAAATGGTGCAAGCTCTAATGGAATATTTTAATAATGATGAACCACGTGTTAGAGAACTAGAAGATAAGCTAATGTCTGCTAGAAAAGAAAAAGTGACAGAAACGATTCGTAGAAAAATAAATAAATAATAAATAAAAGAGTATCATAATAGTAATTGTATACACGCGCAAGTAAATATGTTACCGACCACAAAAGAAACCAATAAACGAATCAAAAGTTTAATGGATTTGACATATACGAATGCGAGTCCGAATGTAAGTGGTTCTGATGACATGTCGGAGTCGGACTCATTTCATTCATTTGAAAATACATTTTCAAGTAGTGAATTTCAAACCATGTATACAAAACCAAGTCAGGACGATACAAAGACGGAACCGCTCTCTTACTTGTGGACATATCCATTTGAAAATGAACTGTCTAAGAGTAGTAGTAGTAGTAGTATGAACCATGTATCAAAAGGTTCAAACGTATATATCTGTTTATATCGCATATGCAAGGGAGCGAATGGTATTCCATATTTGCAGTACAAATTAAAACTTACAAATGCAAAATCTAAAAAAAAACAACCTCATTTTGTATTTCCATCGATTTCAATTTCAGCAGCGTCGCTTATAAAACGGGCAGATGATTATGTTGCAAATACAATACATTGCGAACGGTTTGAGTACAAGGGTATGTGTCAGTTGGATGCGGATGCGTCGCAGGCGTCGAAGAGTAAACAAAACCAAGTTTATTCGGGTATGGGCGGTAAACGAAAGATGAAGAATAGTGACGATGACAATGAAAGTGATTCTAGTTCTACTTCAAGTTCAAGTTCATATGATGATGACTCTATTTCGAGTTATAGCAGAGAGTCAGGTGACTCAGGAGAGCCAGGAAAAGCAGGAGAAGGCGACCATTCCGTGTATTTGTTTTACTATGATAACACTGACACCGGGACTTCATTTGCAGATAGTTCTCCGGTAAGTGTAACGTCGAAAACCGAATGGTATTGGTCGTGTATACATGAAATATTCAATGCGCGACGCGTTTTACGATATCGAGTTGGGAGAAGCGTGAGTGCATTGTTTGTACATAACCCAACCGCACTTTTTATTATAAACAAAGCAGGCATCATATATGAAACGCCACATGTATTATACAAGGGGCTTCCGCCTGGAATTTCAATGAATGAAATGTGCAAGTTTGGTCCAAGAATTCATATTGATGACAATAATGTTTCATTTGAGCGCAAAAAACACTTGATGAAAAAAAATATAAATGAAATATGTTTACACGGGTCGTACTATTATTTTTATGACTACTGTGATGCAGTGCGTGAAGCATGTTACACATATGACGATGATAGTAATACGTACAAAAAAAATGATTCTTCGGACGAGTGTTTCTTGTTTCGATATGCGGTGTTTTTAGGCCGTCTCAAAGTATTGATGTTTGATAAAATGAATGGAGCTACAAATCATGTTCCGATTCGTGGGGCGTGTATGACAAGAGAAACCAACTGGCCGTTGTCTGGATACAACTCAATGTATCATGGAAAATACACGTTGATGCATGACAGTCATGAAAAACATAAAAATGTATATCCAGCATATAGCGTTTGTGACCCACATACTTTTTCAGGAATGACGTACCATAAAGTAGACATGACAAGTGTTTCTGTTGATATTGAGGAAATGTTCAAACAAAAAAAATATTTGAAACTTAAATAACGAATAATAGTAGTAATAGTAGAACGTAAATTATAAACAGTAATATGAATGGTTTTATAAAATTTGGTATTATTGCAGCAATTGCTTATTGCATTCATATGGTATTCAATGCGATGGGAGTAAACGTCAGTGTTTATGGCGTATACTTACTGTGGCTCTTACTATTAGGTCTGTTTCTTGTAGTTTTGCCTGGAACACTTCCAAATATTCTTAAACCTGATAGTACCACCGAAAACTAGTTAATGCCCCCGCACTTATTGTTTATTTATTTTTTGAAATTCTAAAAATAAATAGTATTTAGTTAAATTACATATTGAACTAAATACTATACTCGATTTTAGTTGAATTTGCAAGATGAGTGAAAACATAGCTGTTGCGGTTGGGGATAAACTGTCTACAGGGTCGGGTTCAAGTGTAGTAAAGAAAAAATCGGAATCTGATACGAATTCAAAACAACCACATCATCATAATATTGACTATAACAAAGACTTGGAAGGGCTTTTAAAAGATAATGCGGAAGAATGTGAGTCGCTCGGGATTTTGCATCGAGCATCTTATGAAAAGTACAACCGGTTATCAAACTACATAAACATTCCGGTTATTATTTTATCGAGTGCAATTGGATTTGCAACCGGTATTGACATTGGATATGACAAAATGAATATTATTCTCGGTATTGGAAGTATTTTTGTGGGGATTATAAAATCTATCGACACGTACTTTCAACTGGGAAAACGGTCAGAGTCGCACCGACTTTGTTCTTTACAGTACCAACAAGTGCATAAAAAAATTCAAATTGAACTTGCACTTAAACGCCCACAACGACAAACCGCAAAAGATATGATGGCTGTAATTAAAACGGACATTAAAAATCTACAAGATATTAGCCCTCTTATTGACCAGGATATTATTGACGCATACAACCAACGATATGGAAAATACACGACTGTAAAAAAGCCAAACTTTGTAAATGGTCTTACTGAAGTTGTAGTGAATGATGCTGATGCTGACGGGGAAGACGTATTACATTCTAGACCAAGGTCTGAAGCCGGTTCAGACGATAGTGATGACAACCTGGACAATAATACGATACAAAGGGGTGGCGTTGTTCATAGACGAGGAAGCGAAAACAGGCGTCGTAGAAGCATTCATAATTTTTTACCGAACCTCAATAAAAATATAAAAGTTGATGCATTTGGAGAAAACCAACAACGTACCACCCCCAGCCAAAATTTACAAGTACCCATACCCATACCGGTTGCAAGCCTTGTATTTAAAAATGACCCTATGCGTGAATCTCCTCAACTACAACAACAACAACAACAACAACTACAACAATTGCAACAACAACAACAACTGCAACAACTACAACAACTACAACAACTACAACCAGTCCAACCAATTCAACAACTGGAACAACTAAAACAGTTGAAACAACTTGAACAACTAAAACAGTTGCAACAACTTCAAACATTGCCTCCCAATCCCAATTTAACACCACCAGCATTGTTTATAAACACTCCGGGTGGTGGTTCAAGAGTGTATACTCCAAATTCTGAAATTGTTAATATAACAAGTGATAATCAGAACCAAAACCAAAACCAAAACCAACACCAAAACCAACACCAAAACCAACCCCAAACCCAAAATCAAGCCCTGAATCTTAACGAGAATGTAATTGTAAATATTATCGACGATTCATTCGACCCTGACCCGAATTCAAATTCAAATGGTCAAATGATGTAACTAACTAAAAATAAAAATATATAATGCATAAAATTGACTTCAAAATAAAATAAAGATATTGTTAACGTTATTTTATCTTAAGAATACATACTTCCTTTCGATGAACCAGATTCAATCTCAGTCTCAACAAAGCGGAGCAAAAAAGGCAGATGCCTATCTTCATTCACTGAAGATGTCCATTCAAAGTCGTTTGTCTGACTACAAACGACGTGGAGGAGTAAATGACGTCGATGCGTATCATAACGACATCATGGACCTTGTCAAAACATTTGATGCAAGCACTTTTGTTGTTGGAGACGAAACTTCAAAACGGAAGCGTGTCAAAAATGTGGTACCCTTGTTTGACAGATGTATCGCAAAACGCGCAAGTGGCGAACAATGCACGCGTAGGAAAAAAGAAGGAGAGGGATACTGTGGGACGCATATCAAAGGGCGCCCACACGGATGTGTCAATGAATCAGAAGAACAAATTGTCACAAATAAAAAGGTTGAAGTATGGATTCAAGAAATCAAGGGCATTGTATACTATGTTGATGCAAACAAAAATGTTTACGACCCAGAAGACATCCTCGCAAATAAAATAAATCCTCGCGTGATTATGAAATTGGACTGAAGTGAGTTACAGACATGAAATAGAAATATGTAGTGTATAAATAAGTTTTTGAATAATATAAAATTGATATTGTTTTATGATTTTTGTTATATCAAAATTCATAAATATTTTTGGATAATTTAATGTCGACAAGTCAAAATGTTTTGGAGTTATTATCACACTTATCTGACGCCGAAAAGGTATATGCAAAGGCAAAGGCCGACCTGGTTGATGTACAAAGAAAGTTGAATGGTATTCCATATATACCATCTCACGCTACAAACAACAACACAATGACAAATGTATCGAATGTGAAACGAGGACGAGGCCGGCCAAAAAAAAACAAACCCGCGGTTGAAATCTTGAGCAGCAACACAAGTGATGCATTTTCATCTACTGAAACGGTTGAATTGGAAAGAGGCGTTAGTTGTGATTGTGTCGATGTTGATGACACATTTAACGATGCGACCTACACATTTATCAACGAACGAATTTATATTGAAACGAAATTTGGAAACTATCATGATGTCACCACAAAAGAGTTATGTGGATGGTACAACCCATACAATTCTATGCATGAATGGTTATAAATTCATAGAGATTCATATATATGAAATGTATCATTGTTACCTTTTTTTTGTTCATTTCCTGAGATAAAAATATTCAAATAAGTTTGAAGTTGTTTGGTAGGAGTGAGGTAATACCAATGATGCGTCCGGACCGTACACTAGTAAGCGTAGCAGTAGAAAAGTTAGTAGAAGCATTAACAGTGGCGCCGAAGAGGTTGGCGGAAGTGAGGTTACAACTGGCAAAAACGGAACTGGTTAAATTTGTGCCGGATAAATCGAGTGAAGTCATGTCCTCGGAAGTGTAAGTAATGCCACTGCCGACAATGACGATAGTAATAAGTGAATTTTCGATGACTTCCGTGTAGTTTCCAGTAGCTGGTTGTGTAACTTTGATAGTGACTTTTCCTGGAGCTACGATAGACCCAGAAGGAACGGAAGCCGTAGGAATAGAAAGAATAGAAGTGTTGCTGGATTCATGTGTTCTAGCGACGGTGCCAGCATTAGAAGTGATGACATCGAAAGAAACAGTAGCTCCAGAAACGAATTTTCGGTAAAAGGTAGATTGAGTGGTGTCGAGAGTAGCAGGTTGAGTTTCATTTGAATATGCAAGCAAGTAAACATCACCAGTATATGTTGATAGACTCGCGTTTATACCAGGGGATGTTTGTAGACCCCCAGATATTCTTCGACTCGAAGAACTATCATGAAAATCATTACCCCATACCGACCATAACGTTTGAAGTGGACTAAGCATTCTCCAAGAATCACCTTTACCAGAATTTAAATTCCCCCAATAAGCGCAAAAAACCTGTACATCATCATCAGAATCAATATTGATACCCCACACACATATTTTATCAGGAAATGTAGATGAACCAAAAGCAGATTCCGAACTTCTTGCCCTCCATGTACCAGAATAACCATTTGTACCTGCTGTAAAGTTAACAACGCTTGGGTCTCTAAACTTTCCCTGAGCGTCAGTCGCTTGCATTGCATTATCGCCAGCATACGTGTCTAATCTGTTTATTATTTCAAACATTGTTTCTGTACCGCTCGATTCGACTAAATCATAAATAATGTAATTCGTATTTCCTGTCAAATCAGTTACACTAGTAGAAGTTCCGTCAACTAATGCAAGTGCAGTTATTTTTTTTTGAGTAAAGAAACTTTCATAAAATCCAGTGGTATGTCCAAATGAGTTTCTGCCATCTGCTGATGCTTTGGTCATAGTTTTAAAAGAAGAATTTCCTAATGTGCTAAAATTACCTAATGAATTAGTCGCTGGTTTGACGCCATTTGTTCTCAGTAAAATTTGCCACGAGCCGTTAGCTGCACTGTAACCAGCATCGACGCCATCCTGTTGAAGGGTTAAATTTACAAAGTTTGGAAAAGCAGGCGGAAAACGCCCTTGATAAGACGTAACCGGGTTTGAATTGAGTGCTTTGAAATCAAATGTTCCTCCATTCGGATAAACTGAAACATTTAATTCACCATTAACGGCAACTTTATTTCTATTTAACCAGTACGCTGCAAAATAGCTAAACTGTTTTGCAATTTGATTAGCAGGAGCAGTATCAACACTATGAAATTGAGCATCCGGATTCCAACTTTGAATGCTGGTTGTAGTATCAGCTCTGAGTGCTGGAACGAATAAGCGCCAATTTGAATCACCGGTTCTAATTACAAGTTTATCAGGTACACTCATCTCAAACAATAAAATCCAAAATCAAAATCCAAAATCAAACAATAAAATCAATAAAATCAAACAATAAAATCAAACAATAAAATCAAACAAATCAAAAAACAAACAAAGCCTCTAAAATAGGAATATAAAACAAATTGAAAGACAAATACGAAGACAAGACAAATAGAAATACGATGAAGTAAGAAATGCACGTTATAGTTATTGATACGGAGACGAACGGATTATTGAAAGGAGGATTTAAGCCGCATGCGTTGCAGTTATCGTACATGATACTAAATGCGAGAGGAATAGGAAGAGGAAGAATAATAGAGAATCGAGTGGACAGAATAATAAGAATATCAAGGACAACAGAATTGTCAGAGGAGAGTATAAGAATCCACGGAATAAGTAGAGAGCGAAGTGAGAAGGAAGGAAAAGAAATGAAGGAAGTATTAGAAGAATGGAGAGATGAGATAAAGAAGAGAGGAGTGAAGTTGTTGATAGGTCATAACATAGAATACGACCTAAAAGTATTGGAATATGAGAGTGAAAGGAATGGGTGGAGTGGATTATTTGGAGAGAAAGGATTATTGGGAGAGATACGAGGAGAAGGAGGGATAGGAGTGTATTGTACAGCGAAGGAGAGTGTGGGAGTATGTAACGTGCGAGGAGAGGGTGGAAAGTATTTGAAATACGTAAGATTAATAGAGGTGTACAAGAAGTTGTTTGGAGAGTTGGGAAGTGAGTATGAGAAGAATTTGCATGATTCGCGAATGGACGTACTGGTATGTGTACGAATTTACATAAAGTTGAGTTATGGAGAGGACATGTGTGGAGAATGGAAAAGAGAATTGGAAAGATATGAGTTGCGTCGTTCAGAAAGAATAAAGAATAAATAGTGAAGTTATGTGAGTAATGAGTGTGAAGTAGTGAGATGGTGAAAAAAAATTGAGATAAGAAAGTGATAGGGATAAGAATAAAGATGTCGAGCTGGACGTAAAACGAAGCGGATGTTACCGGTATAGCTCAGCGGCAGAGCGTCTAAAACGCCGTCTTCAAGAAGATTGACAGAAATGTCTGAATAGAGGATGGTTATCGCCTTATAAGCGGAAGGTCACAGGATCGAAACCTGTTGCCGGTATATATCATCACATCGCAATGGTGCATCAAGGCACTGGGGCAACCTTTATCCGTTGTGGCGCAGTGGAAGCGCGCGGGGCGATGGCTATAAGCCGATAACCCGAGGTCGTGGGGTCGAAACCCACCAACGGACTTGTCAAGCTGGACGTTAAACGGAGCAACCATAGCCGGGGTGGCGCAGAGGGAGCGCGCGGAACTCATAATCCCGAGGTCATAGGTTCGAACCCTATCTCCGGTATATTACATCCTTCGCCTGTGCTTTAAAGAAGCCGGCCGTCAAGCTGGACGTTAAACGCAGCAACCTTCACCGGGGTGGCGCAGAGGGAGCGCGCGGGACTCATAATCCCGAGGACGTTGGTTCGAACCCAACCTCCGGTATATTATTCCTTCGCCTGTGCTTTAAAGAAGCCGGCCCGTCAAGCTGGACGTTATAAACGGAGCAACCTTTATCCGTTGTGGCGCAGTGGAAGCGCGCGGGGCGATGGCGCAAAGCCGATAACCCGAGGTCGTGGGGTCGAAACCCACCAACGGACATGTCAAGCTGGACGTTATAAACGGAGCAACCTTTATCCGTTGTGGCGCAGTGGAAGCGCGCGGGGCGATGGCGCAAAGCCGATAACCCGAGGTCGTGGGGTCGAAACCCACCAACGGACATGTCAAGCTGGACATAAAACGTAGCAAAGATTAGCCGGCATGGCGCAGTGGAAAGCGCGCGGGGCTCATAACTCCGAGGTCACTCGATCGAAACGAGTTGCCGGCATAGTGGAACGTTTTTTTTTTAAAAAAATTGAATTCGTATTTTAGTAGTTTAGTATTTTATTATTTTAGGAGTGAATCTCTCGTTTATTTGAATAGTACGATTAGAAATATTTTATAATGTATAAGTATAAAATGAAAAGACTACAATATACGTTACCGATGCCGAAGGTATCATCAGTACATGAATTTTCGGGAGTAAAAGCGGAAAGTAAGAATTCCTCTCTAAGTATAGGTGGAGGTTATAGCCAGTCAGGAGGTTGGAACGGAAATATAACATTTACCAAGAAGTGGTAGAAATGTATGTTAGAAAGTATTTGAATGTACGAGTGAGTATATAGATTCAAATACTTTTTGAATAATGAATGACCCGTGTGTAACTGGAATCCTGGTATCTCACTCATTTCCCGTTTCGTGTGTTAATAATTTTAAATACGAATATTATTAGTTATTTGAAACGATTGTAATGAAATCTCTCGATTTTAGGATGGAAGAGTTGAAAAAGTTGGATAAATGGTTGTTATAAAACGAGAGATGTATAGTGCACCATCATTGGTTTATAAAATATTGTGGTTATTGTTATTGTGGTTGTAGTTGGTTCAGTGTACATAATACAAAAGTATTTGAATGTAATTGGTTTCATATATATTCAAATACTTTCCGCATTGAAACTGGAATCCTGGTATCTCACTCATTTCCCGTTTCGTGTGTTAATAATTTTAAATACGAATATTGTTAATGATTATACTTAAATCTCTCGATTTTACGATGGAATAGTTGAAAAAGTTGAATGAATGGTTGTTATAAAAGAATGGATGTATAGTACGTAAAAAAAGTGTTAGTATACACATCACTTACCTTGTCTTACCTTGTCTTGTGTTTGCTTCGGTTTACTGGTTTACTGAACATAAGTTCTCGCCCAGAGTTCTCGGCGATGAACAAACCATGTAGTGGAACCGTCAGCGGCGGTTTTTGGAGTTCGGTGAATGTCGGCGTAAAGTTCAGGATGCGTCCATTCATTTTTGTCTTGCCAGACAGGATACATTCGGATACCGCCGTGATACAATCTCTCTGGATTTGACACTGAATTTGACGCATAACTTGCAAATGGAATAAATGAACCGGCTTCATCGTCGTGAATCGCAGCCTTCATATTTTGAATTTTTCGCCGACTTACTGTACGATGCTTGGCCCAGTCTTGGTGACGCTCGCTTTGCTCGTGTTTTTTCCAGTGTTTGACTTTGCCAATGTATCCACAAACACATTCCCAGTTTTTGTTGCCGTCATCTTCCACACTCCAGAGTCCAACAGCATGTCGTGAGATGAAGGGGCAAACTGAAGGTTCAGGTGTGCGGTGTTTGATTTCTGATGTGTTGACAAGATATTCTACTGCCTCACGCACAAGACGAAATCGCTCAACGTATGGGATTTGCATCCATTGTGCTGCTAAAATTCGATTGTAGTAAGGGTCGGGATGATTTTTTATCACCCGCTCCCACGCACGGAGTTCAACAACACTTCCGTTCATCGTTTCAAGTACTTGACGTGCAAACAATCTATTTGCGTCAGCAGCAGGTGCCGCCGCCCTTCCTCCATTCGGAACCGGAGCCGCCGGCTGTTGCGGTGGTGCTTGCGGTGCTTGCACTGGAACTTCACGGTGGAGTGCGGCGAGAGCATTCATTGCTTCGAGATATTCGCCTTCTGTCATTTTGGCTTGATTGTCGTCAATAACCCGCATAAGGGTAGCCAGTTTGGGGTTCACGCTCATAATATTGAAACACTGTAGAAAGACGAAGCGGCCATTATAAAAAGTAAATCAATTTTATTTTGAAAATAGATTCAAATACTTATCACATATCTTAGTACGTGGGGGTCATCCAGAGAGGGGGTCATCCAGAGCAGGCGGGAGCGGGGGTGGGTATGCTGGTGTGGTAGCAGGTGCGAGCAAAAAATGAAATACTTATTGTATAATAACCAGCTTCCGAGCAAACCCAATCAAACAACAACAATGACGTACATCATCGATTTCACCGAAGCCGACTTCATCGAACCGTACCGTATGCCATCATTCGCTCGCGGAACATACAGCTCCCAAGATGCCATCGAAACTCGCTGGAACCTACTGTCCGACTTCGTGAAGGAAGTATGCACTGGAAGAGACGACTCACACGGCCATGCTCACATGAAGGCAGTCGCTGAAAGGACCAGATACCTGATTCAAGAAGACCACATCGATGAGTCAGGTAATTTGATGCTGGACGCAATCACTGCGGCTTGGCTCCATGACGTAGCGGACCACAAGTACGACAAAGACGGAAGTCTTGAACAGCGTATGGACGACTTTGGTCGTGCAAACAACATCTGGAACTACGAGGAACTCAAACGAGTAATCAAGTACGTGTCATACAGCTCTGAAAACAAAGCAATTCTTGCAGGTACTCCTCTAAACTACGTGGAAATCTTGGGAGCCTACTACTCCCAAATCCGCAATATCGTTTCGGACGCAGACAAGCTCGAAGCAATCGGGAAAATCGGAATCGCTCGTGCACTCGAATATACTCGAGAAGCAAATCCGACGTACTCGGAGGCAGAAGTCATCGCCGACGTGCACAAGCACGCTCAAGAGAAACTGCTCAGATTGGCATCTGAATTCATAAGAACTCCCCTTGCACGAAAACTTGCACATGAAAAACACAATGAAATGATAGAAGAACTGCGTGTACTATGACTGTGAAACAATAATAAACCACAACTAAAATTGATTTGTTTTTTCAATTACTTTTGTGTTCCCAATAACGAAAATGAGTACGACGACAACGACAACTGATTTTGAGCAATTCAAATACGGAGTGTGCATCGATTGTGGAATAGGACTTGACAACGCTGAAGACTTCTTCTACGACCGTCGTGAAAAGCAATGTGATTGTTTAACATGCAACACTTGTTTCGAAGCGATATTCGGAGAGTCAATGATGTACGAGGCAATTCACTGGAAAGAGCTCGGTCATGAAATTCCTCAGTACATCAGGCTTTCAGAGGAATAAGACCAAGAAGAAGAAGAAAAAACAAAATCAAAGAAAAAAAGAGGTGTTTCGTTTCACCTCATTTTTTTTTTAAATTTTTACTCATTTAATTTACGCTTCATAATTCGTTTGGCGACATTGGACAGTGGCATTTCATCATACTCACTATAATCCACTATATTGAATAACTCAATTACTTGTATATAACTCAATCCCCCGTATATTACTCATTTCCCCGTATGTCACTCATTTCCCGTTTCAGGGTTTACAGGGTTTAGGGTTTAGGGTTTAGGGTTTAGGGTTTAGGGTTTAGGGTTTAGGGTTTAGGGTTTAGGGTTTAGGGTTTAGGGTTTAGGGGTTTAGGGTTTAG
>Ga0194116_10002760_pt1 | contig 22066 bp, 16 predicted proteins | sample TA2MahsurfametaG_4_FD_148617 | JGI IMG/M metagenome (GOLD analysis project Ga0194116, IMG submission 148617) | Freshwater microbial communities from Lake Tanganyika, Tanzania - TA2015008 Mahale S9 surface | ecosystem: Environmental > Aquatic > Freshwater > Lake | place: Tanzania: Lake...
TTGGGGATTGGGCCCAATCCCCAATCCCCAATCCCCAATCCCCAATCCCCAATCCCCAATCCCCAATCCCCAATTTTTATTAAAAAATTATTAATATTTTTTAGTTGAAGTAAAATTGTTTTCTATATTTAAATTAGTTTATTTCATGATTGTATCAAATTTATTCAAAATAAAAATTTATTTAAAAACTATATATGTATTTATAATTATGACTTTAATTTTTAAATAATTTAATCATTTTAAATTACTTATCTTATCATTAGTTTATTATTTAATTTAAATAATTAAAAATTATTAATTATCTTAAATTTTAAAAAATCAAAATCTAATAATTATATCAAAATTGAATTATTTTTTATTTAATTAATGAATATTTCTCAGATTTTTTATTGATAAGAAAAATTTCATTATTATTTCGAACAATTTTTCCTTTCTGAAAACATAAAACAAAAGTATTAATAATTCAAATCCGACTTCAATTATCATAAAATCTGCGATTAAAGTAAATGCCCACACGATCCATAGATAGTATGCCCAGCTTATATAAACTGCAGAGAAGCCAAATGAGATATAGAATAAACAGCCCCAAATCGCAACTGCTAAAAAGAATGCAATGGCGGTCTTCAAAATGTTCCAAAAATTAAGTTTAATCCTAATAAAAATTAAAAGAAATTAAAAATTAAAATACCAATTTTTGAAATCCTTTTTAATTATTTCTTCTTTCGACTTGGTTGTTACTCTAAATAGTAAGCTAAATGGAATAATAATGATATTTGTAATAAAGACTGAAGCAACTATATGTATAATGAATGTTTTAATTTCAAAGTAAGTAGGTCCCTATATTTTATAAAATACATTTATTGCGATATAAAAAAGATTTTCAATATTTTATATAAAAAAGAAAACCAATTTTTAAAATATAAGCTTACACTAAAATTTAATTGAGAGAATATAAATAATACACTTGTCAACAAGAATTGCAAGAAAATAAATAGAGCAAATTTGCATATTTGCTTGTATTTTGGATCAAAAGGAGAACTCAAAGTAAAAAGGTTCACATAAATATTCCTTTTACAAATAAAGTAAAAAATATTGTAACATCTTTTTCTTGGATTGGATTTAATATTATTAAAGTCTTTCAAATTTTTATTTTTATAAAATATATTGGAATAATTGTCTTTCTTATTTGAAGAGTTTTTATTTTCAGTTTTTAGTTGATTTGTTGTTGTAACTCTTAGCTTAGCAGTGTGAAGATTTGGGTTATTATCATCATTTTCAACTTCTTCGTCCTCAAGTATATTTACTCTTTGCATTCCTATCATCTCAATGTCTTTGATAACAACTCTACCTTCATCTCTTTTACTATCATCTTTTTCCTCTTCATTATTTTCTTGGTCTTCTTCTTTTTTGAGTTTTTTGAATTTATTTCGAGCAATACTGTTTTCATTATTATTTCCATCATCATCTTTTTCACATTGGCTGTCTTTATCTTTTATATTTTCATTAATGTTCAAATCATAACCTCTATTAAGGTTTTCATAATATCCAGCTCTATTGGTTCCAAAAGCTATATTGTCTTTTTCTCTTATCCTATCTTCATAATTATTCCATTCATAATAATTATTAAATTTTCTCACTACATTTTTTAGAATTACAAGCAATATAAATGATAAAACAAAGACAAACAATAAGGCGAATAAAATGTAATTAGTAATTGACATATAGTTTTTTGAATTTGTAAAAATTTCATTATAATTTATGAAATATGTGTTCGTCAGTTTTTGAGTAGGGGGGTCATAATAAGCAAATAATGCTATTTCTTGGCCTGTGGAGTTAGTAGTAGCAATGCTATATCCATTTCTATTAGTGTATTGAAACTTATTATTTTTATTTGATGTATAGGTAGAAAGATATTGATCATAGTATGTCAAATTTATTGAATAATCTCTATAATAAAGGTTTTTCTGAGTTTCCAAAGAGTTTTTTGTATCAATTTCACCTTTGGTTGATATGAAAAATGGCATATAGGATTTTGAAGGGAGCGTTCTTGCAGTTTGATACCATTTATCAGGATATAAATTATAAGATTTAATGAAGTTTAAATTATTAGGATAAATTGGAATATAATGGATAATATTATCAATGCAGTCATTTATAATAATCTCTGTAGCATTTGCATCGTAAAATTTAATGAAATAGCTCAAAGAAATTGAATTACTTTGCAATTTAGGATCATAATTAAATAAGGGATAATAATAATTGAAGAAAATAAAATAAATAGTGGAATAATCGTAATTAGTCACAGTTTGTTTTCTACTTGTGATATTCTTTAAACATGCCGTAGCATCGAAATATGAAAGATTTTTTAATTGTCTTTGCTCGAAGAATTTTTTGAAATCATAATTATTTAAATCTTTTATCGTTGAGATATAATATTCATAGAAATTATTGAATTTGTATATTTCAATTGAGTTTCTTTTATTTACAGTTAAAATTGCATTATTAACAAAATCAAATATATTTTTAATTTTCTCATAAATTTGCTTGTATTCTTGATATTGGTCTTGTGTAAGAGCTAAAAGTTTTTGATCTATCACTTCTAAAACATAATTACTAGAATTGGCTTGCAAATTTCTTTGATTATTTTTCATATTTTCTTTTGCAAAGTTGACTGATTTAGAAATTATAAATTCAGATAAAGATAATGTTTCTTCGAGATAGAGCTTCCTTTTTTTCGGATTTGTGTATAATCCTGAAAAAGAAGTAACGTTAGTTTTATTCATATCGATTGGGATTACGTTTACCGCAGTAGAATTTATTTTACCAGATTTAAAGTCAGATTCAATGTTTTCATATTTTTGTTTTTCAGATAGGAAAAGACTTGTTTGGAACAAAACATCTATGGTATCGAAAATTGTTTGATTGTTGTTAACAACTAAGATACTATTTTGCAACGAAGAAGATTTATTTTGGGTCAATAATCCAAGAGAGTCTACTAAATCACTTATTTGAGAGGTTACTGGATTCATTTTGGAGACAGAGAGAGAAACCAATTTCAGAGATTCAAAGATATTATTTTTAACCGAAAGTGTGTTATCAAAAGTATTATTTTTAATTTGATTTTTTATTATAGCTGTAATATTGTTAGCCAAATTATCAAAGGTTTGCTTATTTTCTGCACTAACTTGGCAATTAGATCCACTATAATTTGGGAGGCACTTACAAAATCGCTGATATGAGGAAATCTGAACACAATATCCTTTATTATTGCAATATTGATCATCACAATCAATGCTGGAAGCAGCTTCTAAAGTTCCGTTTGAATTTACTTTTGGCATAAAAATAGAAGTTTGCATATTTTGTGTTGAATTAGAAAATAAATTTTGGGTGATTGTATTATTTTTGGCATTTGCAATATCGAAATTATTCGAAACTAATTGAGAAATTAGAATAGAAGAAGTTAAAATATCTTGAGTCTTCATGTTATTAGATAATTGAGGCATTGCATTTTTAATCTCTTGAGTTATACTAGCAACAGAAGAATTTGTTAATGAAATAAAATTTTGTCTTGAAGTATAAACAGTGATCTCGTCAAATATAGTTATTAAACTATTTTTTGTCGAAATATCGGAAAATACTAAATAATTAATTGTGGGTGTTAAAGTTGAGTTAACCTTCTCTTTGTTAAAGACAAATGCTACTTGTCTTGAATTATCTGGATTAGGTATTTGAATCCTATTATTGAAATTACCATTTCCTTTTTCGTAGTAGGAAAATTTATATGTGTTTGTGGTAAAGTAATCAGTTTCTTGACTCTTTAAAATAAAAGTGGTTTCTCCTAAAACTCCAGTTGTAGGTATAATTGCAATGTTAGAACCTTAAAATTTAAAATCATTTTTTTACATCATAATTTTAATAAGTTAAATTTAAACTTAATAATTTTTGAAATTAAATTTACAATATCCATTTTCTAGTTTAATTAGATCTTTTGTAGTAACAAGATCTACAACATTATATCCTATAAAATCAGCTCTTTTATTTCCAAAACCTGAAATAGTTGTTATAATATCTTGGAATTTAGCTGAACCTTGCTTGCTATCAAAATAATGTAAAAGGGTCTTTGTATATGTAACTCCGATAGGAGGACTAAAAATTAAAATTATAAAAAAAATTTTTTACTAGCAGTTTGTATTTAGATTATTTATATCATAAATAGACCAAAGCCTCATATCTTTAATAAACAAAAATCCATAATTAGTTCTTGAATTAGAGCCTGCTCTTATTACAAGCTTAGTGTTTGTTCTTTTAGAGTTATCAGGGATTAAATTAGAATCAGTATCTAAATTATAAATAAATCCTTTTTGTGTAGTGAATTTTTTTTGTGGAATACTAACAGAACAAGAAATATAAACCCAAGTCATCACATTTTTAAATAATGTTTCTGTTCTTTCATAAATTTTGTAACTTGTAGATGAATCAATTTGGTAAATTGGATTGCAGGTTATTCCCAAATTATTATTGAAATAAAAGACTTTTATATATGTATGATAATCCCATATAATTTCTTCATTATCAAATACAACATAATTTTGATTGTATGAATATAAATACATCCAAAATTCTAAAGCATATTCTCCAGTATTAGAAGCTTTAATATTTGAAAGTTCCAAAGTATCCAATTTTGAAAAATCAAAATAAGGGAGTACATCACAATAATGAGTTGTTGTGTTAGCTTCATACCTTAGAATTTGATTTGCAGAAGTAAAGTCACATTGGCAGTCATAATTTCCAGTATTAGCGCAATTATCAAGACAAGCTTTATCACATGATGAACATGGAACTTCCCTAGAATATAAGTCTGTATAGTTGAAAAAATTACTCGAACAAGTTCCCATAGAATAAGGATTATAATCATATTTGCAATCAATACCTAATTTCTTTGCCATTGTATTTATAACAGTATCCAAAATTAAATCTGAGTATCTTGTCAAATCCATAATATTATCAGTAACACAATCTAAAGTGTTAGTTTTACCATCTAAAGGATAATACATTTGCATAGAAAGGTCTTTTTTGCTACTAGTAACATAAGAGTAGGGATTTATAATGAAATTTCTATAAATTTTGAAATCTGAAATTGAAGCTGAAAATTCATAACCTATATCAAATGTATTAAAAATCCAGCCTTGAGGCATATCAGGTCCAATTTTTTTAATTTCTTTATCATGAACATAGAACTTCTGTAATTTTTGGAAGTATTTATTAATATCTGATGGATCATTTGAAGTATAATAATAATTTGAAATAGAAATTAAACACCATTGCCCTATCATGTTATAAAATACATTTGTGTCAGTATATATGATTGATGTTCCTTCGTAAAAATATAATTTATATTCATTCGGACAATAACTAATGTATCTATTTCCATCTTTTGTCAATCTGAAAATAATAAAACATGAATTCGTTGAATTTAATAGTTGACCATAAAATTTAATCCATACAGTAAGTGTAAATTGATTCTCTTTTTCCAAATAATAATTTCTACTAATATCATTTGTTTTTAATGATATAAACCTATCTTTTAATTTTAACAGAGGGACTTTTAAATAAATTCCTGTATATTTTTTACACATTCCTAGATATAATTTATATCCATCAAGGCACTCTAGGCATTGATTTACTAAATTACTTGTACATCTTTTACATCCAGTCAAACAATTTCCAGTCACTATAGTTGATCTATCTGGGAATGATATAAGTTCTTGACTTGAAATGAATTGCCCTAAAACTGATGAATCATTTCCAACATAATCAACTTTCGAGGAATAATTTACCAACATATCTTTATCCGAATCTTGAAGAGTGCCTATAGGAGAAATTAAATCATAAAGATTAAATCCTTTTTTCATTCCTTTAATATTATTTATTATAACATCGAGAGCTTGATTAACAATAAAAGGAAAATCATAGGATTGGGCCTTTATGTTATCAGTGAAACTAATTTATTTATTTTTTAAGATTTTTTATTTAATAAATTAAGTTTTTTATAAAAAATTTATGTTTAAAAGAATAATTAAATATAGTAATTATTACGATCCAGAAATATATTCTTGTGCAATAAAGAAATTCCAATTTGTTCCTTCACTAAGTCTTAAATCTTTATAATAAGCAGCTCCCCAAGCAACATTTGTTAAATATAGCCTATTTCCCAATGCTGAACAAAAGCTATCTTTTGAACAGAAGATAATTTTTTGATTTTGAGAGTTAATTTCAAAAACATTATCAAAGTTATCTAAAGCGTAGTCTGGATTATAAAAATTAAAATTTGTTATAACCCTGAATACTTTCTTTTGATAGTTACTGTGAATCAATACATGGTTCCAATTGAATTGAGAGAAGTTTTTTAATTGAACTTTAATTGCAGGTCTAGAAATCATTTGATAATAGATGGCATATCCCGTATTTTTATTAAAGGTTGGATTTGTTGATGAATTTACAGATGATAATGAAAGAGGTTCTGAATAAATGACATGTGGATCAGCAATAAAATAGTATTTTTTAAAGTTATCAGGAATTTTACAAAATTCATTTAATCTATCTAATTTTATCCAAAATTCAAGTGTATAGCTTGCATTAGTTGAAAATGTTTGTTGGAAATTTGGATAATTTAAGCATCCATTAAAGTATAAATAGCCTTTATTTTTAAACAATAAACAAATAAATTGTATAGAAATAATAAATTAAAATAATTTTTTATTTTTATTTTCTAAAATTTATAAAATTATATTTATTTGTGAAAAAATTGTTTGTTTTAATACAATAAAATTTAATTAAAATTACTTTTTTTTGAGACTGTTTGATTGATGCATTTATATCCATATCTGTCATATCCAGTAGGGCACAGGTTATTATTATAATTATCAAAAGTTTGAGAACTATTTATATTTTGACAACTAGACATTAAATCATCACACTTTCTATTACAGATGGATTTTGATTTATCACTCATGGCTCCTCTTCCAACTCTCAATGAACAAACACCATTACATTGAGGATTAGTAGCAGTTGAAGGATCATAAACAAAACCTGAATTGCACATTATTGGAACATTTTCATCGATACATAAACTAGCATTAGTACATGAATTTACAGCTGAACAAACATTATTAGTTGAATCGAATTTGGGTTTGCTTGGATGACAAAGTTTTTTGACAACTAATTCCAATACATAAGTAGGAGTAATAGTTACTCCATTTACCTGTATGAATTTAAAGTAATAAGGTTTTCTAGTTGTTTCATTAATGTAAGTTATTCTATTAATTTGTTTGTAGTATTTATCAAAGTTAATACTGAAGACTAGGCTTGGCATATCAGCTGAAGTTCTGAAATTGACATCTCTATAGATTTAAAAGAATAAATGAATTTTACAAAATAAAAATTTAAGTTATTAAAAGACTAAAATATGTTATTAATTACAAATGTCTGAAATCCATTTTTATAGGTAAATATTCAGTAAAAAGCCAAATATTTCTGACATATATAGTACATCCAGTATTTAAAGACATTCCTGCCAATTGAATGTAAGTCTTTTCCCCATTTTGGAAATAATACCTAAATGGATAATCATTTGATGTTGTTGTTTTAGAATTTATTCCAGAAACAGAGAATAAAACATCCGATTTTAATTCAACTTCTGTTGGAGTTCCTACAGTTACATCTTCTAATTTTGAATAATAAACTTTATCTCCTGTATTAACTGCACATCTAACATAAGTCCAAGTATTGTTTATAGAAGAACTTCTAACTTTTTTTTCATAATTCAAAACTTTATTGTTGTTTAACATTGTAAATATATCAGCTCCATAAACACTTTGAATATCAGTTCCAGTTTCAACATTTAATTTGAAATCTTGAGGCCAACAAAACATATTTAAAAATGAAGTATTTGTAGAATCTTGTATTATAGTGACACTTGCTAGATTTCTCCATATAATATGAAAACCTTTAGTTAATTTTGTTATATCATCGACCATATACCAGAATTCAAACGTATATCTTCCATTAAATGAAGGACTAATTTGGTCTATCTTCACGTCTTGAACTTCATTTAATTTAATAAGCCCCGACCACAAGTATTGATTTTCCGGATATAAATTATTAGTGCTTTTAGGAGTATATAAAGGTAAATATTTTGACGAACTTAGATCAACAACATTGTAACCTAAGAAATCTGAATTTGAGACTTGAGTAATAACAGGAGTTTGAGTAACTGTTCCATCATTAGTTTTAATGTATTTAATTTTCTGTTTAGTCTCAGCATTAACATCTGATCTATCTATTGTATCATTTCCAGTAATTTTTTCATCAACATGATACATTAAATTTTCATATTGAATTTGATCCCCAATTGTAACAGGAGTTATCCAATTCAATCTATAAATATCTGCAGTATTACAATCATAACAATTAAAAAGCCTTAATAATCTTAAAAATATTATTCCTCTGTTTTTATTATTATTAACAAATTTCAAAGAAACAGTTCCTGAGCTTGGTATATCGGTTAAACTGGTATTTAGAACTTGTTCAGTTGTCGTTAATGATTGATTATAATGGAAATATAATTTATTTGATATATCAACTGAGCATCTTAGATAAACCCAAGGTAATTGATCTGCTGTAAAATTAATTTGAACATTGTTTGAATTTTCATAAGCAGAATTTAATCTTTCGAATATAGGATAACAGGTTGAGGTATATTTTCCTTTTTGATACCCAAGATTTATTTTTAAATGTCTGTTCCATTCAAATGAATAGTTTCCGAAACCACCTGTCATGTATGATTGAATGTAAACCCAAGTTTCAAAAGTATATAGTTTAGTATTAACAGCATTTGAAATATCAGTTATATCAATATTCTCAAATCTTGACAAATCCAGATAATCAGAAACTTAAAATTAAAAATTGAAAATTAAATTAATTGTCTTAATAATAAAGATAATTTTTTTTTAAAAAATTAAAACATTATAATTGAATAATTATTAAAAATAAATAATCTTACATTTACAAATGTTTTTGCCGCTATTTTTACTTATTAACATTAATTTTTTGTCTACATTACTACAACTACAATTATCATCTGAATTATCAAAAAATCCTAAAGGACAATTTGTTTTTGCAGTACTAAAACAATCTGTATCATCTAATCCCTTGAATGCACAATTATAATTATTACTTTCTTCCTGAATTATTTTATCATAATCATCTACACAATAATAAGTAATACTTGCTAAATTATTGAAATAGGTATTAGTTAGACAATCTGAAGAAGAGCTTCCTTTGTATATATCAGTTATATCAGCTGTTGAATATTTTTTTAAATCACTAAATAATATTCCTGTAGTTGCTCCGCTATTTGAATATATACCCATAAATCCTGTAAAGTAATTATAAGAAATCATTAATCTTGTCCATAATGCGGTTATTTCTTTGGGAATAGTTAATGTCAATAAGTCAGCTACATTTATATTTGCATATGTTCCGTCTACAGTTTGAGTTACAGTATTTGCTACTTGCCAATTTAATTTATCAGGATAATAAGTTTTAATTGTATTATCAGAATTGAAACTTGAATATGAAAGAGCTATAAATGTCCATTTTCCAATTCTATTCTGGAAATTATCATAAGTTGAGACTAAAGTATTTGCAGAATTATACAATTTCAATTGAAGAGTAGTAGATGTTAGTTTCTTTATGACGATACTTAGAGCAGTTCCATATTTATAGAAATAGAATTCATCATTTAAATTATTAAATTTGGTTAGATTAGCTGCGCTAAGATAAGTTAAACCAAGGAATTTAACAAAGAATTTGATAGTAACTTCTTTGGAAGATTGATCTGCAATTGGTTTTGTAGTTAAGTCTGAATATTTACCATTTGATGTTGTAATTGGAGGGGTGACTATAACTGTATGAGAATTAGCTTGAATTGTACATGTTCTTGGAAAAGCAGTTAAGGAATATAATTTTCCTTGTACACACATCAAATTATCATTATCGTTTTTATAAGCATAATCAGTATCTGAATATGCTGCACCTGTAGGCTTAGATCTTACTAAAATTGTAGGATCTGCAAGAGTATCAAGATATTTAGATGTATTGACAAATAAAGAATCTTCTAAATAATTTAATTGATGATAAATATCATTTGCATCTTGAGTTGTTGGAACATTAACAGAATTAGTAGAGATATCCATATCATCGAATTTATTATTAGCAATTTTATTGATAGTAAATGGATAAAATAAAACGTTACTTTGAATTCTTGGGAACTTATATACATTTAGAAAATTGAAACTAAATTTTTATTGATTTAATAAAATTTTAAAAAAATTATTAAAATAAAATATTAAGATAATTAATTCTAAATCAAAGAAATAAGATATAATAATTCCAAAATATTAAATAATAATATTTTATTAAATTGAAAATATTTTTTAGTTTCCTATGTTTTTATGAAGCTTTTTGTGAAGTTTGTTTTAATTTTAAAATTTCAATATAAAATTGGCAAATATGTTGGTTTTTAATTTTCGTAGCTCAAAAAGACTTTAAAATTTTTTTTAATTTTGACAATTAAATAATAAAAAAAAATAGATTTACTATCTTTCAGTTTGTCTATATGTATCGAGGGGGAAGAAAGTTGAATCCCACACTCTTAGTAATTTGTAAGCTCCTGAATACCATCCTCCATCTGAATAATAAGAACCACAATTATTTGTACAAAATGCTATTTTTGTTAAAGAAGGATTTGATGATATTCCTGTTTGTTTATATCCTGCATCACTATCATTCTTATAATAGTAGTTCACATCCCAGTTTGAACCATTTTTTACAACAGAATAAGATATTTTCGTCCATTGACCATTTTTCATTTCTATCAATTTTGAATTAGTTGGAATTATTGCAGTAGCTGTAGATCCATTATAAACTTTATAATCATTAGTAACTACAGCTCCAGAAAATAGTTTTGAATCTTTTTTTATTCTTATTGAATTAGTCCAGAAGACATAATATTTTCCAGTTGCATTATTTTTAGGAAGAAATACCAAATCAGGCATAAACCAGACTTCAATATGATATTCGGTAAGTGTACTACTTAAATTGATTTCAATGGTTGGAGAGTTAAATCCTTGAGAATATAATAATGAACCTGAATTTGGAGATAAACTTGTGATTGGATTAGTTGTTGTATTAGGAATACAGAAAATAGAAAATTTAGTATAAGATGAAGAACTATTACAAGCCAAGCTTGATCCATAGCTATTAGAAGTTAGATTTCCAGTAGGACAAGTGATAGCACCATTACTTGCAGAACATGATGATGTACAATATCCAGTATTAGTATTTTGAGTTGTAAGACTTGCAAGAGAATTAGTGGCTTGATATAAATAAGTAGGAAAACTTGAAGAACAAGTTTGAGCACAAGATTGATTATCAGATGCATCAACATTCCAAAAATAATCATTATTACATGCAAGAATTTTACTGGCTGTACTACAGTATTGAGCATTTGTATCACTACAAACTATATTATATATTGACTTTAAATCAGCTGAGATAGGGACATTGCTGATTGTAGGAATATTTAATCTAATAAATTTTTTAAGATCAAGAGGTCTAAGAGAACCAGAATAAGAAATATTGCCTGAAGTTACTGATGTACAAGCATTTAATTGACAATTTTTCCAAGTAAATGTAAATTTAGAATTATCAACGATAGCTATATCATTAAAATTTACAGCTAAGTTTAAAGAAGGGAAAGATTGCTGACCTGCAGTTGCACTCTTTATCAAATTAAAGTCACTAAAATTTTAAATTGGTATTTTTAATTAATTTAAAAATAGAATTTCAAGTTTCTTAAGATTGAATTTTTTTAAAATTAAAAATCTTTCTATATATAAATATAAGAGGTGTAGTTTATATTGATAAAGTTCTATTTTCAAACAAATCATCATTTCATTATTTTTTAATTAAATCTATTAGAAGTTATTTTTAAATATGAAATATACAATATAAAAAATAGAGCATATGAAAAATAAAAATATAAGAAAAAATTAAAATATCTTACTGATAATGGAAATAGATATTCGGGTGTATATAATCTGAAAATAAAGCTATATTTCTTACAAATATATATTGAGTAGTCGTTGGTAATCCAGTCATACTACTTATTACAAGATTTGGATTTGATGAATAAAACTTTCTTGGAGGCAATGTTATTGTATCTGTTGCAAAATATGGTGGCATTTTTAGTGTAGTTTCAGTTAAACTTGATCCTGGGAATCCTTCACCGTTTGTATCCAAATATAATTTCATTCTACTGTAGCTATATCCACATCTGATATATTTCCATTTTTTTTCGTTTATACTAGTTGCAGATTTTTTGAAATTTATAGTTGAAGATTCATTAGTTCCAGCAACAAGAGCTAATAAATTTGCTGCAGTATCTGTTTTACCTAGAATATCATATAATTCTAAGCCAATAAAACAATGAGCATATAATTTAGAATCAGCAACATCAGTAATAACAGTAATCATGAAATTATCTTCATACATAACTCTAAAGACAGCTGTACCTAAAGTTGGATCGCTAGAGAAAAACCAGAATCCCATGGTATAACCAGTAGATGAAACATGATATTGATTACTAATTTGAATATTGCTGGTAATCTTTGTAACATCCAAGTATTCAACTAGATAAATTAAATAAATTAGAATAAAAGTTTACGATTTCCACAAGAACCGGATGAAGGTTGTTTATTATAGTTTGTTGAAATGGGATGACAAGACTTGCAATTGGTTGTTGTAAAAGAATTCGCATTATCGAGACATTGAAGACAAGAATAGTTGCATTCTAAATTTTTTATTAAACATATGAAATAAAATTTATTTTTCTTATAGAAACAGAATAAAAAGTAATTATTTCTAAAAATTAATTTTTTGTTATATAAAAAAAAATTTTTATTAATAATAAAAATTTAAAATAATAAAAATTGTGTTTTTAAAAAATATGAAAAATTTGGTTTTAATTAATTATATTGATAAGGGTGCTAATTATACATTAATAACTTTTTGATTTTATTTTCAAATAAGTCTTTTTGTTTTTTATAGTAAGAAAAATCTTTAATAGCTTTTATAAATTTACGAAAATTACTTTGTAATATTGTAAAATTGATATATGTAATTGTAAATAAAAATTACAAAAAAAATTATATAGAAATTATAGAGGAAAATTAAAAATATTATAATATTTTTACCTGTATTACAATTTGAAGATGCCCACATAAATCCTGGTTTGCATCCTGAAGTATCTGTAGGTGAAGCAATCAATTTATTATTCTGATCTGAAGCCAAATCTAAAAATTTTATTTAAATTTTCTTACATAAATAACTATATATTCCACCAACATAATAATCATTTCTACTATCACAATTAGCATTACTACATCCTTTCATCAATATATATAATTTTGTTTTATCAGCTGGATAAAATTTGATATCAACTCCAGCATTTGCTCCCAATATAACTGTTGCCAAATCTGTATCTTTTTTTCTTATATCTAATGATATTATCTGAAGATAATTTATTGTTGTTAAATCTAATGTTCCAATTTGTTTTGTATAATGAGCTCTATCTGAACAATCTCTTACTCCTCCATTATCTTCACATCCATATAATATAATTTTATTGTTATAGACATCAGTTCCTATTATGATTTTTAGAAGTAATGCAAGTTTTCCAACAGTAGATCCATTTATTTTTCCAGTGAAATCAATATTGAATATAGCTCCTTTATCAGTATCATTTGGCTTGACCATTTGTCTAAAAAGATCAATTTGATTAAGTCCTGTATATGTTAGACTTTTATCATAAAGAGTATCAGTAAATTTATCATTTTGTGGATGATACTAAATTAATTAATCATAAAATATAATTAAAAAGAATTAATTTTAATTTTTGAATAAGAATATACATCTGGAACTCTTGCATAATATCCAATACCATTGAGACTATCATCAAGGACATCATCTGTTCCTGAAAGAGTATTTTTAAAATAATATCCTCCATAAGGAATATATTTTTCACTAGCATTTCCATTCTCTGAAAAATTGACGAATAAATGATTAAAGCTTAAATTTGTTGTGGTATAAGTTGTATCAAGCTTATCTATATAATAGGGAGGAGATGTTTTTATTAATCTTTTAACATCGAGATTAGTGGTGTATGTTAAGGTGATTTGATTTCCTGAAACAGTAATTGGAGTAAAACTATAATAGCTTTCTGTAGTACCAATCATATAGGGTAATCGATTGACTTGTTTATTAAATTTATCAAAATTAATAGAAAAGGTCAAAGAAGTATAAGATGCTATATTCTGCATATCCCTATAAATTTTAATTAAGAAATTAAAAATATATTTTTTGTAATTTTTTTTAAATATAAAATTTGTTTTGAAAATTATAAATTGATTTTTAATTTAAATGATTTACAAATGTCTTGTATTATTGTTTGGTAACAAGTAATTAGCATATAGCCATAGATTTCTCAAATAAATTGTACAACTTGAGTTTTCAGACATTCCGTTTAGTAAAACATAAGTTGTTGCTCCTCCAGAAAATGATGGAGACATAGGAGTTGTTGTAGTCATGGTATTTTCTGTGACTGTTCCAACTGTCTCATCTTCTAATACTGAATAAAACTTTTTAAGAATAGTATTCACAGCACATCTGACATAAAGCCATTTATTATTTATGTTTGAGCTTCTAGTTTTCTTCTCAAAATTAGGAATACTGTTGTTTCCTAATATTGTATAGATATTATTTCCAAAATTATTTTCTATTACATTGGGATTACTAAACTTAAAGTCTTGAGGCCAACAGACCATATTTAAAGAATTATTATTTGTATTATCTCGAATAAGTGTGACAGAACCAACACCTTTCCATATAATATGAAATCCATTGGATAAATTGGAAACACTTGTAATCATGGTCCAAAATTCGAGAGTATATTTTCCACTTAAAGAGGGTGTAACTGAAGAAATATTTACATCTGTAACTTCATTCAATTTTACAAGTCCTGTACAAAAATATGTATTTTCAGCACATAAATAATTCGAATCCAGCATTGCGTACTTATTTGTAGTATCAAAATCTAGAACATTATATCCAAGAAAATCTGTAGTTGATAAAGGGACAAGTGGTGATGACTGAATTACTCCTGTATTATCTAAAATATAACTTATTTTCTGGACAGTTTCAGCATTATCATTACTTCTATCGATAGTATCATATCCTGTTATTTTTCCATCTACATGATATAGAAGGTTATTATTCACTAATTGATTTTTAATTATATCTACATTGATCCAATTTATTCTATAATAATCAACAGTATTACATTCATAGCAATTATATAATCTCAATAATCTAAAAAATAAAACACCTCTATTTTTGGTATCATTTACGAATTTCAAAGATGCGGTTCCTGTTAAAACATCTGTAACTGAAGTATTCAAGGTTTGCTCAGTAGTAAAAGATTTTTCTTGATAATGGAAAAATTTTTTTGTTGCTATATTGACAGAACATCTCAAATAAACCCAAGGCAATCTATCACTAGTAAAATCCGCATCCTGTTTGTTGACTAATTTATTCGCATTACTCTCCTCATATAGTGGATAGCATGTAGAAGAATAGTTAGGAGTTTTTCCTTTAATATCAACTCTTAAATATTTGTTCCAAATAAATGAATATGTATTAAATTTTCCAGCAACATATGTTTGACTATAGATCCATACTTCAAAAGTATATTGTTTGGTTGTAATAGCAGTATTGAAAGCTGTTAATTCAAAATCCTGAAATCTAGCCAAATCCAAATAATCCAATTCTAAATATAAATTAAACAAACTATTACTAAAAATTAAATTAATTTAGTTTTATTAATATAAATATATATTACTTTTACAAACATTTTTTGAATTAGATTTAAAAATTCCCATTAATTTTTTGTCTGCACTACTGCAGCTACAGTTATCACCTGAAGTTGTATTATCAAAATAACCCAAAGGACAGCTTGTTTTAGCAGTATCACATGTACCATCATCTTTGTAAAATAACATATCACAAGTATATTTTGTTTCATCAAATAAATTATCTAAATCATCAACACAATTAAAGGCCAAATTAGTTTTATCAAAATTTGTATCAGAAAGGCAATTAGTAGAACTACTTCCATTATAAATATCTGTTATATCAGTTGTTGTAGTATCTCTTTTTAATCCATCAAATTTTAAACCTGTTGCTTTACTTTTGGTCGAGTAAATTCCCATAAAACCATTAAAATAATTAAAGGTAACAATACCCTTACTCCATAAAGCAATTATTTCTTTCGGAACCGTCATTGTTGTAAAATGAGATATTCTTAAAGAACTATAATTAGCATCAGTGATTTGCATGATTTTATTATTGACTTGCCAATTTATTTTATTTGGATAAACATTCTGATAAGTTACATTCGATGTATAATCTGAGAAAGAAACAACTATATTAACCCATTTTCCAATAAAAGCTTCGAAATTAGAGTAAGTTGAAATTATACTAGCAGAAGTATCATAAACCAAGAGCAAATTATATTGGGAAGATGTTATCTTTTTCAACAATAATTTCAACTTAGTACCATAATTATAGAAAGGGAACTCTGTATTGGAAGAGTTAATTACATTTGAAAAACCCAAAAATTTCACTGAAAACTTTATTGTTATATCAGTTAAGGATCCTATAGTTATAGATTTTATAGAAACATCAACATAAGAGTTATTTAAACTATTTATTCCAGGGCTAACAAAAACTGTCATTGAATTTGCAGTTGTTCCGCAATCTCTTGGGCTGCCAGTAGAAGCTAAAATCTTTCCGGAAGCGCATTGAAAATTTTCATAATCATTTTTCCAACTATATGGAGATGCAATAGCTGTGCTTGTTGCTACATCATTATAAAAATTTATTGTGTTTCCTAAACCTGATACATATTTGGCATCTCCAACAAATTCTAAATCTTGAATATAATTTATTTGAGGATAAAAATCCGCACTATCTTGGCTTGCTGGTACTGTGATCGATTTAGTTGAATCATTCATATCTTCAATTTTATTGTATTTCATTTTAGTAGCAGACATCGGTAAAAATAAAACATTATTAATAAATCTAGCCTGCTTTGTGTAATTATTATAATTGAAGCTAAAATTTATTAAATGTCAATATAAGAAGAAATTCAGATTTATTTTTAATTATAAAAAATAAAACTTACTATATGTCTAAACTTCTATATAAATCCAAAGAAAAATTAGTTGCATCCCAAACTTTCAATAGCTTATAGGCACCACTGAACCAGCTTCCATCTGTAAAATATGAGGTACATGAATTAGTACAAAAAACAATTTGCGAAAGAGAAGTACCACTACTATTATTTGCAAATATATAATCAGTAGAGGAAGAATTTATATAATAAAATTTAACATCGAAATTGTTCGAATTTGAAGCATTGGCTACTACTGAATAAGTAATTTTATTCCATTGATTATATTTCATCTGAATAGTACTAGATCCACCAGGAATAATTGCACTAGCTCCAGCTCCTAAATAAACTTTATAATCATTAATAGTATTGCTAGCATTTGTGTCTTTTTTAATTCTTATTGAATTTGTGTATAGAACATAATATTTAGTCCCACCATAATTCCATGTGAAAATACTGTCCGGTAAAAACCACATTTCAAAATGATATAAAGTTAAAGTTGGATTAACATTTATTACTATTGTCGGTGAGTTAAATTTTTGGGAATATAAGAGCGCTCCAGTAGGTGGTTCATTTGCATTCCCAGCATATTTTAAATCAGTTTGGATACAAAAAAAGGAGAATATTGAATAGTTAGTTCCATTACAAGTTAAACCAGAGCTGTATACATTAGGAGTTAAATCTAAAGTCGAGCATTGAATTTTTCCTGATGTGGAAGCATCGCAATCACCTGTACAATATCCGGTATTAGAATTAGTAGAGGCACTATTTGCAGTTGAAGAGTTTGATTTTTGAAGAAGATAATTCGGTATGCCTGCAGTACATTTAGTTGAACAGCTTTGATCATCTGTATTTGCAAGGTTCCAGAAATAATTATTTTTACAAGATAAAATTTTATTATCATTGAAGCAGACATCTGCGTTAGTATCAGAACAAGTATATGAAGTTGTTTTTGATAAAGCTTTATTGCTGAAATAATTTCTTGTTGAAGGAAAAATAATTCTGCTGAAATTTTTATTTGTTCCAATCCTCAGAGAATTCGAATAGTTCAATGTTGTAGTTACTGTAGAACAAGAGTTTAAAGAGCAATTTTTAGAGCTAAAACTTAGGCTTGTAGTTGAGGCAATTGTTATATTATCTAGATTTATAATCATATTAAGAGAAGGAAAAATTGAGTTGCCAGGAGTTGTTGATGGATTAATAGTATCAAAATCTCTGATTTATAATTAGGAAATAAAAAAATTATAAAAAATTAAATTTAAGGAAAATAAAATATTAAAATATTTATTCGTCAAATAAGAAAGCTTTGATTTTTTACATATAATGTATATATATATTTGGATGTATGTAATCTGAAAATAAAACTAAATTCCTAATAAAAACACTATCAGCGCTTGTGAGACCGCTTAATTTGGAAATTTTCAATTTCGGATTAGTTATGATAAACTTCCTTGGAGGTACGAAGATATTAGCATCTTTGAAATATGGTGCAGATTTGAGGGTAGCAGATTTTAAATTTGTATTAAGAAATCCATTAAGATTTACATCATTATATATTTTCATGTTTTTATATGAATATCCACATCTGACGTAATTCCATTTTTGTTCGGTAATTTTGGCAGTTTTTAGGTAATTGAATGTAGATGCACCAGCTCCGGTTAAAAAAGAGCTCAAAGTTGTAGGATTTGTCAAGGAACTTTCTATATTTTGGTATTCAAGGCCAGTAAAGCAATATCCGTATAAGTCAGTATCAGTACTTATTGTTATCATAAAATTATCTTCATAAACAATTTTAAGCAAATTGGTTTTTAAATCTTTCGTTGTTGAGAAAATCCAAAATCCCATAGTATATCCTGAAGATGTTATAGGAACAGAGTTGGTAATTTGAATGTCAGTATCGAGTTTTGATATATCCAAATATTGAACTGCGATTTAAAAAATGTAATAAAAAAATCAACGCGAAATTTTTTTAAATCATTAATTAATAAAATATAATTAAAAAAATTAAATTTAATAGAAATTAATAAAAATAATTACGTTTTCCGCAATCTCCAGCTGAAGGACCAGTGTTATATTTTTCTGAAAAAGCATTACAAGTCAAACAATTTAAATTAGAAAAAGATGTATTAGTATTACATATTAAACATGTGTGAAAGCATTCTAAAATGGAAAAGTATTAAAAAATAGGTTGAAAATTTAAATTTAATGTTAAAGAGAATATTATTGTTTTTCGATTATTGAGTAAAAAATACATATATAATATAAAAGCATTTTTTCGAAGAATATTTAGTTTACAAATTTGAAATTTAAAAAAATTTTTTATTGAAATACCTGTATTACAATTTGTATTAAATAAATATCCAGGTTTGCATTGTAGGTTATTTGTCGGTGTTGCAACTAGGCTATTTGTACTTGCGACTAAGATTAAAAATTTAGATTTACCAATGTAGGTGTAAAAACCTCCTGTAAAAAAGTCAATTGCATTACTACTTCCATCTGCACAAGATATTTTTATATAAATCTTGGTTGTATCACCAGGATAGAAAAGGCCAGAAACCTTAAGATGTAAAATAAATAAAAAAATATCAAAATATAAAAAATCAATTTTATATTCAAATTAATTAATTTTCATTTGTAAAAGATATAATTTAATTAAGATTTTTCAAAGTTAATTAAAATTAAATATTTTATTAATTAAAATATTTTATTGATAATAATTAAAAAGAATTTATTTATAAATTTTATTTGAAATTGATAAAATTATTCTTTTTAAAAAAAATAATTAAAATTTTGAATTAAACAATCAATATCTTACTTCGGGATTTGAATCTAATGTCAATTTAACTTTTGAATTTGCAGAATCATTTATTAATTTTATTGTAATTGCCTGTACTTTATTCTGTGTTAAAGAAACAGTTCCAAGCGACAAATTGAAATGAGCAACATCATTACAATCTGGGGTTTGACAAGCATTAAAACTAAGGGTTCCAGAAATTTCTGTTCCGAACATCCCAGTGACGTAAAAGCTATCACTAGCAGTATTGGAAATTATTGCTCCATTGAAAAAATCATAGTTTAAAATAATACCTAAAGAGCTAACATTTGGCTTTACCATTTTGTCTAAGATATCATCATAATTAATGCCTGTAGGAAAACTACTCTTTTTAGTTTGATAATTATCATTGAATTTGTAGGTATTTAAAGTAGGATGTATCTAAATATATTAAAATGTTTAAAAATATTTTTATAATGTAAATTTTTGTTTTTATTCAAAATTCCATAAATTTTAATTACCACAGGAGTCTTTGGAATCCACCTTACTCCATTAACGTTTTCAACTATAACATCATTTGATGAGTTAGCTGAATTATACAAAAAAAATGTTTCATAAGGAGTACCAACGTAGTTGTATAATAGGTGATTCATTTGAGAATTATCACTATTGTAAATTGTATCAATAGTATCAAAATGATAATTAGCGCTTAAGGCCAAATTAAAAAGCAAAAAGAATTTCAAGAAGAAAATCAAATATTTGCTCATTAAATTTTATGAATAAAATTTTTAATCAATTTTAAATATAATTCGAAAAAAAATAACAAATTAAAATATTATTTTTAGAAAATACATAATAATTCTTAATATAATAGACAAAATTTTTTCAATTTTAATTTGTTTTTTTTAATTTACGAAAATTAGGATTTTATACTTCATTTAATTTATTTTATATTCAATCAAAATAGAAATTTATATGAGGCTAAAAAGATTTAAATAAACATTTATTTAAGGATTAGGAAAAAATTATTCATAAAATTTTTAATGAATAATTTCATAAATTTACTATTCTATATATAGTATTATTTATTTGTTTTTTAGTATCATTGATATTTTTTAAATTTTGAAAAATAATTAATAAAATTAATTTTTAATTAATTTTTTTAATTTTCGGAGTTAAATAAAAAAATGAAATATTTTATTCATAATTTAAAAAACAATTTTTAATTTGCAGTTTTTCTTATTTATATATTTTAATTCTATTTTATTTAATTTTTTTTTACAGAAAAATAAAATCCATAATCTGAATGAAATTTTCAGACTTTTGATTAATTAAATTTGAATTTGAATGAAAAAAAGTCAATTTAACAAGTTAATGCAATATAGAGTAATCTTTATTTGTCATTGATAAGTGCCTATCCAGATTAATAAAAATGAAAAATTTTTTTATTTTATCGGTTTATTGAACAATTTAAATAAAGGTGATAAATGATTCGTAAAAGTAAAATAATTTGTATTGATTAAAAAAGTTTTTGGTATTGATTGTTATTCAGCGCATTTAATTTATTTATAATATCAATTTTTTATCTTATTTGAAATATATGAGATGAAGTAGTATCTTTTGATATAGTTTTTTGGATGATATAATTTTTGTTTAAAGTTAAACATTTTAACTAAAGTACAAATCGCTATCTAATAATGCTAAAAATCACTCAGTCTACTAAATATATTAAATTCCTGATTTTAGGTACTTTATTAAATTTTAAAAATTTCTTAAAATATTTTTAATATTTGTTTTATATATTTTTTTAAGGTTTAATTTATTTTATTAATTTTGAAATTTTCAATTTCGAATTTTTCAATCCATAATTGGGGATTGGGGATTGTGGATTGGGGATTGGGGATTGTGGCTTGGGGATTGGGGATTGAGGTCAATCCCCAATC
>Ga0194116_10002766_pt1 | contig 22044 bp, 18 predicted proteins | sample TA2MahsurfametaG_4_FD_148617 | JGI IMG/M metagenome (GOLD analysis project Ga0194116, IMG submission 148617) | Freshwater microbial communities from Lake Tanganyika, Tanzania - TA2015008 Mahale S9 surface | ecosystem: Environmental > Aquatic > Freshwater > Lake | place: Tanzania: Lake...
ATGCTCGGATGGTTTGTCACGCCGCAGCACTTGGTAGTGCAGCACCGAGGCGGCTTGGTTCAGTGCGACGATCGCGTTGTAGGGCAACTCCTGCTCGCGCTGGCCGCAGGCAGAGGCAAAAGCCTGGTGAATGTCGTACTCCGAGCCGCTGGCCCGAAAGCAGGTCTCGGCGGCGCGATGACCCCTTGCGCCGATCCGGTTCGCCTCGGCAAGACAGGCGATTTCGTAAGGCGTTTTGCGCGCGCGGGTGAAGTCGAGTCGGCGCATCAGATCTGGGGGGTTGATCGACGCAACGCCCCAGCCGATGAGTTCCGGCAACGGGTCCCCAATCCAGGCGGTCCTCGAGAGATCTGCCGGCAGCGCTGCACGAGACTCCTGTTTGGAATGGACCTCGATGACCTCGAAGTGCGCTGGCCACCAGCTTTCCGGCAGCTTCGCCGATTGGTACCAAAAATCCGTTTCGACGTGGAAAATCAGCTTTGGACGACTTCCCGGTCGAAAAAGGATCAGCGATCCCGGTGCATCGAGCAGCGGGGCCCACCATTTAAAGGGCGGGTGGGCCTTGAACGGATAGTGCTGATCATCAAGAAACAAGCCGATTGGCTCGCCCGCATGCAGGATCACGGCATCGAGCTTGCTGCGCAGGAGGGCGTCTTCGGTACGGCGGCACAGCTCCGCGAGGTGGGCGGGATACAAGCGGGCGAGTTCCTGGTGAGGCATCGGCATCTCTCGGGTGGGTGGGTAAATCGGCCATTGGCTACGGGCGGCGCCGCAACCCGTCTCGGCCAATGAGCCGCGGCAATTGTACTTCCGTCCGGCGCCCAAGTTGTCGCGTCGGGTTGACGGTTGCAGGGACATTCACAAGTAGTGCGAAAGCCTATAGAATTTGTCCGCGATTCATGTCGCCAGACAAACTAGCTAGGTTGTTTGATTTTTTACTTGTTCCTACTTTTTGGGGTAACTGCAAAATGAAGACGAAGCTCGCTCTCAGCGCTCTTCTCGCTGCGCTCGCTCTGACTGCTTGCGGTGGCAAGCCTGCCGAGGCTCCGGCCGAAGCCGCTCCGGCTGAAGCCGCTCCGGCTGAAGCCGCTCCGGCTGAAGCTGCTCCTGCCGAGGCTGCTCCGGCTGATGCCGCTGCTGCTCCGGCTGACGCCGCTGCCGCTCCGGCCGCCGAGCCTGCCCAGTAATTTCCTGACGGAAATTTTTGGCCGGGAGTGTTGAACTCCCAAATGAACCCGGGACGATGGCTTGCCATCCCCCGGGTTCTTTTTTTGGTCGAGCTTTTTTGATGAGTGTTTCGATTCGCGAACTGCGCAGCACGCCTCGCTTGCGGCCTTGGCTGGATCGAGCTTACGCCGCTTGGATGAACGAGATCGGTGCCCGCGAGGCAAGCGTCGCCGCGGCCCATACCGAGCTCGACTCGGCGCTACGTTCCCCGGGCGTGCTTGCTCTGATCATTGAGCGCGATCAGTTGCCGGTCGGCTTCGCGCTCATTCGGCGCGAGGCCGCGGGTGAAGACCAACGCTGGCGCCCGCTCGATTTCTTTGTTCTGGCCGAAATGCGTCGGCTGGGTGTCGGCGGCGCCGCAGCGCGCTTGCTCTTCGATCGTTTCGTGGGCGATTGGGAGATCGTGACCCTGAGCAAGGACAGCGCAGCGCTCCACTTTTGGCGCCGAGTACTTGCGCGACACGCACCCGGTCGGGCGAGTGAAACTCGCGGCGCCGGCGAGATCGTTCAGCGTTTCAAGAGCAGCGGCGCGAGGTAACGTCCGGTATACGAGCGCTCAACTTTGGCGACCTGCTCTGGTGTGCCGCAGGCGATGATCTCCCCGCCGGCTGCGCCGCCATCCGGCCCAAGATCCACAACCCAGTCCGCGGTCTTGATCACATCGAGGTTGTGCTCGATGACGACAACCGTGTTGCCCTCATCGCGTAACCGGTGCAAAACCCCTAGCAGCTGCGCCACATCGTGAAAGTGCAGACCGGTGGTTGGCTCGTCGAGCACGTAGAGCGTACGGCCCGTCGCGCGCTTGGCGAGTTCACGGGCGAGCTTCACGCGCTGCGCTTCGCCGCCCGAGAGAGTGGTCGCGTTCTGCCCGAGTTTGAGATACCCGAGTCCGACGTCAAGCAGCGTCTGCAATTTGGGTTGTACTGCCGGAATATTTTGAAAGAAGCGTGTCGCATCTTCGACAGTCATTTCGAGCACGTCGTGGATGCTCTTGCCACGATAAAGAATTTCCAGCGTTTCGCGGTTATAGCGACGTCCACGACAGACATCGCAGGGCACATAGACATCAGGCAGGAAGTGCATCTCCACCCGCATCACGCCATCACCCTGACATGCTTCGCAGCGCCCGCCTTTGACATTGAAGCTGAAGCGGCCTGCGTCGTAGCCGCGACTGCGCGCCTCGGGCACCTGCGCGAAGAGTTCGCGCAGACCGGTGAATATGGACGTGTAGGTCGCAGGGTTGGAGCGCGGAGTGCGCCCGAGCGGGCTTTGATCGATATCGATCACCCGATCGATGTTCTCGATGCCCTGCAGGGCCTTGCAGGGTGCGGCGTCGCTCGGTCCACCGCCGATTTCGGCCACTGCCCGACGCAGCAGCGTGTCGTTGATCAGTGTGCTCTTGCCTGAGCCCGAGACACCGGTAACGCAAGTCAGCAGCCCGAGCGGGATCTCGACATCGATATCTTTGAGGTTGTTGCCTTTCGCACCGAGCACCCGCAGCAATCGGCTCGGCTGTCGCGGCGTACGCCGCTTGGGCACCGGGATTCGCATTGCCCCCGAGAGATATTGACCAGTCAGCGACGCAGGGTTGTCACGGATTTGCTGCGGTGTTCCCGCAGCGACGATTGCGCCACCGTGGATGCCCGCGCCCGGCCCGAGATCGACTACATGATCGGCGGAGACGATGGCATCTTCGTCATGTTCCACCACGATGACCGTATTGCCGAGGTCGCGCAGGCGATGCAATGTCGCGAGCAACCGCGCATTGTCACGCTGGTGCAGCCCGATCGAGGGTTCGTCGAGGATATACATCACCCCGGTGAGCCCTGATCCGATCTGGCTCGCAAGCCGAATGCGCTGTGCCTCACCGCCCGACAAAGAATCTGCACCGCGATCGAGCGTCAAATAGCCAAGACCCACATCCACCAAAAAACGCAGGCGGTCCTGTACCTCGACGACGATTTTCCCCGCGACTTCACCGCGCCAGCCGGGCAGCGTCAGCTGACCAAAGAAATCAGCGGCATCGGCAACGGCGAGCGCCGTGACATCGGTGAGGGCGCGGTCGGCCACGTGCACATGACGCGCCGTACGATTGAGGCGGCTGCCGCCACAATCGGGGCAGCTGCGCCAGCCTTTGTAGCGCGCGAGTTCCTCGCGCACCGCCGGGGAGTCCGACTCGCGGTAACGCCGCTCGATATTGCGCAGCATGCCTTCGAACGCATGTTTGCGTCGAGTGGTTTTGCCGCGGCCGACGATGTAGGTAAATTCGATCTCTTCGTCTTCGCTGCCGTACAGCAGAATTTGCTGCGTGCGCGCCGGCAGCTCCTGCCAGGGTTCTTCTATATCGAAGCCGTAATGCGTCGCCAGTGTGCGTATGAGCTGCAAATAGTGTGCGTTGTGCCGATCCCAGCCGCGCACGGCACCGCCCGCCAAAGAAATATGCGGGAAAGCCACCACTCGTGCCGGATCAAAGAATTCCTGCTGGCCCAGGCCATCGCAGGTGGGGCAGGCGCCCGCGGGGCTGTTGAAGCTGAACATCTTCGGTTCGAGCAGCGGCACGCTGAAGCCGCATTCCGGGCAGGCGTGGCGGTTCGAAAACAGCAAGCCTTCGTCGGCCGCTTGTTCCATACGTATCACTCGCGCCGTGCCGCCCGACAGGCGCAGGGCGGTTTCGAAGGATTCGGCGAGTCGCTGCGCGGCATCTGCGCGTACGCGCAGGCGATCGATCACCACTTCGATATCATGCTTGCGACGCGCGTCGAGCTTGGGCGGCGGGTCGAGGTCGTGGATCGCCCCGTCTATACGCACGCGAACAAAACCCTGCGACTGCAGATCGCGCAGCACGCCGTCGTGCTCGCCCTTGCGCTGCTGCAGCAACGGTGCGAGCACCATCGCCGGCGTGCCCTCGTCCAGCCGCAGCACCTGATCCACCATCTGACTTACGGTCTGCGCCTCGAGAGAGATCCCGTGATCGGGGCAGCGCGGAATCCCGGCCCGCGCATAAAGCAAGCGCAGGTAATCGTGGATCTCGGTCACCGTGCCGACCGTGGAGCGCGGGTTATGTGAGGCCGCCTTCTGCTCGATCGCAATCGCGGGCGAGAGTCCCTCGATGTGGTCGACATCGGGCTTGTCCATCATCGACAGGAACTGTCGCGCATAGGCCGACAGCGACTCGACGTAACGCCGCTGGCCCTCGGCATAGAGGGTGTCGAAGGCCAGCGAGGACTTGCCCGAGCCCGACAGCCCGGTCACCACCACCAATTGGTTGCGCGGGATGTCGAGGTCGAGGTTACGCAGGTTGTGGGTGCGGGCACCGCGGATGCGGATGGGCAGCATGGTCAGGCGTTGTTCAAGAAAAACAGCCGATTAGTGTACCCCTGTAGGCTGGATTACCGACGGGTTTCTGGGGAAGTTCGCTGGATTTTCGCGGTGCAGAAGGGGCGGGGGACGATTAGAATGACAGCTCGTTTTCACCGCTCTCCGCTGACCACCCCGACCGCCGTCCCTTGAGACCCGAGCCGCCGGCTCTGCCTCGACGATGGCCCATCGCCCGAACCGGGCCGGGCGACCCAGATTGAGGGCACAATTAGGGAAGGACTCACCATGGCGCGTGGCATCAACAAAGTCATCCTCGTCGGCAATCTCGGGCAAGACCCCGATACCAAGGCCATGCCTTCGGGCATGACAGTCTGCAATCTTCGTATCGCCACCTCCGAAAGCTGGAAAGACAAGCAGTCTGGCGAAATGAAAGAACAAACCGAGTGGCACAGCGTTGCTCTCTTTGGTCGTCTGGCCGAGGTTGCTGGCGAATACCTGCGCAAGGGTTCGCAGGTGTACATCGAAGGGCGTCTGCGTACCCGCAAGTGGCAAGACAAGAGCGGTAACGATCGCTACACCACCGAGATCGTCGGCAACGAGATGCAGATGCTGGGCGGTGGCGGTCGCGGCATGGGCGGCGGCGAGGGTCGCTCATCCGGGTCCAGCCGTGCCGCATCGGGTGGCGAGGCGAGCTACGGCGAGCCCGTCCGCAGCAGCACCGAAAAAGACGAGTTCGACGACGACATTCCCTTTTGAGCGACTCGACCTCCACCGAGCGTTCCCGACTCATGGACGAATCCCGAACCTCCACAACCGGCCGGTACTACATCAAGACCTACGGCTGCCAGATGAACGAGTACGACTCGTCCCGCATGGGCGACGTGCTCGAGGCGGCTGCGGGTTTGCTGCCCACCGACAACCCGGCCGAGGCCGACGTCCTTCTGGTCAACACCTGCTCGGTCCGCGAGAAAGCCGAGTCCAAGGTGTTCTCGCTGCTCGGTGAATGGAAGCAGATCAAAGATTTACGTCCCGGCGTCATCATCGGTGTTGGCGGCTGCGTAGCGAGCCAAGAGGGCGATCAACTCGTCAAGGCGGCACCGCAGGTCGACCTTGTGTTCGGACCGCAAACTGTTCACCGTCTGCCGCAGATGATCTCCGACCTGCGTGCCAGCGGCCGTTCAGTGATCGACATCAGCTTCCCCGAAATCGAGAAATTCGATCATCTGCCGGCGCCGCGTGCCGAGGGACCGACGGCCTTTGTGTCGATCATGGAAGGCTGCAGCAAGTACTGCAGTTTCTGCGTAGTCCCCTACACCCGCGGCGACGAGATCAGTCGTCCGCTCGACTCCATCATCGACGAAGTTTCCAAACTCGCGGCTCAAGGTGTGCGCGAGGTCACGCTGCTGGGCCAGAACGTCAACGCCTATCGAGGCAACATGGCCGATGGCGCACTGGTCGATCTTGCGACCCTGTTGCATCACGTTGCCGCCATCGAGGGAGTCGAGCGCATCCGCTTCACCACTTCGCATCCGCTGGAGTTCGACGATAGCCTGATCGAGGCCTACGCCAGCCTGCCCAAACTCGCCAACCATCTGCATTTGCCGGTGCAGTCAGGCTCGGATCGCGTGCTCGCGCTGATGAAGCGCGGCTACACCGCGCTCGAGTTCAAGTCACGCATTCGCAAGCTACGCAGCGCACGACCCGATATTTCCGTTACCTCCGATTTCATCGTGGGCTTCCCCGGCGAAACCGAGCGCGACTTTGAAGCCACGATGAACCTGGTGCGCGATCTCCACATCGACCAGTCATTCAGCTTTCTCTACAGCCGCCGGCCGGGTACGCCCGCTGCATCGCTGCCCGATGAGACGCCGCACGAAGAAAAGCAGGCCCGGCTTGCTCGCCTGCAGGCGCTACTCGAAGAGAACGCTCAGACGCGTAGTCGCGCGCTGGTCGGTAGCGTGCAGCGCGTGCTGATCGAGCGCCCCTCGCGCAAAGATCAAACCGAATTGGCGGGCCGCACCGAAGACAATCGTTGGGTCAACTTCCCGGGACCGGCCAAGCTGCTCGGTCATTTCGTCGACGTTGAAATCACCGAGGCGAAAGCTCATTCGCTGCGCGGCCGCATCGTTGCCGCCGAGGCTGTCCGTGGCTGACTCTCCTGCCTTGGCTGTGCGCGAGTTTCCCCTCGAGCCGCCCGATAACGACAGGCTCGCAAATCTTTGCGGCCCGTTGGACGAAAACCTGCGACTCATCGAATTGAGGCTGGGCGTCGAGGTGCGGCGCCGCGGCAGCAGTTTCCGTGTACAGGGCGATAAAGCGGGCGCTGCCGAGTCGCTATTGCGCGAGCTGTTCCGTATCACTCGCACCGAAGACATCACCCCCGAGACAGTCCATCTCGCGCTGCGCGATCATGACACCGACCAAGCACAGCGCAGTCGCCCGTCTGCAGAGCCGGTCGTTTTGCCTGCAGATGCCGCTGCCGAACCGGTTGCCATGGTCAAAGATATCGATGGCGCTCTCGAGACCGACGATATCGAAACCGGACTACGTACTCTGCGCGGTATGATCCGCGCTCGCGGCGCGAATCAGCGTGAATACCTTCGCCGCATTCGCCGCAACGACCTCACGTTTGGCGTCGGTCCTGCCGGTACCGGCAAGACCTATCTTGCGGTGGCCTGCGCGGTCGAGGCGCTGCAGGCTGATCGGGTACGACGTATCGTGCTGGTGCGTCCTGCGGTCGAAGCAGGCGAGCGGCTCGGGTTTTTGCCCGGCGATCTCACGCAAAAAGTTGATCCTTATTTGCGTCCCATGTATGACGCACTCTACGAAATGATGGGTTTCGATCGGGTTGCCAAGCTGATCGAACGCAATGTGATCGAGGTCGCGCCGCTGGCGTTTATGCGTGGGCGCTCGCTCAATGATTCCTTCATCATTCTCGATGAGGCGCAGAACACCACCGTCGAGCAAATGAAAATGTTCCTCACGCGCATCGGCTTCGGCTCACGCGCGGTGGTGACGGGTGATGTCACGCAAACCGATCTTCCGGTCGGCAAGCTCTCTGGTCTGCGGCACGTGCTCGAGGTGCTGCGCAACGTGCAAGGTGTCGGCTTTCAATTCTTTGAAGCGCGCGATGTCGTTCGTCATCCGCTGGTACAGCGGATCGTGCAGGCCTACGAAGCGATCGACGGAGCAGGCAATCCGTGAAGCGCGAGAGGGCCAAGCGGGTTGTCGACAAGTTGGTCGTCGAAGTACGCAGCAGCGTGCGGCGTGGTGTGCCGGGCCCGGTGCGCATCGCCCGCTGGGTGCGTGAGGCCGTCGGTGCAAAGGGAAACGGCGCAGAGCTTGCGGTACGCATTGTCGGTGCAGCCGAGGGCCAGCGGCTCAATTTGCTCTGGCGTGGCCGCGATTACCCCACCAACGTACTGTCGTTTCCGGCCCCTGCCGATGCAGTAAAAGGCAAAGTACGTCGATCTTTGGGCGACATCGTGATTTGTGCTCCGGTCGTGGTACGCGAGGTAAAGCAACAGCAGAAGCGACTCGATGACCACTGGGCTCACCTGCTCATCCACGGCGCCCTGCATTTACTCGGTCACGATCATGAACGCGAGGCGGAAGCCACACGCATGGAGCGTCGCGAGCGGCTCATTCTTGCGCGGTTCGGCATTGCCGACCCCTATCGCATTTCTTCAGCCCTTTCGGAGCCAGCAGCCGTGTCGGAGCAACGATGACCAACCCGCGATACAGTTCGATGAGTTGGATACGCAAGCTCGGGCGCGCGCTTTCCGGCGAGGCTGAAGATCGCGAAGATCTTGCGCAGCTCATGCGTCAGGCGCTCGAGCGCGGTGTGATCGACGCCGATGCATTGCAAATGCTTGAGGGCGTGCTTGGCGTCTCCGATCTGCAGGTTCGCGACATCATGATCCCGCGCGCGCAGATGGTCGCCGTGCACCGCGACGATCCGCCCGAAAAACTGCTGCCCGTCATCGTCGAGTCCGGGCACTCGCGTTTCCCGGTGATCGATGATGATCGTGACGATGTAGTGGGCATTTTGCTCGCCAAAGATGTGCTGCGACTGTACGCGGCGGGTCGCGAGGACGACTTCGACATCCGCGAGTGCATGCGATCCGCTGTCGTGGTGCCCGAATCGAAGCGCGTCAATGTATTGCTCAAAGAATTCCGACGAAACAGAAACCACATGGCGATCGTGGTCGACGAATATGGCGGGGTTTCCGGGCTCGTCACCATCGAAGACGCGATTGAACAGATCGTTGGCGAGATCGACGACGAGTTCGATGTCGAGGACGACAGCAACATCCGCAAAGAAGGCGAGCGTCAGTTCGTGGTGCGCGGCGGCACTCCGATCGCTGAATTCAACGAATATTTCGGCACCGGTTTGTCCGACGCCGAATTCGACACCGTCGCCGGTCTCGTGATGCAGCAACTTGGCCATCTACCGCGTCGCGGCGAGGTCGTAGTCATCGAAAACATCGAGATGCGGGTGCTGCGCGCTGATCGACGGCGGGTCGACGCGCTCAAGGTCATCCCACCGCAAGACGTGCTCCCCATCGAAGATCGCGGGAGCAACGACTGAGTGCCGACGCAGCGTTCGTCCGTGCCGTGAGTGCCTGGCTAGACGGCACAGGGTCCGGCATGCGGGCTCACCTCGTGGCCCTGTTTGCCGGCGCAGCGCTCTCGCTGGCCTTTGCGCCGTTCAATCTTTGGCCATTGGCTATCATCGCTCCGGCGGTATTGTTTTCGTTGTGGGGCGGTGGCTTGTCGACCCGCAGCACGCCGCCTGGACGAGCGGCATCGGTGGGGTTTGCTTTCGGCTGTGGCACGTTCGCGGCCGGCACCTATTGGCTCTACGTCAGTATCCACGGCTTCGGCAAGGCGCCGGTCTGGTTGGCCTTGGCCTTGATGCTCGGCTTGGTTGCCCTGATGGCCTGCTATTCGGCGTTGTTGGGTTACGCGGCAGCACGCTTTTTTCCGCAGCATGGGCCCGTACGTTGGCTGATCGGTTTGCCGGCAGGATGGGTGCTGCTCGAGTGGATACGCGGTTGGTTTTTGTCCGGTTTTGGTTGGTTGTCGCTGGGTTACTCGCAGACGGGTACCTGGCTGGCAGGCTGGGCGCCACTCGGCGGCGTATACACCTTATCTTTGCTCTTGGCATTGATGGCCGGTGCACTGGCCTTTTGGTGGGCGGAACGCAGCTCGAACAAGTCGGGCTCAAAGAAAAAACTGCACTTTTGGCAAGTACTGATCGTGCTGGCGCTGCCGTGGTTGATTGGCCTTGGGCTCGGGCGTATCGAGTGGACGCGCGCGAGCGGCGCGCCGGTCGGCGTCGCCATCATTCAAGGCGCTATCCCGCAAGATCAAAAATGGCTGACAGAAAATCGCGACAATAGTCTGCGCAGATACCGTGACCTCACGCTGTCGGCATTGGGTACACCGCTCATCGTGTGGCCCGAGGCGGCGGCCCCAGAGCTCGCCAATAATATCGTGCCCTATCTGACCGACCTGGCTCGTGCGGCCGAGGGCGCAGGCTCCAGTTTGTTGCTTGGCCTGATCCGTGCAGAGCCTGCGGAAAGCGGTGACCGGCCGCGCTATTTCAATTCGATACTCGCCTTCGAGAAAGAAATAACCTGGTACGACAAACACCATCTCGTGCCTTTCGGCGAGTTTTTCCCGGTACCCGAGGCGGTGCGGCGCTGGATGCGACTGATGAATCTGCCTTACTCCGACTTTTCGCGTGGCGCGGCGACTCAGCTACCGCTGCAAGTCGGCGGCCTCGCGCTGTCGCCAAGCATTTGCTACGAAGACGCTTATGCGAGTTCGCAACTCGCTTCGGCGCGTGCATCGACAGCACTCGTCAATGTCACCAACGACGCCTGGTTCGGTCGTTCGACGGCGCGTCATCAGCATTTGCAGATTTCGCAGATGCGAGCGATCGAGGCGCAGCGCTATCTGGTACGCGCTGCCAATGACGGAATTTCAGCGGTGATCGGACCGCGTGGCGAGTTTGTTGCTCGCGCGCCTGATTTTCAGCAGGCAGTATTGCGCTCGGCGATCGTGCCTCGTACCGGAAGTTCACCGTATCTGCGCTTCGGGAATATTCCGCTCTTGGTTTTGCTGGTGATCGCACTCGTGGTCGCAGTCCTGCGCCGATCGCGGTCGTGAACTTTCCCTGCCTCGTGCTGTCTAGGAGTTCCGTGTCCATGCAGTGGGTCATCGCTATGTCACGACGTCCGTTCGTTCACCGCAGCCTTGCTGCGGTCGCTTCCATTCTCGTTTTCAGCGCGTGTCAGCCGGATACCTCAAACGCGACAGGGGCGCCGCTCGCGCCGCTCGCGCAAGCGCCTGCGGCAGGTACCGTGAGTGCGCCTGCACCGGCAGTCTCGTTACCTAATTTCGCCTCGCTCGTGCAGCAACAAGGACCTGCGGTGGTCAATATTTCCACCAAGGGCAAGCGAGTGCGTGTCGGTGCGCCCGGCATGTCGCCGGACGATCCCTTCTACGAATTTTTCCGTCGCTTTGGGATCCCGGGGGCTCCGGGTGGTCGTGGTGATGCGCCGAGTCGGGAGTCGCCTGACGGCGATGACGGCATGCGTCGTCCGGGTGGTGAAGGCTCGGGTTTCATCGTCAGCAGTGACGGTTACATTCTGACCAATGCACACGTCGTCGATGAAGCTGAAGAGGTCACTGTCAGACTCACGGATCGTCGCGAATTCATTGCAAAGATCATCGGTCTCGACAAGCCGACGGATGTGGCCGTTCTGAAGATTGAAGCGAAGGCATTGCCAGTGGTGCGCATCGGTGATCCGTCGAAGCTCCGACCCGGCGAGTGGGTGCTCGCGATCGGCTCGCCCTTCGGTTTTGATAACTCTGCTACGGCCGGCATCGTCAGCGCCACTGCGCGCGGCTTGCCGGGTGGTGACAGCAACTACGTCAATTTCATCCAAACCGATGTGGCCGTGAATCCGGGCAATTCCGGGGGGCCGCTGTTCAATCTTGTGGGTGAGGTGGTCGGCATCAACTCGCAGATCTACAGCCGCTCGGGCGGTTACATGGGGATTTCTTTTGCGATCCCGATCGATGTTGCGGTGAGTGTACGCGATCAGATCATCGCCAAGGGTCGCGTCAGCCGCGGCAAGATTGGTGTCTCGATCCAGCAAGTCGATGCGACGCTCGCCGAGAGTTTTGGTCTCGATCGACCGCGCGGTGCGTTGGTGGGTGGCGTAGAAGCGGACGGCCCAGCCGATAAAGCGGGTCTGCGTCAGGGCGACATCATACTGTCGGCCGATGGACGTGTGATCGAGCGCTCCGAGGAACTGCCGACGGTCATCGGTCAGATTCGCCCCGGCAGCGATGTCACACTCGAGGTGTGGCGCGATCGAAGCAAGCGCTCCATCAAAGTTCGCGTCGGCGAGCTCGGACCAGCTGGCCCGACGGTCGCCGACAACCCGCGCGCTGAACCTGAAAGCTCAGCCGATCGTCTGGGGCTCGTGGTGCGCGACCTCACCAGCGAGGAGCGCAGCCAGGGTGGAATACGCGACGGTCGTGGCGGGCGCGTGGCGCTGCCCGAGGGGGTGCTGGTCGAGCGCGCTCAGGGCGCCGCGCGTGACGCGGGGGTGCAACGCGGCGACTTCGTGCTCAACGTGAACGGGCGACCGGTCAAGACGGTCAAAGAATTTCGCGAGGCGGTATCGAAAGCGGGCAAGGCTGTGGCGCTACTCGTACAGCGTGGCGGCTCGCAGATCTTCATCCCGATCCGCGGCGAATAGCTTGCGCTTGCGCTGCTTGAGCGTCTGCTGACGAGTTTTGCGCGCTCCGCGACCGCGCGCGGCGAGTTCGCGGTAACAACGCCGCGCAAGTCCGATCAAAAGTGCAGCGAGAGGCGCGGCGACGGTGGTGACCATGATCACCCCGTCGCCGATTCGCTGCTCGTCTTGCAGCACATAATCGGACACCATCGACATCGCGGTTGCACCGATCCCGATGCCCGTCAGATTGATCACGAGCAGGTATAGCGCCGAGGCGCGGGCGCGCAAAGGGCCGGGCGTCACGAGCTGCAAGGCCGCAGACGCCGCTGCAAACGGAAAGCTGGAGCAGAACAACGTCGGTACGAGCAAGGCGAGTGCCAGATTGGGGTTGTCGGCGCTGAAGGTCAGCGCGACGAGCGGTGCGAGCAGGATCGCACTGATCATCAAGACTCGAAGTTCAGCGTCTTGTTTGCCGGCGGCGCGCCACCGATCAGCGAGTGCGCCGCCCACCATGATCCCCGCGGCGCCCGCGAGCAGCATGATCGGTCCGTAACTGAAGGCGACATCGATCGGGCTAAAAGCATGCACGCGCATGAAATGTGCGGGAATCCAGAAGGCGACGCCGTTGAAGATCAGCGTCAACATGGATACGCCAAAGGTGTGCAGCAAATAGAAGCGCCACTCCTGGCGCATCCAGCGCAGCACATCGGCAAATCGTGTGGCTGCCGGCACTGCCGTTTGGCGCGCGGGTTCGGGAATCCGCAGCATCCAGATCGTCACCAGCATGCCGAGTGGGCCGAGGATCAGGAACGGCAGTTGCCAAGGGCGCACCTCGCCGATCAGCGGCCAGTGCATCACCTCCGCGGCAGAGATCATCGAGATGAGTGCGCCGGTGATCATTACTGCGGCACCGATACCGAAATAGATGCCCACCGAGAACAAGGCCAAGGCACGACTGCGCTGCCGAGGCGGATGGAGGTCGGCGATCATGGAATAGGCGGTGGGCGTGAGTGCGGCCTCCCCGATACCCACGCCTACGCGCGCCGCAAACAGTCCGAGGTAACTGGTTGCACGACCACAGAGAGCAGTCATCAGCGACCAAAGAAATATGCCTCCGGCGACGATGTTGCGTCGATTGCCGGTGTCGGCCCAGCGACCGATGGGCCACACGCCGAGCACGGTGTAGCAGATCGCGAAGGCGAGTCCGTGCAGCAGACTGACCTCGGTATCGCTCAGGCCAAGGTCGGCACGGATGGGTCCGACCAGCATCGAGAGAATCTGTCGATCGACGTAAGAGAATATGTAGGCCACCATCAATGCGACGGTCGCGCGCTGCGCCACGGCAGGCGCCGGAAAACTGCTTTCGCGAGAGGGTTCTGTCACTCGGGGGATTTCATTGAAGTGGCGGGGGCGACTTACTCGATGGGCATCAATAATTGGGTGTCTTGGGCAGTGCTTGCCCGTAGGGCGCGAGTTCGGGCGGCAGGATCGGTCGGTGTGGCGGGTCCCAGATGAACGGTTTTTTCACGGTGTCGAAGGTGTTGACCAGCGGGCCATTCACGGTACGTACGAAAAGGTTGTAGCCGGTGTCGGTACCTGCCGGTCCGTGATACTCGTTTTCGCGCCACCAGCAGTAGCCGCCGCGTTGCATGCGACCAAGATCGCCCCAGACGTAATCGCCCTCGAGCGTGTAGAGCTCTTCTACCATGGGATGCGTCCACTGCGGTTTCGCCATGCCCGGTGGCACGCGATGCGGCGGCGAGCAATAAAGAAAGGAGGTTTCGCCGCTGTCCGGGTCGGTACGCAGAGGCTTGATGGCCACACCCTTGGAGAGTTGCGGATCGACGAGGCCCGGATCCCAGTCCATCGCGAGCGGATTCACGTGCTCGACGAGACGCCGCTCATCAAAGCCCGGTGAGCGACCATTGCCCAGCATCGGCTCGCCGTAGAGCATCGTCAGCAACACCGCGCCGTGCGGGCTCGAGGCCTCCTCGCGCGTGTAGCCGGCGGGCAGAAAGCCATAGTGGTGTTGCTCGTAGGATCGACCATTGATGACGAGACCGCCCTCGAGCACCAAAAACTCTTCGTGGGTCGTGAGGTGTTGCGGCGCGCTGCGACTCCAACCCGCCGGATAGCGAACGATGCAGGTCGAGCTGTGGTCGGTGTCGTCGATGCTGAGCAGCTTCGAGTCGACGTCGGGTCGTGCATTGCCGTGCAGGCCTCTGCGCCAGGGGATCATCTGCGACTGCACGAACATGATGTGGGGTCTTGCCATGAGGCCTAGTGGAGCAAATCCGCCATGGGCCTACAATCGAGGCCGCGATTTCGTCCGTTCCGCGGGATTTCTGCGGGTGAGGTTCGCCTGATGCCGCTGCGCGCGCTGGATTGCCTGGATCACGTGGGTTTTGCCGGCCCCGACCTTGATGCCATGCGTGCGGAATGGCGTGAGCTGGGTTTCGACCCGACGCCACCGCAGGCCTTGGTGGCGGTGAATGCAGCGGGCGACAAAGTCGACCTGCATCAGCGCAGTGCGCACATCATGTTGGAGCGCGGCTACATCGAGCTGACCGAGGTTCGAGAGGCAAGGGGTCATCATCTTGCGCCGTGGCTGGCACGTGGGTCTGCGCTCTGCATCGTGGCCTATGGCTCAAAAGATCTGCGCAGTTGGCGTGCGCAGTGCAGCGAGCCGGGGATGTCCGAGGTCATGACGGCATCACGCGCCATCGAATATGGCGAGCACCACGGTGATGCTCGATTTCTCTGGTGCATGCGCGACCCTGCGCGCACGCCGGCCGCGCTCGAGTGCGTGGTCGAGCATCTCACGCCGCAGCTTGTGTTCCAGCCGGCCGTACAGCGTCATCGAAATGGGGCGCGAGCCCTGCACGACGTGCAGATCGCAGGCGATCGAGTGGTGGGTCTCAGTATCGAAGTTACGGCACTGGTGGCTCGAGGTCAGCGCGAGGTGGAACTGCGGACGGCGCCCGGTTGCCGGCTGCACTTCATCGAGGCCGACGTCCCATGAAGACCGAGGCCCAATAGTGACTGCGGCCGCGCGGCGCGCTTGACGGGCTGCGGGGGCGGGCGCTGTCGTGTACCATCGCCGCTCGCCGAAGTGACGGTATTTTCAGGCTTTTTTGGCCACGAGCTGATCCATGGACGAGCGTTACGAACCGGCCGCCGTCGAGCGCGCCGCGCAACAGCACTGGAATGCAGCGCGCAGTTTCGCTGCCAAAGAAGACCCGTCGAAAGGCAAGTTCTATTGCCTCTCGATGTTCCCGTACCCCTCGGGTCGTTTGCACATGGGTCACGTGCGCAACTACACCATCGGCGATGTGCTGTCGCGTTTCGCGCGCATGCAGGGACGCAACGTGCTGCAGCCCATGGGTTGGGATGCCTTCGGACTGCCGGCCGAGAACGCGGCCATGGCCAACGGCGTGGCGCCGGCCAAGTGGACGCGCGACAACATCGCGTACATGAAGCGGCAGTTGCAGGCGCTGGGTTTCGCGCTCGATTGGGAGCGCGAGTTTGCGACCTGCGATCCCGCGTACTACCGCTGGAACCAATGGCTGTTTTTGCGCATGCGCGAGAAGGGCATCGCCTACAAAAAAACCGGCGTGGTGAATTGGGATCCGATCGATCAGACGGTGCTCGCCAACGAGCAGGTCATCGACGGTCGCGGCTGGCGCACCGGCGCGCTGGTCGAGAAGCGCGAGATCCCGATGTATTACCTCAACATCACGGCCTATGCCGAGGAGTTGCTCGGAGCACTCTCCGGTCTCGAGGGTTGGCCTGAACGCGTCAAAGTCATGCAGGCCAATTGGATCGGTCGCAGCGAGGGCGCGGAGATCGCCTTCCCGCTCGCCGACGATGCTCGCGCCGCGTTGGCTGCAAGCGGCGAGTCGGCAGCGTCGGCGACGGCGACGCTCAAAGTTTTCACCACCCGTGCAGACACGCTGTTCGGGGTCACTTTCATGGCGATCGCTGCCGAACATCCGCTCGCACTCGCTGCGGGAGCGCGCGATCCCGCGCTGCAGGCGTTCATCGACGAATGCCGACGCGGCAGCACCATGGAGGCGGATGTCGCCACCATGGAAAAGAAAGGGCGTCCTACCGGCTTGCATGTGCTGCATCCGTTCACCGGCAAGCTCGTCGAGGTCTGGGTAGCCAATTACGTACTGATGGGCTACGGTGAGGGCGCGGTGATGGGCGTGCCTGCGCATGACGAGCGCGACTTCGAGTTCGCGACGCGTAACAATATCGAGATCGTCACCGTCGTGCAGCCCAAAGATGGCGCTTGGCAGAGCGTGCAGGCGCCGTGGCAAGAATCCTTCGCTGACTACGGAACCACCGTGAATTCCGCGGAATTTTCGGGACTCGAATTCAAGGCGGCCGTGGATGCGATCGCGACTGCGCTCGAGCGCAAGGGTCTTGGTCGCCAGCGCATACAGTTTCGCTTGCGCGATTGGGGTATTTCGCGGCAGCGTTATTGGGGCTGCCCGATCCCGCTCATTCATTGCGAACACTGCGGCGAAGTGCCCGTGCGCGATGCGCAGTTGCCGGTGGTGCTGCCCGAAGATTTGGTACCCGATGGCAGCGGCAATCCGCTTGGCAAGACGGCGGCGTTTTGGAAAGTTGACTGCCCGAGTTGCGGCAAACCCGCGCGTCGCGAAACCGACACCATGGACACCTTCGTCGATTCGTCCTGGTATTTCCTGCGTTTTGCCTGCCCGGACAACGACCGGGCGATGGTGGACGAGCGCGTCAAATATTGGTTGCCGGTCAATCAGTACATCGGTGGCATCGAACATGCGATCCTGCACCTGCTTTATGCACGGTTCTGGACCAAGGTGATGCGCGATCTCGGTCTCGTGAGCATCGATGAGCCTTTTGCCAATTTGTTCACGCAGGGCATGGTGCTCAATCACATCTACTCGCATCAGCCCGCTGAGGGGCGTCGTCACTATTTCAACCCGATCGATGTGGACGTCGAAGAACAAGACGGCACCAAGCGTTGGTTCGTGACTCGCGATGACGGTTCGCGCATCGAGGTGAACTACGACGGCCTTGGCACAATGTCGAAGTCGAAGAACAACGGCGTCGATCCGCAGAGCCTCGTCGAAAAACATGGTGCAGACACCGCACGACTCTTCATGATGTTCGCAGCGCCGCCCGAGCAGACGCTCGAATGGTCGGACGAAGGTGTACAGGGCGCGTTCCGTTTCATCCGACGACTGTGGACGGCGGTCTATCAACATGTCTTGGCGGGTGCAGTGCCGCAGCTCGATAAGCCTGCGTTGACCGCCGCACAAAAAGATCTGCGGCGTGCCGCGCATCAGGCGCTGGTCAAGGTCACCGACGATATCGGTCGTCGTCGCACTTTCAACACCGCAGTCGCAGCGGTGATGGAGTTGCTGAATGCCGTATCGCGCTTCGAAGACCGCTCGCCGCAGGGACGTGCGGTGGTGCAAGAGGCACTCGAAATCGCCGTGATCGGCTTGTCGCCCATGGTGCCGCATGTGTGTCATGCGCTGTGGCAAGCGCTCGGACATGCTGAGGCCATCATCGATGTCAGTTGGCCGGCGGCCGACCAAGAGGCTTTGACTCAGGACGCCCTGACGCTCGTGGTCCAGGTCAACGGCAAGCTGCGCAGTCAGGTGACGGTAGCCGTCGATGCCGATGAGGCGAGCATCCGTGCCGCGGCGCTTGCCGATGAAACGGTACGTCGTTTCGTCGGTGATGCCACACCAAAGAAAATCGTCGTCGTGCCGCGCAAACTGATCAACGTGGTGATCTGAGATCATGCAGACTAAGGCGCACACCCTGCTTCGGTCCACGCTGCGCCTCGCGGTAGCAGCGCTGGTGACTGCGCTGCTGCTCGCCGGTTGCGGTTTTCATTTGCAAGGCGCAGTGCCGCTCGCGGCTGGTTTGCGGCAGCTTTCGTTGCGAGCGCCGGACTCGCAAAGCGACTTTGTGCGAGCCATGCGTCGTGGCTTGCTCGATGCCGGGGTACAGCTGCAGTCGGCTGGACCCGCAGAGCTCATCATCGAGCGCGATGAATTGTTGGAGCGCGTCGCTTCGGTATCGGCACGTAACGTACCGCGTGAATACGAGCTCACTTATATCGTGCGGTTCTCGCTCAAGTTGGGTGGCGACACTCGCATCGACGCCGAAGAAGTCACGGTCACTCGCGACTTCAGTTTTGACGAGCGTATTGCGCTCGCCAAAGAGCGCGAGCGAGAGCAGCTGCGGGCGACGCTGGCTCAAGAGGCAGCGGGTCTCGTCCTGCAACGTTTGGCGAGTCAGCGCTGAGCGTCGGTGTGCGCCTCATCGACTCTGCGCTGCGCACCGACCTCGACGCTTTGCTCGACGGATACGGTCTTGCCACGACTGATGTCGCGACAGATGCGGCGATCCCGGGGTCCTATTGGGGCGAGTGTGAGGCGGGGCTTATCGGCGCAACTTTATTCCTGCGCCCCGATACACCGCTGCATTCGGCGCTGCATGAGGCGGCGCACTACGTGTGCATGGATGACGCGCGACGCACGAGTCTCGATCGCGATGCAGGCGGCGATGTCGCCGAAGAAAATGCGGTGTGCTATCTGCAAATTCTTTGGGCAGATACGCTGCGCGGCGTGGGTCGCGAGCGCCTGATGGCCGACATGGACGCCTGGGGCTACAGCTTCAGGTTGGGCTCGGCCGCGCGTTGGTTCGAGGAAGACGCCGCAGATGCGGTGCAGTGGCTGCAGACCCGCGGGCTTCTGGATGTTGCAGGTCGACTGCTGCCTAAGCGCGCCACGTAGCGATCGGTGGCGGTGATGAGCTCGCTCAGGATGCCGGGCTCGAACGCCGAGTGTCCGGCTTCGCCGACGATGCGCAGGTCGGCTTCGGGCCAGGCGCGGTGCAGATCCCAGGCGCTTTTCATGGGGCAGACCACATCGTAGCGACCCTGCACGATGGTGCAGGGCAGGTGGCGAATGCGCGGCACGTCATCGAGCAGCTGGCTGGGTGTGCGCAGAAACCCACCGTGGATGAAGTAGTGACACTCGATGCGCGCGAACGCTTCGGCGACAGTGTCTTGTTCGAATTTGGCGACGTAATCCGGATTGAGTCGCAGAAAACTCGTGGCCCCTTCCCAGATCGACCAGGCGCGCGCCGCCTGTTTGCGCACGTGCGCGTCGTCGCTGGTCAGTCGCTGGTAGTAGGCGCGCATCAGGTCATGGCGCTCGGCGGGCGGAATGGGCTTGAGGAATTCTTCGTAGAGGTCGGGGAAGAGTGCGCCTGTGCCATCCGCCGTTTCATAGAACCAGCGGAACTCCCAGGGGCGCACCAAAAAAATGCCGCGCAGTACGAGTTCGGTGACTCGCTGCGGGTGGGCTTGCGCATAGGCCAAGGCAAGGGTTGATCCCCAAGAACCACCAAACACCTGCCAGTGTTCGATACCGAGATGTTTGCGCAGGGTCTCGATGTCGTCGACCAAGTGCCAGGTGGTGTTGTCGATCAGACTGGCATAGGGTCGGCTCTTGCCGCAGCCCCGTTGATCGAAGAGCACGATGCGATAGCGCGCCGGATCGAAGAATCGGCGCATGCGCGCATCGGTACCACCCCCCGGTCCGCCATGCAGAAAAACCACCGGTTTGCCGTCGGCGTTACCGCTTTCTTCCCAGTAGATTTCGTGCAGGTCGGAGACGCGCAGCCAGCCGCTGCGGTTCGGTTCGATGGCCGGATAAAGCTCGCGACGCATGTTTGCTTGGGTCCGTTTGCTCAGGTCTGCGCGGTCAGCGGCTCAACATGGGGCCGAGCGGCGCGCCACCGACCAGATGCACATGCAGGTGATAGACCTCCTGCCCGCCGTGCGTATTGCAATTGATGATCAGACGGTAGCCGTTGTCGGCAATGCCTTCTCGCTTGGCGAGATCGCGCGCGACCGTGAACATGTGGCCGACCAGAGCTTCGTCACTGTCTTCGATATCGTTGGCAGTCGGAATCGGTTTGTTCGGCACGATGAGGATGTGCACCGGTGCCCGCGGATGGAGAGCGTAGGCATGGCGGGTCGACTGAATCAGTACTTGTAGATTTCGACTTTGTTGGCGTCGAGCTGATACGCGGCGGCACCGAGGCGCGTCGTTTTGTTGGTGGTTTTCATGCGGCCCGTGATCCAGTACGCCTCATAAATGGAGTCGAGTGCGACGCCCTTGGCCATGCGTACATAGACGATCTGGTTCGGTGGTGGTGGCGGTACGTGGATACAGGCACCAAAATAAGGCACCAGAAAAAACTCGGTCACCAAGCCGTCTTTGCCCACATCAAGCGGGACGATGAAGCCCGGAATCTTGATGCTTGCGCCTTCGAGCGTTTTGTTGATGGAGAAATCCATCACTTGTTGGGCGGCCATGCCGCCTTCGCCGAGATAGTCGTGCACCGCCGGTGGTGGCGCTGCGGCAAAGCGCTCGCGGGCATCGGGCGGCAGCAACTCGTCCCAATCGACCTCGCGGGCAGCGCCCGGCGCCGTATTCTTTGGAGTGACGGCTGGTGCCTGCGTGCCTACGGCAGGCGGGGTGATGCCTTGGGCGCTGGTGGCCGCCACGCCGAGCAGCAGCATCAGGGCAGCAAAAAACACTGAAAAAAGACGGTGGGTGGTCATCGACATCTCGTTTATCTGAAAATCATCTAAAAAATCTTTGGTAGCCAAAGCGGGCCCTGAGGTCAGACCCTGATCGTGAGTCCGTCACTCAAGGTATTCCGGTAGGCACGCCACGCCGGCAACACGCCCATCAGCAGGGCGGAGGCGATGATCGTGCCCAGAATGGCGAAATCGTAACCCGTGAGACCGCCCGGATCGAGGAAGATTCCGAAACGACGCTCGAGTAGGGGTCTCGCGGCGAATATCAAGCCATAGCAAATGGCGACCCCGGCCGCGACGCCGGCACTCACCAGCATGCCGGCCTCGGCCACCAGCAGCGTGAACACGTGGCGAGGGCGTGCACCCACCGAGCGCAAGATCGCCATCTCACGCCGCCGTTCGTTGAGGCTGGTGAGAATGGCCGTCAGCATGCCGAGCAGCCCGGCAAGCACCACGAACGCGGCGACGATCATCAGGGCCGTGTCGGCGATACCGACCAGATTCCAGAGCTGCGTCAAGGCCACCCCGGGGATGATGGCGAGCAAGGGTTCTTGTCGGTATTCATTGATCGCCCGCTGCATGGTGAAAGTCATGACCTTGCTGCGCATGCCCACCATGAAAGCGGTGATCGATTCGGGGGTGAGATTGCGGGCGCGGGCTTCTTCGGCGCTCACCCGACCACCCGGCAGGGCTTGCATGCCGCTTTGCCAATCGATGTGGATTGCAGTGATGGCTTCGAGTCCGACATGCACGGTGCGATCGATCGGCGTACCTGTCCGCTCGAGTACGCCGACCACTGTGAAGGGCTTGTCCTCGTGCTGCGCGAAGCTCACGTTGCCAAGGCCATGCGCGATGATGATCTTTAAGCCGACCGCGTAGCCGAGCTGCCGCGCAACATCAGCGCCGATGACGGCATCGTACAGATCTTCGGATGGTCGACCTGCAGCGAACACTATCTTGCGCTCGCCGGCAAAACGGTAGTGTTCAAAGTATTGACCGGTGGTGCCCATGACTCTGAAGCCGCGGTGCGAGTCGCCGAGCGAGATCGGAATGGTCCATTCGACGTCCGGATGACGCGCAATTTTTTGATAGCTCTGCCAGCTGACGTTGGCGGTTGCG
>Ga0194116_10002770_pt1 | contig 22027 bp, 14 predicted proteins | sample TA2MahsurfametaG_4_FD_148617 | JGI IMG/M metagenome (GOLD analysis project Ga0194116, IMG submission 148617) | Freshwater microbial communities from Lake Tanganyika, Tanzania - TA2015008 Mahale S9 surface | ecosystem: Environmental > Aquatic > Freshwater > Lake | place: Tanzania: Lake...
ATGATTTTAATTCTAGAATTATTGATAATGCATTATTCAATAGAAATGCAGTTGTGCTTGATCAAATTGCTGATATTTTTAGAGTCGGTGATTTTATTAAATACCCAGCTCAACCAGATGCAGAAGCAGCATATTGGGAAGTTGGAAAAGTGAAGTATAGAGATGGTATTGATTTTGTTCCTGATGATACATCGAAGAATAGTTCTTCTGTTGCTAAGTATGTAACTAAAGAAGTTTCAATTAATAATCCAGCAACTTCAGTCGATGTTCGTTTGACAGCAAATCTTAAAGATGTTCAGAACATTCAAGTCCTTTATAGATACAAGAAAGCATCAAGTCAAGAAAACTTTGAAGATATTGATTGGATTTATTTCAACAAAGATGGAGAACCAGATACACTAGAGATTGCTACAAGTGAAAATACAATTTCTTCAGTTACAGAAAAGCAATCTTCATATCAGGAATTCAAGTATAGTGCTTCAAATCTACCAGAATTCTCATCATTTGCTGTCAAGATTGTAATGAAGTCTGTTGATCCTGCCTATGTGCCCAAGATCCAAGATATTCGTTCTGTAGCATCTTTCTAATTTCCGCATATGGATTATATCAAAGTTGCTGGGCATGATGGTCTCGTGAGAGATGAAACCACAGGTGCCATCTTGAATTTGGACGATTCTGCTATAGAAGCAAGACGTAAATCAAAACACCTCGGTTCCGCATTAGACGACATAAATATGTTGAAGAATGAAGTTTCTGAGATAAAAACTTTACTTAGAGAGTTAATCAACAATGCCAGCAATTCAAGTCGCTAGAACTGATACCTTTGAGCAGCAGAGGCAAAAAATAAATCAGATTGGCAATCAAATATTTAATGTTACTGCTGGTGGTAGTGATCTTTCCACTGGAAATTTAAAATTGGGAAATGGAACAAGAACGTCTCCATCTCTATCATTTATTAGTCAAGAATCATTAGGTTTTTATAAATCTGCTCAATCCAGTATTGGTGTTGTTTCTGGTGGTAAAATTATTTCAGATTTTACTGCATCTGGTAACTATTCATATCAAGATTTAATTTTACAAAAAAAAGTTCTAACAAACAGTGGATCGTCAATTTTAACTTCTGGAACAAATTATGATGATGGACTTTATAATGGGGTTTCATTACTTGGTGGAACTGGTGATGGAGCTACAGTAAATTTAACAGTAGATGTATTTTCTGGTTCTCTAACAAATGTTGGTAAAAATTATAAACCAGGAACTTATTTAAACAAGTATCTGACTGGAGGATCTGGTATAGATTCTCTTGTAAATTTTATAGTTGAAGGTATTGTAGGAATTACGCAAAATGCTGGAACTGGGTATATTCCAGGAACATATCAAGATGTAGCATTAACTGGAGGTTCTGGAACTGGAGCAAAAGCTACAGTAGTTATAGGTGGAGATATTGTTTATAATTCTACTATTGCTGGTGGATCTGGATATACAGATGGCACTTATAATAATATTCAATTATTAAACACGCCAACTCAAACTTTTGTAGTCACATCTATAACAAATCCAGGAACTCCACCACCAGGAGAAGTTTATAGAATTGATGGAGTAACTCAACCAGTTTTAACTTTAATAAAGGGAAACACATATAGATTTGATTTGTCAAATGCGACAATGACTGGTCATCCTTTTATTTTTGATGCATTAAGCGGATTTTTAAATATTACTGATTATCAAACAATTTCAAAAGGTATACCAGGAACTGCTGGAGCATTTGTTGATTTGATTATCAAACCAACGGCGGCAACAGAAACAATCAAATATGATTGTGCAAATCACCCTGGTATGGGAGCAAACATAAATATTGTTTCTGGAACTGCTGGATATTATGGAACGGGACTTTCTGCAAATATCACAGTTTCTTCTGGAACAGTAAGTTCTGTTAGTGTTATTATTTCTGGAGAAGGTTATATATCTGGTCAAATATTAAGTGCAGATAATTCTAGTATTGGAGGAGGAACTTCTTTTACTTATACAATAGATTCTATAAGTTATACAGGAATAGTAACAAATTTAACTGTAACTAATATTGGGCAAAATTATGAGAGAGATGATATTATTTCTTTCAATAACAGCAGTGTTGGTGGTGTTGGATCTGGATTTTTGTATGAAATTACAACAGACCCTGGAATTATAAAGAATTTACAGTTTACAAATAAAGGAAAAAATAACGTTATAGGAAATATTCTCACTTTATATGGCGCTAAAACAAATGTATCTACTACGTTAGATAGTATTTCAAATGTCATTACTGTAAGTAATTCTTCTGGAATTAATATTGGTGATTCTGTTACACAGACTTCTGGAACTGGAACTTTAGGTTCTAACAGAATAGTAACATCGATTAACACTTTACAAGATCAAATTACTTTATCTTCAGCGCCAACTTCTTCTGGAAGTGCGGTGTTAACATTTACACCTGAATATGGAACTCCAACTACAAATGTTGCATACACAATATCTAATATTGGACCTATTGTTGGATTTTCAATAAACAATCCAGGAAACGGATATAGTGACCAAGATGTTTTAACTGTTAGTCCATATGAATTAACACAACCAATATTATATTCTGTTTTAGTAAGACCTGTTCAAACCTTAACTTTAAATGGTTCTTTACCAGCAAACACTTTTGCTGTAGGGGATTTCATTAAAGAATCGGATGGTGGTGTTAGTATTGCAAATATAGATTCGTCAACATCTGTACCAGCAGCATCTGGACAGACATATACAAATATTTCTGCGACTGGTGGAACAGGAAGTGGAGTATTATTTACAGTTTCTAGAGATTCTGGAGGTTCAGTTTCTTCTGTTACCGTAACATCACCAGGAACTGGATATGCAGCATCTAATATTTTAACAATACCTGGCGCTTCTGTTGGGGGGTCCACACCAACTGACAATATTGTTTTGTCAGTATTTTCTGTTACTACAACGACTCCGTTAGAAGTTTACAAAATTTATAGTAGCAATAATATAATAACCTCAATTATATGTGAAGCTAGCAATCCTGTACTAGTAGATGGTTTAACAATAAAAAAAGTTGGAAGTTCAACTCCATATACTATCAATACCGCTAGTGCATCTCAAAATAGATTCTTTTTAAGTACTGGTGGAGGATCATTTCAAATTCATCCAGATATAATATTTTATTCTGGAAATACCTATAGATTTGATATTTCAAATAGTTCCGTATCATCACATCCATTTAAATTTTCTAAATTTAGAGATGGAAAATGGAGTCCAAGTTTAATTGAAAATTTAAGTACAACTCTTTCTGCTACAAGTAAAAATATAGTTGTTCCTTCTGCCACTGGCATTTTAGTTGGAATGAAGGTCACTGTTAATAGTGGTTCTGCAGGTGTTCTTGCTGCAGATACTTTAGTTGAAAGTATTAATGGAACAACAATAACATTATCAAAATTTCCAACTTTATCTGGAGCAGCAACTGTAACTTTTTCTGGAGTTCCATATACAGATGGTGTTACAGTAAGTTCTAGTTTTATTGAAATACAAATAACAGATAATACCCCATCTCCTTTATATTATTATTGTGATGATCACCCAAATATGTCTGGACTTGATAATCAAGAGGGGCAGATTACCATAGATTTGAATAATCCAAAAATATTTGGATCTGGATTTTCTTTATTAGTGGCCTCAGTAACAAATATTGATATTGTTTCCGCAGATATTATTTCTGGAAATTTGAGTGCAACAAAATTTATTGGAACAGATGCCGATTTAGGAGATTTAACTGTAACAGATACAATTACTTCTCAAAATCTTGAAGTAATAAATTCAACCATTACTAATATTTCTGCACCATCGGTATTAACTATAAATTCTCAAACATCAATAGCAGAAAATCTTACTATTGGGGCATGTAGTATTCAGTCCTTAACTGGAAATATTACTACAAATGGAATAATTAGAACCAATAATTCTTTAAATGTATCAAATAATCTTATTATAACTGGTTATATAATAGAATCTTTAGGAACTTCAAATATTGAATTTAGACCAGCTTCTGGAAAAATTGTAAAGATTGATTCAACAACATCTTTAAACATTCCTTCTGGAACAACTTTAGAAAGACCAACCGCTTCACAAGCAGAAAATGGTTCTATAAGATTTAATACAGATAGTAGCCAATATGAGGGATATAATCAATCAACTCAATCTTGGTCTTCTCTTGGTGGTGTGAGGGATATTGATGGAAACACTTATATTCTCGCTGAATTAACTGCTGGAGCAAATGACAATACATTATGGTTCTATAATGATAACCAAAATACTTTAAACTTAACAACTAATTCATTAGATTTTAGATCAACAAAAAATATTTCGTCTTCTCGCTTAGGATTACCAAGTTATACTACATGGGCATCAAATACTCCTGTATCACTAAACAGTTATGTAAGATATAGAAATAATTTATATAAGGTGACTGCTGCTGGCACAACTGCTCCAAGTGGCAGTGAACCATCACATACATCAGGAGCAACTAATAATGGAACAGCAGAACTTACATGGTATTCTCTTGCTGTATCTCCATTAGAATTTACTGGAATAGAAGAAATCCGTTTAGGACCAGATAAAGATATTCCACTGATTATCAATGCAGAAGTAAAGATTTTTAATAATACCATTTCAACTCTTGTAGATGATTTGGTAATTTATCCAAATCCAGGCAAAAGGGTAGTTGTAGATGCAACAACTCACTTTAGAATTCCAGTAGGTAATAGCAATCAAAGATCAACAGCAACTGCTTTAGCTGGATCTATTAGATACAACACAACTATTTCACAATTTGAAGGATATAGTGGAACTAATTGGTCTTCTCTTGGTGGAGTTAGAGATGTTGATGGAAATACATATATTATTCCAGAAACTACGCCTGGAGCAAATGAAAATATTTTATATTTTTATAACGATAATTTAAACACATTAAAATTAACAAAAACCGCACTAGACTTTACCAACATTGATACAATTACAACCTCTGGTCTAGCAAATCTCGCTCTAGACACTCCTTTAGTAACTTTAAATCTTGAAGATACAACTATTGATAATAGAGACTCTACAAGAACATTTATTAGCACCAGTAAACAATACTTAGATCTTGGTTTATCTTCTGGTCTTGTTGTTGATCCAGTATTGAGATTGGATGATCAGGGAGATGTATATTTAAATACAACTTTTGGATCTGGAACATTTACTGGAGTAAAAGTTCTAGATGCTCAATTAAAAGAATTTGAACTTGCTGATTATGCAATTAGAACGTCAAGTTTTGATTTAGTTAAGGGAACAATTAATTCCAATGCTATTATTCTATATGATAGAAATATTGCAAAGGGAAGTCAGGTTACTGTTATCTGTAAATCATCAACAGGTAAAAAATCTATTGCAACATTCAATGTTATAGATAATGGTACTGATATTTTTTATTCCGAATTTGGTGGATTAAATAGTGTATCTGATATATTCTCATCAACTTTTGATATGACACCAGCAGGAGAAACGAGAATTACAGTAACTCTTACAAGTTTGATTGCAAATGCAGAAACAGTCCAGTTCACAGTAACTACGCAGGTTTACAAATAAATGGCAACTAATCTAAAACAATTTGATTCTCTTGGTGGTTTTTCAATAAATCAAACTACCATAGTTGATGAGGCAAGAAATGCCAAAGAATTAAATACCCTGGAAATCAAAAACTCATTTTATTCCGATAGTAGAATAAAACATTTTGTATTGAGGGGTATTAATACAGCAACCCTTCAATTGGATACCGTTGGTTCAACAATTCCACTTGATAGTTCTACAGTAAATTTCATTACTGGTCATTTTTTGGCTACAAATGAATCAGGAACTGTATATACTGGAAAAATAGAAAGTTCGGTATTTTGTAATAGCAATGGTGCTGTTAGTGTTCAATCAAGTATGCTAACGATTATTAAACACGATGTTCCATCTTCCGAATCTTGGGATATTGTTACATTTTCTGCTACCAATCGTTTTAGTTATAACACAGTTAGAACAGGTACTTTACAAACTATTAAATGGGTTGTATCCACTCAAGTAGTTAGTATTACATGGGCTTGATGCTAAATATAAAGGAGAATAATAAAGGCGGGAGCTAGTAAGCACCATGAGTTTTCATATTAATTCCGATAAAGAAAAGATTAGAGGCGTAGGTCCTAAACTCATCGGTGATAATGAAGCTACTATCAGGGTAGGTACTGGATCTGATGAGAGAGAAGTTTTCAGAGCTATATTAGACCCAAACACCAAACTCCCTCGTATTGGTATTAATAGAACAGGTCAGAGAGTCAATGTCATCACAGTTACTGCTGGTGGTGCTGGATATACATTAGCTCCATCTGTTGCAATTGCTGCTCCACCACCTGGAGGTACTCAAGCATTAGCATCAGCATTTATTTTTAATGGAGCAGTTATTGCTATTGTAGTCAATGATCCAGGTAATGGTTACATTAGTCCACCAGCAGTTACAATTACAGGTGGAAATGGTGCTGGAGCAACAGCAACAACGGAACTTGATACTGTTGATTTTGAACTAGATATCAATGGTGCTATTAGAACTTCGACTTCAATTATTTCTGATACTGCAAGAGTATTAAACTTAGATATTGAGAATTTTGTTACTCCAGATTTAGATTTAAGGGCACCAATTTTAAAAACTTACATGAACGGAGGTGGTACGTCATGGGCCGCTAATGTTATTGTACAAAAAGATGATTACAGATATTTTGGTGGAAATGTTTATCAAGCAGAAAATGCTGGTCAAACTGGTTCTGTTGCTCCAACACACCTAGATGGAACAGCATTAAATGGAGAGATAACATTTAGACATATTGGATTTAGAGTTGTAGAACCGCTTGGAGTTGGATTTCTTCAAGGTGGAGACTCTGGAATATTCCCAAGATCGATCACTCCAATTCTTGGTGATAGATCTAATAAAATTGCTACTACGGAATATGTTTTAAATCTTGCTACAAATGACGTTGGCGGTAGAATTTATGTTTCACAACAAATTGGTAGCGATTTAAACGATGGTCGTTCTGCTGTTAATCCAGTAAGAACAATTAAGAAAGCAGCACAAATTGCTTGGACAACTCCTGGCGTAAAAGAAACACTGGTTGTTTCTGGTGGAGATTACGTAGAAGATAACCCAATTTCTCTTCCACCAGATTGTTCAGTTGTTGGTGATAACCTAAGACTGGTTATTATTAGACCAAACAATCCAAATAAACATATATTTAAATTTGGCGATAAAAACTATGTAACTGGTGTTACGTATAGGGATAAAATTGATTCAAATGGCGATCCCGTATCAACATGGGATTATGCCATGGTTTTTGATGATAAACAAAGAATTACCATTGATAATGATGCAAATGGTGATTTTGGTGTAAATTTCCAAGTTGGTCATCAAATATTTGGACCACAAAAATTTAGAGTAAATTTCCAAAATAATACTGGATTATCTCAATTAGTTTCTGGGATCACTGTAACTGGTGTTAATACTGGTGCTAGAGCAGAAGTTGTTAGTGTTTCATTTGCCACAACAACTGGACAATCTGCTTATATAAATGGGTTTATTGATGTAATACTACTTTCTGGATCATTTGTTGAGGGTGAACAATATAATTATATTGTTACAGCAACAACTGGTGATTCTATAGCACTCACAATCTCTCAAACTGCAGGAGCTAATGTCCTAAGATTTACTACAGATCCAGTATCAACTATTCCTGTTGGGACTTATGTATTTTTAGATGATACTGCTAATGCCAATTTTACTCAAGGATATTATCAGGTAGGATCTATTAATAGTGTAAATGCACCGACATATTGGGATATTGAATTTGTACCTATTCTAAATTCTCCAACATGGAGTAGCAATCAACCAGCAACAATTACAATTTCTGCTGCTACACCAGATATTAAACTTATTGATACTGTATCTTTGAGATCGATTAGATCAGAAGGGGAGGTTGTTTCGGTTGATTATAATACAACTTCTGCTTTGCCCATTTCAAGAATCGATTTTTCATTACAAGGAAATCCAAGTATTGCTACTGGAGGATTTCAGAGTGAAGAATTTGGAAATGCTGAAGATCTTGGAGGTATTGTATTTTATACAAACCAATTGGTTGGTAGATCAAATACCCATGAGTTTAAGGAGGGACAAGAAATTTTAATTTCTGGAATGCCAACATCAGATCCAGATTTATCAGCATTGAACGGCAAACAAAGAATTTATAAAGTTTTAGAAGATTCTGATGGTCGTGCAAGAAGATTCGTTATTCCAAAAAAATATCCAGAACTTACAACATCAAATTATGATCCTGGGCAGTTTGCTAATGTCAGATCATATTCTAAAACTATTACATTATCACTTCTCAACTCTCCAAACAAATTTGCATTATCAACTCCAGTAGAAAGACGTTTCCAAGATGCTTGCCAGTTAATCCGAAATAACAGAGATTTTATTGCAGATGAAGTTGTAAGAAAAATAAATGATGAATTCAAGACTGAGTATTTTCTTGCTTATGATATAAACTCAACTGCAAAAACATTCAAGGTTTTTGTTGGTACAAGTGATATAACCCACACATATGTAAGTGGTGGTACTGTAACATTTGATGGTGTTGATTATAGCATTACTGGATTTATTTGGGATGCTGCTGATACTGGAGTTGCAACAATTACAACATCTGTTGCTGTAGCAAATCTTGCAGATGATGATGTTGTTAAGTTAGCAAACATTTTAATATCATGTCAAAATGGTCAAAAGTTATATCCTAGTTTCAATATACCAGTAGATGATGACCAGTGCCGTCAAGATATTGTACACTTCTTAAATGCTCTCGTAAGAGACTTGGAGTTTGGCAGCAATCATAACGTACTAGAAGCTGGATCAAAGTATATTGTAGGAGCAAAAGTAGATCTTATTGATAATGAAATTATCCAAACAGTTCGTGCTATTGAATATGCAAGACAATTAGCAATTTATGCTATGTGTAATTGGAGAACTGGAAATAGGACTCCATCAGATCCATTGTATGTTCCACAGTATTCTACTCTTCCACGTTATTATGATTTAACAGTAATTACAGCAACTGCTGGATCACCAGCATGTAATGATGTTGCAAGTGCTATCAGCACACTTTCCTATCTATTTGTTGATGTAATCTCAAATAATGCAAGTGGAACATACCTAGATGCTGCATATTTAATTGCAAGAAACAAAGATTTAATTGGTCATCAAGCATTATTAGATACAAAAACTCAATATCCAACCTTCAATCTTACAAATATACACGAAAGAAAATGCCTAAGGGATATTAACTATATCCTCAGGGGATTAATTAGAGATTTAATCCTTGGTGGAAATGCTGGCATTGTAACAAATGCTCAATCATATTTTACTGGCAATATTTTATCTGGAGTAGATGTTTCACAAATTGAAGAAACCAGATATGCATATCAAAAGGCAAGAGATTACGCAATTGCAGCGATGCGTAATTGGACAAATGGTGCTGGAAGTTCTATAGCAACAACTTCTACCATTCCCAAATTTACTGATAATACAATTATTGCCGATCCTGCATCACCAGATTGTGCAAATACTGCCACATCAATTACAACATTGATGGGTATTTTAGATAGTATTTTACTTTATGCAGAACAACCAACTAATCCATCTGCTACAGCTCCAACTTCTGTAGTAAAAACTTATGGTACTTTGTTCAATTTCTCTGCAATTGTAACATATCCAGATAGTTATATTTACGATGCTAATAATCAAAGAGTAGCGGTTCGTGGTAGTTATGATGATTACCCAATTATTGAAGCATCACCATACACTCAAAACGCATCAGTAATCTCCTTCCTTGGCGGTGGTGGTGCTCTTATTGACGGTTCTAAGGTCAAGCAACCAAACTGTCCTTTCCCTGGTCTAGAACTTGATGGTTCTGCTTCTTTCCCAAATCAGGGTAAATCAATGGTTGCTGCGGCATTCACCATCGTATCCTTTGGTGGTACTGGATACAAGATTATTAACGATGGTTATGTTCAGTTAGTTTCTGTTTTCGTTATCTTCTGTGAAGATGGTGTATTAGCAGAGAGTGGTGGTTATGCATCCATCACAAACTCAGCAACTAACTTTGGTAATTATGCATTAAGAGCGATTGGATACAGAGAAGATCCATACGTATTTGATATTGCAAAGGTAAATACTATATCACAAACACCAACAGGACGAACAACAATCAATATTGAAGCTGGTTCAAATCCAGAGAATGCTGGATTTGGTAGAGAACCATTGGAACATTATATTGTTAAATTTGATGGATTTACAAATTTAGATCCAAATAGAGAATATTTTGTTGATTCTATTGCACAAGTAACTGCTGGTCCTCCATTTGGCGCAATTTTAACTATCGATAATGGTGTTGGTTCTCCACTTGAATTGGTGAGAACATCTGATGGTGCAACCATTACTGGTCTTTCTGCACTTCAAAGTGCGCTTTCAACACCAGGAAATAAAGCAACAATTAAACTTCACAGACCATCAATTGTTAACTCATCATCACATACATGGGAATTTGCTGGATCTGGAACTAACTATTTGGCTCTACCAGAAAACGGAGGAGTAAAAGATGTTGCTAAAGAACAAGTATCAGAACAATATGGTAGAACATATGTTTCTGGTACAGATGAACTAGGAGACTTTAAAGTTGGTACATTTGCTCAAATTGAAAACAGAACTGGTAATATTACATTTACTGGTACAGTTACTATTTCAGAAGTTGAATTTTTGAAATTAAAAGGCGGCGATGTTGTTGTTACTGGTTTTGATGCTTCAAACACTCTAGGTGGAGCTAATGCTACTAATTCAAAACTACCAACACAAAAAGCAGTAAGAGATTATATTACAAATAATCTTGGACCATACATCAACAAACCATATTCTACAAATGCTGTTCCAAGAGCACTTGTAGAACTCACAGATAGTGGTAAAATTTCTTTAGATCAAATCCCAGCACTAAGACCTTTCAGTGTCTATACTGTTCCAAATCAAGCGGGAAGATTGGCAATTGAAGGAGCACTTGCTGGCGATATTGCGATTCAACAAGACTCTTCGCAATCATTCATTTTAAACAATGATTTAGAAAGTTTATTTGTAACATTTAATCCAAACTCTTCTTATCAATTTACAACAAACAACATTTATACTGGTACTCCATCAACTGGAAGAATTCAGGCAACAGAATATAGGAAGGGTGTTGTTTATCAAATTAATATTACAAATGGTGGTTCTGGATATACTGTTGCTCCAGTTGTAACAATTTCAGGCGGTACACCAGAACCTGGAAGTGTTGCAGCAACAGCAACATGTACAGTTGCTAATGGAGAAGTTGTTACTGTAACAATTACAGAAAATGGTGGGTATCGTGGTGGTGAGGGTTACACTACCGCACCAACAGTGACATTTGCTGCACCTGCTGGTGCTGGAGATCAAGCAACAGGCATTGCTCTAATTGAAAGCAGACTTTATGGAGATATTGTAAACAACATAAAAATGTTGGATACTGATAATTTCTTAGATGATTTATCAAATAGTATAAACATTAATAGAGTTGTTAATACCTCATCTTCTAATGATTCTAACTGGGTATCTCTATCAACTACTCAAATTTCAGCTAACAATATTACATCAGGAACTATTGCTACAACTAGATTAGCATTACCAAACTCTGGTCAACCAGCAAACTCCTTTACATTCTTAAGGGGTGACCAAAGTTATGCACTTGCCGTGCAATCTATTAAAGGAGCAGAGGTAAGATATTTTGCAAAACTATACTCGCAGGCTCCACAAGGTTCCAGTTCACTTGTATTTACAACAAATTCAAATACTTTAGTTGGTCATAAACTTATTCCAAGTGTTGCTGGTATTCCTAACGATACATCAATCAATGGTGTTGCGACTGCTGCTGGTTTAACCACAGTATCTTTGAATAAACCATTAACTGAAGCAATTCCAGCAAATACTGTATTAGAGTTTGAAAGGGGTGCTTCACCACTATCATTTGAATCATCATATACTGCTGGGGGATTTATTGATCAAATTGTAATTGCAAATGGTGGTTCTGGTTATACAAATGGACAATATTTTGACGTTGAATTAGATGGAGGAGTTGGAACTGGATTAAGAGCTAACATAGTTGTTTCTGCTGGTGTAATTACCGATGTATCTGTAACAAGCAGTGGTAGTGGGTATAATTCCGATTACACAATTAGTCCAAATCCAGGAGTTTTGGGCAATGGAACTGGATTAGTTCTACTTGCTAAAGTAAGCACTGTCAACAGACAATACGCTAACGTATCTCTTGATGTCCAAAGAGTAACTGATCTTACAATTTCAGCAGACGAATTTGGAACAATTGGTGTTGCTAGATTTAGAAAGTCTCAATTCTTCATTGGTCAATCTGGCAATGGATCAATTACACTTAAAACTGGTGCTGATAGTGGATTAGATGCTGACCTACTTGATGGTGTACAAGGAAGTTTTTACACTAATGCTTCAAATCTTAGTAGTGGAACTCTAAGCTCTGATAGACTTTCTGGCACATATAATATTAGCATTACTGGACAATCAACAAATACAATTCGTTTGATTACAGGAACTTCAAACCCATCATCAAATCCCCTACCAAAAGACTTTGCTGCAGGTTTAGTTGCAAACACTGTATTCAACAGTTCAAATGATCTTGGAACTCAGTATCCATCAGTAACTGGTATCGATCCAAATAATCCAAACTCAACTCCAACATCAACTAAACATTTAGTTCTTACTGTAAGAGGAGAAGGAAGTGGTATTTCTACTGGTGGTGGTGTAAGGCAACTTGCATTTGCTGATGACAACAGTATGTATTTACGTGGATCTGGAACAGAAGCTGGACAATCCACAATCTTTGGATCATGGAGTAAGGTATGGACTTCTGGAAATCATGGTATTAATAGCAAATTAGATGCCGATAAACTTGATAATAAAGAAGGACTATGGTATCAAGATGGTTGGAATATTATTAATAATGAACTATTTGAAACCAGAATGCCAAGATGGTTAAGCCCAACTAAATTTAGAAATAAGATTGAAGTTAAATCATATTCTGGAACCGATACTTTCTATAGAATTTTAGTTAGAGAAATATTACCAATTGGACCTGGGCAACCATATGAGCCACCAGCTCAAATAAACACATATAATAGTAATTTCCAAGATATTGGTGATTTCTTCCTCACTAATGTCCAACAATTTAATGATCCAAACGATTCTACAAGAAGCTATACAATGCTTATCGGTAGGTTAGCGTCTGGTGGTAATCTTGAAACTGCTGCTTATATTGGTTTTGCTGGTCAAGAAAAGCGTTTTGAAAACTATGAAATTATAGATGAAAATACATTCAAAACTGCAGAACTTGGAAATGATGCTGGTAATGGATATTTGAAGTTAGGGAGAACAGATGGTATTGCTGCTTCTTCTCCATATATTTACTTCAACTCATCACAAACAGCATCATCTACTTATAACTCGGCAATTATTGCTAGTGGTGGTAACGGGAATCAAGGATCTGGTAGTTTAGAATTTAAAGTTGCAAATGAAAATGCATTAACAATAAATGGATCTATTCTATGGAATGCAAGTAACGTAGCATTTAACAGTTCAAGTATTAATTCAACAGAATCACTTAAATCTGCTGTTATGCGTGATACTTCTGGCAATTTTGCTGCCAATATAATTACCGCATCTTTAACTGGCGCCGCATCATTGAACGTGTTGAAGTCTGGAGATACCATGACTGGTTCTCTAACTCTTACTGGTTCTTCTTCAAATCTTAGTGTTTCTGGCACTGCATCTTTCTTAACATCTGCAACGGTTGCATCAGATTTTACAGTAGATACCAATACATTATACGTTGATTCAACAAATAATAAAGTTACTGTCGGAAGTACTACATCTGGTTCTGCAAGATTAAATATTACAGATACCGATGGTACAGTAGCATATCAGACTGCAACCAATCTATCTTCACAAACTAGTTTCTACAAATTTGCTATTCTCAATACTTCTATTGGTGGTGGTTCTGGTTTTGTTTTACGCCATGGAGGCAATGGTGTTGAGGCAGAATGGGGCATCACCACACAAAGATCTGGTAATAATGTTGGTGATCTTGTTTTCAGAACAAGAACTGCTGCCGCAACATCTGCAGAAAGAATGCGTTTAAATAGTGGAGGAGATTTAGTACCTGGGGCAAATGCATCTCAGCATATTGGAGCTGCAGCAACTAGATGGGCAACAATATTTTCAAATATTAATGATGTTAAATCAAGTGTAAGAATTGGTGATGCTTCCGCAAATGCTGAATCTGATGTTCAATTTAGAGGTGGAGCATCAGGTGCTGGTGGAGGAGTTGGATTTAGAATTGGTGGAAATATTGGTGCTGGTGTGAATATATTTGAGGTTAAATCCTCAACTGCAGCAGGCGGAACTACTTGGAATACAACCCCAGCATTAGCAATTAATGGATTAAACAATAGAGTTGCTATTAATACATCTTCTTTCTCTGGAACTGACACTACAGTAACTCCAAATGTAACAAGAGATTATATTTTAAATCTCCAAGGAGACTTTAATATTAATGGAAATATTTTCCAGAATAATGCTGAATTTGTAACTTCTAGATGGACAAAATCATCAGATGCAAACGGAGCAAATATTTACAGACTATCAAAAGTTGGTGTTAATAAAGAAAATCCAGTCTATACATTAGATGTAAATGGAGATTTAAACGTTGCTGGCGGTGGATTCTATGTAAATGGAATAGCAAAATGGATTGACAGTGCTGGTATTTTAAACCTAGCAGCTACAAATATTGATGAGAATCTAACAACTCCATCAAACGTATTTTTATACAGTTACGGTAAAATTACTATAAATAGTGGAAGAGTTGTTACCGTATCCTCTGGAACAACTTGGATTGTATACTAAATTCTCGCTTTAACTTTTTCGATCATGTCAGAATTAAACGTAGGTAGAGTAAACGTTACTGGGACTGGACTTAAATTCCCATCTTATACAACAGCAAATCTTCCATCTGGAACTATTGGTTTGACTGTTTGGAATTCTACAGTAGAAAGATTACAAATTTTTAATGGCGCTGAGTGGGTTGATGTTCCTGGTAAAGAAAATCATCCAGTTGGTTCTACAACATTTTCATATACTGGTAGTGATCAATCTTGGGTTGTTCCAACTAATGTAACTAAGATCAAAGTTAAAGTATGGGGAGGCGGTGGCGGCGGCGGCGGTCAATCTGGATGGTCTGATGGCGGCAGAGCTGGCGGTGGAGGGCACGCCTCTGGAAATGTTAATGTTGTTCCTGGTACTGCATATACAATTGTCGTTGGAGCTAATGGTACCCCAAGATCTCCAAGTAGAACATATGGTGGTGGGGGTAAAGCATCAAATACTTGGGGTCCTGGATCTGGTGGTGGTCTGAGTGGTATATTTACAGGTGGAAACTCTGTATTTTCTGGATCGGAACCACAAACTGGTTCTTTCTCCAGAGCTCTGATTATTGCTGGAGGAGGCGGGGGCGGTGGGGCTAATCGCAATCCAGGATCAACAAATGGAGGTGGTGGAGGTGGAACATCTGGTTCAAATGGTACTTCAAATTATGGAGGAAACAATGGTACAGGTGCATCACAATCTGCACAAGGAACCAGTAATTGTACATCGTCTGCGGGACAACTAAGAGGAGGTGATACGTCATCGCCATATGGTGCTGGGGGTGGTGGTGGATACTATGGAGGAGGAGCTGGATGTTACCAAGAACCACTAGATATGGGTGGCGGAGGTGGTGGTTCTGGATTTATAGCGTCTGGAATAGCAAGTGGTATATTAATTTCTGGTGGAAATGGTCAGGGGACAACCGCAGGGGGCAGCCCTGGTAATTCTGGTGATATTGATAATCAAGGTGCTGGAACTGGAGGAGGATTTGATCAAAATGGAACTCCAGGAAGAGTTGTCATTTCATGGCCATATTAATTATCTAAATTTTGGTCCACTAATCCATCCAACAAGAGCATATCTTGTTCCTTGAGTTACTGGCAAAACTTCATGAAGAACGTATGACGGAAATGTAGTCATAACTCCAATTTGTTTATCTGCAATAATAGCATCACTGCTGTAATATAATTTTAAATCTCCTCCAGTATAATTATTCTCATCAGAGAGTTGTATGCTGAAGGAGATTTTCCTTGGCCTTGTTTCAGAATGTCCCATATCAAGATGTTTACCATAAAAATCACCAGAAGATGTGTATTCGGTAAATTGTAAATTTTGTATTAAATCTATATCAAATTGATAATACTGATCATTTACAAAATTTATTGCATCAGTAATTTTTTGGAATATCCACTCATTTTCTTTGATGTCGGAACGTATCCATGAAAGATTGCACTTTCTGTAATTCTCATCAATAAACTTATCTCCCATCATAGCAGATGTTTTAACAGATGACTGATCTGATTTACCAATTTTTATGATATATTCTATCTCGTCAGAAGTAAAAATATTTTTTATAGAAGCATATGGTATATTATTGTATTTTTTTAACCACCAAGAGTATTCCATACTTAACCAACTAGATCAATAAATTTTTCAATAGAAGAAGAAACTTGATAGAATTTATCTATTTTTTCTAGATGAGTTTTTAATTCATCTTTTAAAATATCTTCAGTGAGATTCCAAGTTTTAAAAGTGGATTCAATTACATCTTTTTTAAAGTGCCCCAATCCAGCAAGAATAGGATTCCATAAAATTTGATTTGTTGATCCATAATATGTTTCAAAATCATCCCATCTCGTCAATCTAGTCTTACTTAACTGCAATATCTCAGAAACAATTTCCGTAACTGGTTTTTCATTTGTAACGTATTTCCAAAAATCAGTATTTGTTTTTCCACCAGTATAGTGCAGAGAAATAAAATCAACCATGTTATCACATAGTTTTGCCGTTCTCTTGTTGTAGTTGTCTACTACAGTTTTGTCTAAAGTCTTTTCGATATCATCACTAAAACAATTCCTGATAAAATCATTTATTTGGCAAACTGCACAGTGAATTTGTGTTGCTTGCATTGGCTCAACAGAAAAATTTGCTAGTCCAATAGAAACACAGTTTTGATTTATCGATTTTTCTAATCTAGTTGATTTAAATTTGAAATTATTTTTTACATCGATTTCCGAGTCGAAATAAGTTTCGAGTTCTTTGGTTCCTTCTTGTTTGTTAATAAAATTGTTTGAAAAAACATATCCTCTTTGTGTAGAATGTTGTTTGAAAATCTCAAACACCCAACCAGCATTCATAGCATTAGCATTTGTATACGCATGTTTTTTTGTGTCTTCATTAATTACATCAAATACTATGACTTCATTTAATGGTAGATATTCGGAGTAATCTTTTATCTGTACATTCATTTTTTTTGTTAAAACTCTAGAATATCCACTACAATCAAAGAATAAATCTCCACTAACAATCATACCATTATCTAAAATAATTTGATTGATATTATTATCAGATGTTATTACGTCAACGATCAAGGAATCAATACATTTTACACCATTTTGTAATGATAAATTTTTAAAGTATTCTCCTGTTTTATAATTATCCAAATGATATGCATGTAATCCATAATCATAAAACTCAATTTTTTTGTCACTAATAGAAAATGATGTTCTGTTTCTTTTACTCAGATATCCAGTAACACTAGCGTCATCGATATCAAGATCTTTTAAGATACTATAGAATAACGATGTATCTAAAAATCTTCCAGAGGTATAGGTGCCTTCTATTGGGGAAAAGAAAGATTTATTTTTATCGGACCAATTATTAAATTTAATACCTAATTTAGGAATTACACTTGCTTTTTTGATGAAATCAAATTCATTAATTTCAAAAAAAGGTTCAGTAAGAATTCGTCGGACTACTCCAGTAACGCCCTCACCAACTCCAACAGTTGGAATTTTTGAACTAGAAATGTTAATGTATTCGTGATTTGGTCGAATTTTAGACAACATAAAAGTTGTAATCCAACCAGCAGTACCTCCACCAACTATTATAATTTTCATTTATTTGTACCAAATCCAAGTATTATCGTAAGTACTCATTTTATTAGTAATTTTATTTAAATCCCTAAATTCACTGACAGCTTTATTAACAGCTGGACAATTCCAATCATGACCAGCAAATATTCCCCTATTTTTTACTTTTGGAAACCAAACATTTAAGTCATTACATACTTGTTTGTATGTCATAAAAGTATCAATAAAAATAAAATCTAAAGACTCATCAGAAAAATTGTTTGCTGCATCATTACTATCCATTTCATGAAAAACTATTTTTTCTTGATGTCCAGAATATTTTTGATTATGATATGATGTTAGTTTAATATATTCAATTTGTTTTTCATCAACTACATATGCTGGTTGTGCATCTACTTGACCAGTATAATTATCTGTTAAAAAATCTGCATATGGTTTGTAGTGATCAACGCCATGGAGAATTTTAATATTTGGACAATTTTGCAGAATAGTCAAAAAACTATCAGACCTATAAACACCAATTTCTGCACCAACAAGATTTTCTCCTAATAAATTAATGCAATGTATGATGCTTTTAATATCTGTTTGGGCGTCTTTATAGTTATAAAAAGGATCGCTAATAACTAAAGTTTGTTCCATAGTAAATCTTCAAATATTTTTTCTCTATCGATAATTTTATCATATTTTTCATTTTGGTGTGGACCATTTTTTTCTACATAATGTAAAAATAGTTGTCCAAGATAATACTTATTGGAAGTTTTACAAATATCTCTCCAATGTTCAATTTCCATTCCTCTGTAGATAACGGCATCTCCATCATTCAAATCTATCTTTATCCCATTCATATAAATGGGATAATTATAATTTTTCGTGTCTGATAACTTAATAGTGACACTTATTTCACAAGCTGGTCTATCAATGTGTCTTATTAGTTTATTTTCATTTGTATAAATCCTTGCCATAGAGTATGTAGGATACAAATTTAATCCAGTAATTGATTCAACTTTTAATTTGTGTGTTTTTAAAACTGCATCTAAAAATAAATCGTTTGATTTTTGGCATACACATTCTGGAACTGTTAGACTTTTTTGCAGTTTTTCATTGCGTAGAATTGATAGTTGAGTTGAAAATTTTAGATACTCATATATGGTTTCTGAAAAAATAGGATCTAAAAAATTCTTTACAATCAAATATTTTTGTTGTTTAAAAATTGAATGCTGCTGTAATTCTTGGTTCGTCATTATTACAAATTTCAACCATGTGTTTTAGGTAGGACCTGAAAATTAAAAGTGTTCCATCAGATGGTGAGTAAAAACATTTTTTATAACTTAACTCAGTTTCTTGAGAAATATTTTTTACTGGTATCATATCTGGTTCTGTTGGATTTTCAAATATAATTTTTCCAGATCCAGGAGGAGTAGAGATATAATACACGGCGCTAAATGTTGAATTTGCATGACTATGAAATTCTTGGTATGTATTTTTGTGATTTACATTTATCCAAGAGTCTTTGCACTTATACTCATAGTTAGATCCAAATTCATTTACAAATTTTTTAAGATGATTTTGTATAGTATCAATTAAATGATTGAATGTTTGATCGCTGAATAAATCGAAACTTCCTAAAGTATTGTACGTATTACAGTTCCAATTTTCAGCACCATTTCTAGAGGTCTTCTCAATTTCTAGACATCTATTTTTTAAAATATTATTGTAATTATCTTCTACGATATTTTCAGAAACATAGATGGCAGTTGGAAACCAATAATTTATTACTGTTGGCATTTTTATTTTTATAATAACACAAAGATTACAAAAAGTCAATAAATAACTACAGTGTTTATATTTTGAAGTCCATGTTACGAGAAGATCGAGAGGTAACAAAAATAGAAACTCATCCAGCTGGACAAATTGGAGTTTATAGCATCGAGAAAATATATAAAGATGATGAAATTTTATTAACTAGAGATCTCTTTAAGATCTACAATCCAGGTGATACTATTGATGATTCTGAGGACGAGAGGGTTAAAAAAATTGCTAACGCAACTTGGACTCAAGAATTAATAGATCAATTTAAAGAAGATTCACAAACAACTTTAAAAAACTTTAACCCAGAAGAGTAATTGCAATACATTATTATGAACATAAAAAATTATACTCATTGTCCAGAATGTGGTGGAAAATGGTTAGGAGATCCAATACCATATGAAGATTGGGAAAAATATGACCCACCATATTTTTATAGTAGATTGATTGAATATCGTGATAACAAATCAGAAAATACTGCAGCATTTTACGAATGCCCAGAATGTAGATTATTTTTTCCTGCCGAGTACGATCCAGAAAAAACAGATATTCATGTTTGGAATAGTATTTTAAATACTTATGCAAATCTTGTTGACACAATTAGATGTGGTAAAGATTGTGGTGGTTCAAATAGAGACGAAATGTTATTGGAATTGAATAAAATTTTAAAACCACACATATATAAATAATTTTACACACCATTACTCGTGATTACTATGGACACAGCAACACTCAAAAAGAACTTTGAAGAGCAACTTGCCACTACTGATAAGCAGATTGCCGAACTAGAAGAGAACCTCGCCAAAGCAAAAGAGTATAAACTCAAGCTACAAGGCGGTCTAGAAACTCTAATCCTTCTAGAAGAACCAGCGGAAGGTGAAGCAGAAGCAGCACCTACAGAAGTTGTAGAATAATCCCAGATCCCTTCTTACTAAATAGGTAAGAAGGGATTTTTTATGTCTAATGGCATCTCCAAATAGTAGAGCTAGTCTCATCACATATTGTAAGAGACAGCTTGGCGAACCTGTCCTACAAATCAATATTGATGACGAGCAGGTAAGTAACGTTATTGATGACACCATCCAGTTCTTCCAAGAGAACTGCTACAACGGTATGGAGCGTTGCTATCTCAGACACGAACTTGTCACAGATGATAAGACAAGATTTGCTAATAAAGTTACAACAACAAGTGGAACAACTAACTGGGAAGAAGCAACAAATTTTATTCCAATCCCAGACCATATTGTGGGTGTTAGTAAAGTATTTGGTGTGGTTGGAAACTCTATTCGCAGCAATCTATTTGGTATCGAATATCAAATCTTCCTCAACGATCTCTACGCTTTCGGATCTCTTGATATTCTCAACTACTTTATGACAAAGCAGTATCTGGAAACTCTGGATATGGTCTTGAATAATGGATCATTCCAACAGTTCAGATATACGATGCGTCGTGATCGTTTGTATCTAGATGTAGATATGGACTTCTTGCAGGAGGGACAGTGGTTGCTGATTGAGGCACACCGTCTTGTCAATCCAAATGACGCTACTGAAATGTATAATGATATGTTTGTGAAGCGTTATGCGACTGCTCTAATGAAGAAACAGTGGGGGCAAAACCTCATCAAATATAATAACGTCCAGTTGCCAGGCGGTATCACTCTAAATGGCAGACAGCTTTACGAAGATGCTATCGCTGAGATTGAAAAGATCGAGAGCGAAGTACTAAGTAAGTACGCAGAACCACCTATGGATATGATCGGATAAGATGCCTACCAGTCCTTATTTTCCTACCTACTATCAAGGTCATTCTGGCGAGCAAAACCTCGCACAGGATCTTGCTGACGAACAAATCAAATTGTTCGGGACAGATATCTATTATCTACCGAGGACTATTCTAAAAGATAATACTCTAGATGATATTATCTACTCCAAGTATCAAAGTCAATTTCAAATTGAAATGTTACTACAGAATGTA
>Ga0194116_10002783_pt1 | contig 21944 bp, 32 predicted proteins | sample TA2MahsurfametaG_4_FD_148617 | JGI IMG/M metagenome (GOLD analysis project Ga0194116, IMG submission 148617) | Freshwater microbial communities from Lake Tanganyika, Tanzania - TA2015008 Mahale S9 surface | ecosystem: Environmental > Aquatic > Freshwater > Lake | place: Tanzania: Lake...
TACATCCAATACAAGCTTTTCCAATAATGTAGCTCATTTTTTATCTCTTAACAACCAAGATGATGATTGTATTTTATCACCCAATCCAAATACCATTTTTATTCCCAATTCATTACAAATCTTATTCTCTGCAATTGTATGTTCTGTTTGGTCTCCACCATTACTAAATATAAAATTTTGAAATTCATCTTTATATAATTCATAAATCATTTTAATAGATTTATCAACTTGTCTGTTATCTTTATCAATTGCTACTACTGCCCAATCTACGGGTTTCAAAGTTTCTATAATAAGCTTTCGTTCATCCTCATTCATAAATTCCTTAGAACCTTTCATTTCTCTTTGTTTATCGTTATTCACGATTACAAAAAGTTTATCTCCAAGCTCTTTACTTCTTGTCAAATATTCTATGTGTCCTTTATGAACAGGATTAAAATAACCACTTGCAATAACCAATGTTTTAATCTTCAATTTTTTAATTTTTTTAAATAAGAAAATATTAAAATTGCAAATGCTAAATGTCCTTCTTTAGTAAGATGTTTATCTGTTTCAGGAGGATACTTTGTTGAAAATTTCATATTTTTTTGATTAAAAATATTATTTTCTATTAATGAATTTCCATCTGAGTCATAGATAAAATTCATTTCATTTAACATATCTTTATAATCATAAAAATTTAAAACATCTATTGATGTTCTACATTTAGTAATTTTTTCGTCATTATTAAGATTAATATTTTCTTTTAATTTACTTTTTAATTGATTTTCTTCTCCACTTCCAATTTTATATGTGCCATCATATGGTATAAAATATATTTTGATTCCCCAACCATCACAAAATTTTTTAAAAAGGTATAATTTGTGAATTGATTTAAAAAACGATAAAGTGTCATTGTGAAAGTAATGAAAAAATAATCCTTTAGCTTCATGTGTATCTTCAACTTCCAAAGGCAATATTACTTCTTGCATTTTATTATCACCAATGTATACAGGAATTCTATTATAGTGTGGAATTTGTAAAAATACTTCTAATTCATTTGTATTTTTTTTGTCTTTTATCCAATAAAATATAAAATGATATAAAGATTCTAATGCAGTATCTACACAACCACCATTTTTTGCTAAATTGAATACTTCTTTATACCCAACCATATTTGCTAAAATAACCGGCCATAAATGTGATTTATAACTATTTACAAAATTTACATCAGTTTTATCAAATTGATATTGTGCATAAATTTTAAATTCAGAAGTATCTACATCAGGAAATTCTCTTTTGAATAAATGTATGGTGTCAAATCCTCCACCAGCAGTATGAGAACAACCACTCGCTAATAAAGTTTTATTAATCTTCCCCATATAGTGAAAATCTTTTTACAGGTATTTCAACTTCTTCTTGTTTAATAATTTCAACTGTGCCTTTTCTAGCTTCAATATAGAAGTTGGTATCTCCGTTTACCTGATACCAAGCTTCTAAAGCATCGGTAAGTGATGGGTATACCAAACTACTCTTAGTAGCGTTGGCAAATACCCATCTATCGCCAGGTGGAACTCTTTTAAGAACTAATTCTTTTTGTTCTTTGATTTCCTTTTCCATAATTAAAATACTTCAATGATTTTTGTTTCTGAAACTTTTACAACTTCGTATTCCAACTTAACAGCTTCTTTAGTAAATTTGTTTACCAACTTAGCTTCTGCTTCTGTACAAGATAATGCATCTACTAAATACTGCTCTTTGTTCTTTTTAATTTTACCTTTTGCGTCCTCTACTTCTACCGAAACTGTCACAGAATAATACTTTGCCATAATTTTATTTTTTTTATTTGTTTGTTAATACTCTAATATACGAATTATTTTTTGATTTTCCAAAACAAAAATGAGGAATATTTCTATTCCCCATTCCGTTTGTTGTTTGTTTTTTTATTGTTTAGTTTCTTCAACAGAGGCTACTCTGTATTCTGTAACTAATTTCTTAAGTTCACCGATTAAAATACGAGCATTTTTTTGAGCTACTTTTGTTGTCTTATTGTGTTCTTCTTCAAATTTTGACCATAATGTTTTCATTTCATCAAACAACTCTTGTTTTTTATTTGACATAATAATTTTTTTTGTTAGTTATTAAATATAAGAAAAATATTTGATACAACCAAATTATCTTCCTCTTTTCTTTTTGATTTCTAATTCTTTAAGGTAATGTGGTTTCCATCTATATTCAACCGAAATGGGCCCATTTGGTTGCTTTTTATGATCATATTTCCAGATAGAAGTAGATTCATCATCTTCAAATATGTATTCAAACTTTTGCGGTTTTTCCGTTTTACTATTGTTTTCTTTAGAGTTCTTTATACTCATTTGGTTTATTTATTTGGATTTTCCACATACAAAATATTTTGCAATTCATCTGGATTATCTCTATAAATTCTGTAAGAATCATCTTCAAAGTGTTCAGTTGATACTTCAAAAACTGATGAATTATCTTCCAATGCTGTTAATTGGTGTGGTTTCCCTCTTTCTATGTAAATAACATCTCCTGGTTTAATTATCATTCTTTTGAGTTTTGTGTTATCAATCCAATCGAATTGAAATTTACCAGATTGAATATACCATGTCTCATTTTTAATCATATGGTAGTGCATAGAAAAATTACTACCCATTTTTGGGAATACCAATAATTTACCACAATATTGTGAATCATTGTGAATCCATAATTCGTAACCCCAAAGTTTTTCAACTTTTATTGGCTTTAAAATCATAGGTTAAAGAATTGTGGAAATTTAACAAAAATATAATCTGTAAAAGATTGATGCATCGTATCCGACCAATGTTCATTGTTTTTTTCGCCTGATGTTCCATTTGTTTTTTCATATTCATCTGATAAAGTCTCCCAAAATCCCAGCTCTTTCTTTATTTGTTCTTTAATGATAATTGATTTACTTTGCAATTCATTAGTCCAACTCCAAATAAAAAATTCAAATGGTAAATAATTTTTTAAAGATTCTATAATAGAAATAAAATTATTTTTAAAAGCATTAGATGAATTAACAATCAAACTTACTTTTGATAAAAGTTCATTTTCGTGAAGACCTGTTAGTGGTTCTTCTAATTTTCTATCTTCGTTCCAAGTATTATATTGATGATATCCTATAAAAAAATCGGCATGTTCTATTTTATTTATTTCTTTTCTCAGAAGAACATCATTTTTTGGAAATTTTAATGGTAATCTATATCTCGCAATTGTGGGTAAAACCATAATAACAAAATCATCAGGTTTTATATGATGTAGATTTTTTAAAAAAATATCCAAAACCGTTTGTGCATCTCTACTTCCTGCTGTTGATATCCAATATTCTTCACCTTTAAATTTTTTACAAATTTTATTTGTCCACAATTTATCACCTGTGTTTGCAAAACTATCACCTATAATCCAAAGTTTACTCATTTAAATAAATTTGATTCAACAAATTCACAAATTATATGCCCTAATAAAATGTGACATTCTTGTATTCTGGGTGTATCATTTGATGGTACGGATATATTATAATCGGATAGATTTATTAAATTACCACTATTACCTGTTAATGATATTGTTGTAATTTCTTTTTCTTTCGCTATTTCAAATGCTTTTACTATATTTTTTGAATTACCTGATGTTGATATTCCAATTAGTATATCGCCTTTTATCATAATACCATCAACTAATCTAGAGTAAATCGAATCGTAATTATAATCATTTGCAACCGCAGTCAAATATGATGTATTACAATGTAATGCTTCTGCAGGCAATGCTTTTCTATCTTTATAAAATTTACCAGATAGTTCTGATGAAAGGTGTTGGGCATCTGCTGCACTTCCACCATTACCACAAAAAATTACTTTTTTATTATTTTTAAAAGATTCACAAATGATATCAACTACTGATAAAATTGTATTGTGTATTTTTGTATCTTTTAATAGTAACTCTTTGAGTTGAATAGAATCTTTTATTATTCTTTCTATCATAATGCAAAACTTTCTCCACAACCACAAGTTCGGCTTGCGTTTGGATTTATAAATTGAAAACCTTTACCATTTAAACCATCTGAAAATTCTAATTCAGTACCGAATAGGTATAGTAACGATTTATTATCTACTAAAATTTTTACACCCTTATCTTCCGCAAGCGTATCATTTGGTTGTTGGTCGGTGTCAAATGAAAGGACATATGATAAACCACTACAACCGCCACCTTTTACTGCTACTCTTAAATAAGGTGTAGTAAATCCACTTTGTTCAATAAGTAATTTTACTTTTTTTGCCGCTGATTCTGTTACAGTAATCATATATGAGTTTCTTCGAATATTAATTCTTCTAATCCTTGCTTCTTTCTATAATCATTAATTGCCGCTTTTATAGCATCTTCAGCTAGTACGGAGCAGTGAATTTTTACAGGTGGAAGATTAAGTTCTTCAACCAAATCCATATTATCGATTGTTACTGCTTCATCAACACTTTTACCTTTCAACCATTCGGTTGCTAAAGAACTAGCTGCTATTGCTGAACCACATCCAAATGTTTTAAATTTTGCATCCGTTATGATATTATCACTAACTTCAATTTGCAATCTCATTACATCTCCACACTCTGGTGCGCCTACCAAACCTGTACCTACGTTGGTTTTAGATTTATCCAAAGTTCCTACATTTTTAGGATTTGAATAGTGGTCTAAAACTTTATCACTATATGCCATATTATTTTGTTTACTTATAAATATAGGGAAAATTTACAAATTTTCGAAATATCCACCTATATCAAATTTGGTTTTCATATTTATTGAGCCCGCTTGATTTGGTATAAACTTATGCGGGTCTACCAATCTAAAATCAATTGATACTCGTGTTTCAGAGCTATGATTTCTTTTGTTTCCATGCATTAAATTTGCACCATTAAATACTAATATTTCACCATAGTTTACTTTATATGGTAAGTAATCACCTTTATCGTCTTTACTTTCCATCCAAATTGTATTTTGTTCATTAGTATTCATAAATGGCATCCAGAAATTAACTTCGGTTATACTGTGGTTGTAATCGCTATCTTTATGCCATTCACCAACTGCTAAATTTCCATTTGCTAATTGAACCCTAAATGTTGGTATTTGTTGATAAACAATTTTTTCATATCCAAATCGTTCTTTCAATTCCTTAACCAATTCCAAATAAGTTGGTAAAAAATTTACATTATACTTTTCATAATATCGTTTATGCCAATGAGTAGATTGGTCTTTTTCTCTAATCAGTAATTCATAATGTCCCAACAAATGCAAATCTTCTAATCGAATTGCAACTTCTAACATTTCAGAAATAATTTCTCTAAATGGATACTTTTGCGTATCATACGATATTTTATATGGTGTATTTAAATACATTCTTTAAAGATATAAAAAATTATCCAATTTGCCAAGTTCTTAAACCAAATTTATTAAATGTAAATTTTTGATGATATCCCATATTCAGTTTATCCAATGCTTTAATAACATCGTATTTTGTATTATTTGGGCAATAGAAGAACATAAATCCTCCGCCACCTGCTCCACTAATTTTTCCGCCGGTTGCTCCAGCTTTTAAAGCTGTTTCATATAGTAATTCTATTTCAGGTGTACTAATTCCCTTTGCTAACATTTTCTTTTGCTGAAACCCATAATCCAATATTTCTCCCAAATCATCGATGTTTCCTTTTATCAAACACTCTTTAATTAACTTTGCCTGCTCTACGAGGGCATGTAACGATAGTATGGATGTTTTGTTTTTATCTTTCATTTTTTGCACTTGTTCTTGTAATACATCAGAGCTATTGCGTGTAAAATTTGTAAAGTATAAAATAATATTATTTTCTAATTCATCTTGAATACTATCTCTAATTCTAAGCGGATTTACTATTACATCATCTCCCTTAAATTCCATATAATTCCAACCACCAAATGCAGCTGCATATTGGTCTTGCTTACCACCATTTTCTGCCAACTCAATCCTTTCGATTTGAATTGCCATTTCCGCTATATCGTACTCTCCCAAAGGTAAATTAAATAGTTCCATATAAACACCAATAAGTGAAACTATAAGTGTTGATGATGTTCCTAATCCACTTCCCGTTGGAACATCTTGCCAACTAACTATATCATAACCGAATGGCTCTATGTTAAACCTTTTACATATATGATTATGAGTTGCTTTAAAGAGTTTTAATCCATAAGAACAATCTAACTCATTGCTGAAATTATGCTCCTCCCTTTCCTCTTTATTTACCCAATAAAAGGACACCTTACCATCTTCTCTTAATTGTAAAGATGTGTGAGTAAATAAACGAATTGTAGTATTGATTACCGCACCTATATGGTGTTTACAATATTCAGGCATATCAGTACCACCACCACCTAAACTAATTCTAAATGGAACTTTGCTCCTGTAAATTTTCTTCATCGGCGTATCCGTTTTCTTCGTACCAATGTTTTACATTTCTATCCCCTACTAAAAGGAAAAAGCAATTATAGCATAAAGGTCTGATGTTATCTAATTTTCTATTATTTAAATTACCATCCAAAAAGTCAATCAATAACGGCATTTTTCCATCAGAAACTCTTTCTTCACTAAATCCACAACTACCACATACTTTTGGAACGTATCCACTATCAAATAATTTATTTTTAAATTTATGTAATGGATATCTAATATGCTTTCCAGCAATCAAATCATCAATGTGATATTTTTTGTTTTTGATTCGTTTTGCTTTTTCGATACCGATTCCATATGGATTTTTTAAATCTTCAAAAATACCATATAGTTTTGCATACTTCTTATATGTGTTATAAGAAATACCCAAAGTTCTAGCTGCTTCAAATGCTGATTTAGATTTTTCTTGTGCCGCTTTGATTTGTGATTCTAAAATAGGTTTGGCACCTAACCCTCTTTTTGTGGTTCTACTATTTGGTTCTAAATTTGGAAAGAAACCATCTACTTCTTCATTTTCCATACTAATAACATTTAATTATACTAATAAGTATATCAAAGTAGATTTTTTATCAAATATTCATCAAATCTATAATCTTCTTCTATTACTTTCAATCTTTGATAGTTGTGCTCCATTATATGAATATTATCATAATACAATTTATGCAATTGTTCTATTGGTATATCATTTAATTTTTTAATTTCTTTGAAAATCATTTTAAATCTTTCATTTGCATTATCACATTCATCATAACTTTCATCTATCAGCCAATCAAATGTTTTAAATCCAAATGAACGAAGAGTTTTTAAAGTATATGGATTCCCCCAAACTATAAAAGGATGCCTGTTGAACATAGGTCTAACACATTTTTCTGTTATAAAAGTGCAATTATCATCGATTCCGGTTTCATTTATAATTGAAACGTATGTATGTAAATAATGCTCTTTTTTCGAGAAATAATTGTGTCCTCCTGCTACTGATTCGGATGTTTCGTGGTCTAATCTAGTAGGACATTTATCTACTAAGAATTTAAGAATATCCCATTTATCTTCCGTTTCTATATTTAGTGTTTCAAATGAAGATGGCATGTAAATTGTGTTGCCAAATTTTTCTTTATTATCAAAATATTGACTTTCATAAAAAGAAAATATGGTGTTGTCTAATATATTCTTTTTGTATAATTTAGATAGCATAAAAGCTCTATGCCATCTCCATCCACATCTATTATAACTTAAAAATCTTTTGGGTCTTATTTTAGTTTTATCTAAATCTGATTTAAATACAATAGATACGTTTTTATCTTTATATATGTTTAATTTTATTTCTTCTATTGATGGGTTCGTTTTATGTGCTAAAACATATTGTGGAAATGAAATTGTTTTTACATCATCATGCTTTAGTTTAATATTGTTATTAATAACCACAACCTTATTATATGGAATATTATGCTTTTTTCTAAATTCTATTATTTTATTCCAAAATTCATCGGATACTTTGTAGTTTCCTTCTCTTAAATCTGATAAAACAAAAAATGTATTTGGATTTGTTTTTAAAAGTTTTAATGATTTTTCTGATAAATTTAAAACCTCATCCATATTAAAATCGTTAAGTATAATATGGTCGTTATGATTTACTATTATATTTACCCAATTTTTTAAATTATCAGAACTTATTTCATTTATATTTTTTCTTTCAATGAATTTAAATTCAGTTGCATACCTTTCAACATTTAACTCTGGCCTATCAAATAAAACAGAAATGCCCTTATATTTTTTAGGAACATTAACATATGGTTCAAAAATTTTTTGTTTAGATAAATCTTTATAAGTTTTATTCGAACCACAATCATCATTATAATCGTTTATTCTATCTGAATGAAATATTTCTAACCCACGTTTCGCTTGTTCAGGAGTCATATACATATGATATCCTATACATTGAAAATCATCATCAACATACATTTTAGTAAAATCTCTACCATCGTATATTCTGGGTCTTGCCCAATTTATGAAATCTCTATCTTCAGTCAAAATCATACCACCTGTACCTATATTTAATATTTTTTTATGGTGGAATGAAAGAATTTGATACGTCATTTTAGTATGCATATTTTTTTTAAACCTAGTTGCCGAATCCCAAATTGGATATGGGAATAATTGATATTCTCCCTCCCATTCGTAATCTATAAAATAGGGCGTATTACCACTATGTATTATTTGTGATGGTACTGAAACATAGGTGTTATTTGGAATAAAAATTGTTTTATTTTTAACATTTAAATATTCCAATAATAGCTTTATAGCATTGGTATTTGAATCAACTGCCAACGCTAAGTTAGACCCACAATATTTTGATATCGTACATTCAAAATGAGTAACCCAGCCCCAATCATTAACAATTGGGTACATTTTTTCTATATCCATTATTTTTTATCTATTGGGTTCTCTCCATCAAACCAATACAAACTCCTATGAGGATTATCGTTTGTTGCATTTGATGTATAATAAAAAAATCTAAATCCATCTCTAAATTCACCTTCTGGTGCATTTATTGGATTCGGATGTCCGTGAAATCCTAATTCATCATGTTTCCATATAACGCAGTTTCCCCACTTTGGAAAATATCTTTTAACACAATGTGTATTTTTTTTATCCCAAAGTTGTATATCTCCGTTCCATTCTTCTTTCCAATTTTTGTTTAGATATATCATAACTGTTAATTCTCTGTTTAACTTTATGGTATCATTCCAATTAAAATCGGTATGTATTTTTAAACTATCTTCTCTACCACAACGCATATATCCTGCTCCATGCAAATGAATATCTGGTATCAATCCATTTATTCCTGTTAATTGCTCTAAAAACTTTACAAAATCTGATGAATGAAATTCCGAAATAAGTTGAAATGCAATTGGAGTATCTATTTTATTATGCTTACACCATTCATACATCATTGAGCCATTTCTATCAAAAACTTTAAACTCGTTTCTTCTCAATTCGAAAAGTTCTTCCAATTCACATTTTAAATTTGATGCCGTTGTATCATCTAATAGTTGTGGAAATTCCCAATTTGGAATGGGTGAGTCGGAATATTTATAACACTTATTTAATATCATACTATGTTCTATTTACATCTAAACTAATACAATGTGGTCCTCCACTAAAAGTTCTAGCATGCCTCATTTTTACAGGCATAGAATCTATACCCCACTTATTCAATTCTAGCATCAGCTCAGTTTGATGTTCTTCTACCATAACTAAATTTTTATTAATAGAAAGAATATTCATTCCCAACCAAGGTGAAGCAGGACACCAATCTTCCATAACTTGTGTAGGGAATGGATTGGGCGCCCATATCTTATCCCAATTTTTTAAAAATTTGGGTAAGTTATTATCGTTTACTCTTGATGGATTTAGTAGTACTAAACCTTCTCTAAGAAAAACAAATGTTGTATCTATATGTATGTATGCATAAATATTTTCCGCTGTGTGGACTTTATATTTTTTATCTATGTTTTCTTTTAACCAATTTTCTAACCATCTTGCTCCATCTTTATTTCCCGTATTGGATACCAAATAAAGAATATCATACCCCGCTTTAATTATATTTGCTGCATCAAAAACTGGTTCACCATCTAAAAGGGTTGGTTTACTTAAATCTTTTCTTTGATAAATGGAATCTAAAAGTTTTGGTTTAGGTGCTTCAAACCAATGATTTTGGTCAAATAGAGGTTTACAAGTTTCAGCTTCAAATTGTCTATGCCTCAATGTCATCGGTGTTGCTAAGACCTTATCTTGTACAACCAACATAGAATCTCTAGGACAATAATTGTAATATCCATCAACATTCCAAAAATCATTACCTTTTAATTCGGAAAAATCTCTATCTAAAGGTCTATGTACTTTGATTCCCATCGATTTCAATTTAGATGCTATTTCATCCAAATCTTCATTTGTTTCATCTATTAATTGTTGTGGGTATAATCCGTGTGGTCTATTATTAAATTCATCAGCTGAAAGATGTGCATAATCTATACAATGTAAGCATTTATCGCCAATAGATGGCACTCTAGCATTGTTTGCAGTACCAATTATTATTTCATTTAGTTCACCCCATTCAGAAAATACATTTGGCTTTATTGTGTACATTAAGCTAAAACTTTTATTAATTTTTTAAAAGTTTCATCAGAACTATCTGATGTATCCAAATCTACATAAAATTCGGTAGGAGGTTCATAATCTAATGCGAACTTATCTTCTCTACCTCTCATTTTCTTAGTATGGCAATAAATTTCAGTAACTTTACATTCTGATTTAAGTTGCTCTCGTAATTCTTTGTATGGTGATACTAAACTGATAACAACATCGTTACCACAATTATCTAAATATTTTGCAATATCAAACGCTTTACCGATATTCTTATATCTACCTTCTTTTGAATAATCTTTGTTTGGGAATAGTTCTCTTAATTGGTCACCATCAATGTGAAATACGGATTTACGCCAATTCTTTTTATCGGTTTGTAACCAAAATTGTAACTTTTTTCCTAATGTAGTTTTACCGCTACCAGGCTGCCCTGTGAAAAGATATACCATAACTATTTAATCACTTTATTAAGATAATATGTAAACAGTTCCTGCAGTACATACAACGTTTACAGGATAGCAAGGGAATGGTTCACCAACTGCTAAGTGTTCTAATAAAATTGAACCGCTACCCTCTAATTCAACTAAACCAGATGTAGCCGATGTCCCTCTTAATACGCCCCACACATTTTTGTGAGTTCCATTTTGTAAATTGCAAGAACCAGATTGACCAGCTGCCAATGATACTGCTTTAAATCCTCTATAATTTGCCATTTTATTTTATTTTAATATAAATATATCATTTCTTTTTTAAAGTAAATTGAGCTGCTTTATATGCTTTTGTATCTTTATCGTATTTTAAGGCCGAACCCAATTTAATCATTTTACCTGTTTCAGGATTTTTAATTTTTTTATCAAAATCTATTTTGGGTAGTAAATTTTTTAGTTTTATATTCCCCACCATATCTTTTTTTCCTTTAATAAAATCCTTTTCTTTTTTATTACTATCTAAATTATCTTGCTTTGGTGCTTTTGGTATATCATGCTGAACGTGTCTTACTTTCAAAGATACTTTTGGGTATTTTTTACCTAATTTTTTCACAGCTTCTACATTCTTATGAGAATCATCAATAAAAAATACATCATTAACTCCATCTTTTATCTTATTCTCAATCCAATCTGCTTTCTTTTGTGGGTCAGAATCAGCTAATGCTACTACAAATACATTATCTACACCAATATCTTTTAAATAATTCTTAACAGGTTTGTATGCACCTCTCGCAGTCAAAATAACTACATCAGAACCACCTACTCTTAAAACGTTTTTAAGTAAACGTGTTACACCTTTTATTTCTTGTGGATGTTTTACACTCTGAAAATCTGAAAAATCAAAAGTATCACCTTCTTTTGGTTCATACACAGCGTATTCTCCTGGCGTCAACTTTGATTTTTTGCCATCTTTACTTTTAACATATATGCTTGATTTTGTTTTTACCAATGTATCATCAAAATCAAATACTCTTAACTTCTTATCACCTTTAGCTTCATTCATAGGAATAAACGCAGATAACATTGGATTAGAATATACTTTTCCAAACTCAACTTCAAATCCATTGTACGCTCCCTTTGTGAATCTATTTTTAACCATTCAATGTAGACTTCTTTGTTCTATTTTTTTTGGCAAGTTCTTCGTTATCTTTAGTAAGATATTCTACCTTAACAGTCAATGCTGCTACTTGCTTAGTTAAATCCAAAATCATATCGCGCATTTCATCCTTTTCTTTTGATGATTCTCCTAATAAAGCTTCTAATTTTGCTATTCGGTTTTTACAATCGTGTCTGATGAATTCATCATCCCTTTCTCTTCTTTGAGCTCTTTTCTCATAATAACGAAAAGCTGATGCTCCACCCAATACAGTTATTGCGGTAATTAATACTGAATATACGTTTTCCATCTTTTAAATTAAAATTTCTTTTCTTATTTGACTACTTCTTTTTCATCAAAATATGTATTGACTTGGTTTATAAAGTTTTGAGATTGTGAAATATGATCCTGAATCCATGCCATCAAATTTATTTCCTTTGTACCAATTTTACCTTTAAGTTCTGTTGCGTTTTTTATAATATCATCCAGTTGATTCATTATCATTCCAACTTCGTGGTCTTCTTCATTTACAACGGGTTCTTCAACATCAAAATCAACACTACTTACTGTAGATTTTAAATTTGTTTCTGGAGTTAATGTCGAATAAGATACTGATTTTTTTGATTTCTTATAAGTGGTTTCTTCTTCAGATATTTTATGTCTAAGTAATTCAGTCATTTTGTTGAATACTTGCTCACCATCTGATTCACCTAAACGATATGCACCACCTAATTTTTCGTAAATTTGAATTTTATTTTTCATTAGCATTTTCTTTTCTGCCAATTTATTCCAAATTTTAGGATGTGTTACTTCAAACTTCATATTTTTTACTTTATATACGAATATAAATATTAAATTTTTATCAAACCACTTTCTAAAGTTACTAAATTATTTATTTCTATTCTAAATATATCCCATTCCATTACACCAACATCCCCACTTTCTTTTATTATATCTCCTAAATGGTATAAAAATTGTATATTATCTTTTGTAAGCTTCTTAGCATCAAACTCTACTATAACATCTTCGTAATCCGATGGTGGTTGGTTTCCTATGTAAGCGATACGTTTAGATAAATCATAATTGGTATGTTCTGATTCCATCTCAACATAATCCCAAGCCCTTCCGATTTCAAATCTTTCGTTTACATATATTCTATCACATATTGGTTCTAATAGCTCTAATAATGGTAAATTACAATTATGAACAACTATACCAATATTATATTTTGGAGTTACTATTGGATACTGATATTCATCATATTTTGGTGATGTTCCCCATTTTCTTAAAAATTCTCTCGTGTTATTTCTGGCCAATTTATTCCAATTATCGGAACGTTTAGTAAGTTCTTCCGTTTTAGTAGCGTGTTCAAATTGACCACCTCTACACGTTAAATGATACACCATAGCGTTCCAAGGCTGAATGAAATCAAATCCGTTTAATAAAAATCTATTAAATAAATCTCTATCTTCACTGTGTGAGTTTAATGATTCATCGTGTCCACCAACTACCCAATAATCATCTTTGTGAATCAGCCAAGGTGCAAATACACCCTTTGTAATTTTATTATTATTTAAATTACTTTCTACAAATTCATTAAATTGTTGTTTCTTAAACCCATCGTCCACATCTTCTTCAGGCCACATACCAAAATCTTCTACGATTTTAGCAGGGTCACCTGGGTGTAATGGTGGTTCTATTCTCGTTGCTGATATAACTAACCCTCTTTTCCATTGGTTATATAAATATAAATCAACATTTTTACCAGCTATCATATCGGCATGGTATATTAGAATAAAATCGGTTGTTGCTTTTTTAGCAATATTATTATAAATAGCAGCAATACCACTCACACCTTTCGTAACGATAATACTACTATCGTTTTTGTAATAGTTTTCTAATTCTACATCTTCACCATCGATTCCGATATGAATGATATGGTCATTTCTATAACAATTTTCTTTAATATATTGAACGGCATATTTTACATATCTAAAGTTATTCTTACTAGCAATTGCGAATGTAATTTGTGGTATATTATTTTCCATCAACTCCTTCTATTATATGTCTATCCCAACCTATGTGGGTAATATATGTTTCCAAAAATCTCATTGCTATCATTCCTCTCTTAGCATATTCTACTGAAATATCACATTCTAATGTAACTCCACCACTTTGTTCTGCCGGCGTTATTCTTTCACACCCATCATATCCATTTGGTAATTTTTTCCAATCGGATAGCCTTTTAAGACCTGGATTGAAACTAAAACCATTCCAAACACCTGTATATTTTAGTAGTACCATTTGTAACCCATCTACTTCATATAATTCTTCGTTCCAAGGATGGGGTGCAGTTTTATCATCAGTTCCTCTCAACCAAACTTGTAGTATATTTTCATCGGCTTCCAACACTTTCATAGAATCTTCAATAAATTCTTTTTTAAGGAATAGCCAATCTTCTTCCATATGAAAGATGTATTCGGTATCGACCAAACCATATACATAATCTATTGAACGAATCTGATATCGTTTTGGATTATTGTAAATTAATTCAATTGGAAATTGGTATTTGGTTTTAACAAAGTCATTACAACCAAAATTCATTCCATCATCTATGATAATAAATCGTTTGATTGGATATGTATTCATTTCAAAAAAACTATCCAATGTCTTTTCTAATAAATCAGCTCTATTGCATGCCGTTAGTACTACTGTAACTTCTTTCATATTTAATATTTTGAAAATACTATTATATTACCATATTCATTTGTCCATTTTTCACATTCTATTTCAGAAAAAACAAACTTCCATTGTGAGTATAATGGATTATGCTGTGCTACATCTTCTATAAAATAATAACCACCATCATTTAATCTTTTCCACAAATTTCTAAATGTTGCCATTTGTGCTTCAGCTAAATGTAATCCATCATCTATAATAATATCGAATTTCATATCACCCAATATACTATCACAATCATCCGGATTTGTAGAATCAAATAAAAATGTTTTTATTCTATCTTCTTCGAACATACAATCTTTTTGAACATCTCCACCATATATGTTTGAATTTGGAAAGAAATCCCTAAATGCTCTTAAAGATGCTCCAGGCCTATATCCATCGCCGGCGTATCCGACCATACTTGATGGTACATCCAATATCATTGTTCCTATACCTATTTCCAATAAGTTTATATTTTTAGTTTTAATTGGACTAAAAATCGTATGATATATTGAAGTATATTCATTTTTGTTTTTATCACTACCATATTTATCGATAAGTTCTCTAAGCCTATTCATAGTTTTTTGTATAAAAACTTTTTAATTCGTTTGCAAAATTATCATTTGCTATTTTAGTAAATTCAGCTTTTCTATTTTTCGATGAAATAAAACTTTTAATAGTTTCGTTTGGTCTTTGTGTATAACTCTCACCTATTATAAGATTCTCCATTATAAATTGAGATACTTGCTCTCCTTTACTTTTCATAATTTTAGCACACTCAATTACAAATGTATCTTCTAATCCATAGTGCCCCAATGATTCCGGTACACCCGTCTTTTCTAATAAAGATTTACTTATTAAAGTAAACCAACCACCAGCAAATTTAAATGTTTCTATTTCCTTTATAGCAACTTCTCCTATTTGTGGTAATGTATCTTCATAAACATCGGCTACTAATTCATAATCTAGCTGATAATTCCAAAATCTTTCATTAACTATTACATCCCAAGTATTATCCCATTGCTTTACAAATTGAGGCGTAACTACAAACATATCCATTCCAGCTTCTTTTAACATTTTAAATGATGAAGCTGAATAAAATAAAGTAGTGTCTTTGAATGTGAAATCACAATCCAACCAAATAAAAAAATCAGCATCTGAATTATTTTTTAAACTATATCTTCTTTGAGATACACATCCTAATATATTTGGATTACCCCATTGTAAATCCCATACACACCAACCTAAATATTTTTCAACTAATTCAATTGTTCTTTCTTTAACATATTCTTTTGGTAGTTTTGAATTTTCCCAATCTGTCAATTCATCAGATAGACACATTGTAATATCAACTTTGTAATCGATACTTTTATCTCTAAATACGGAGTTTCTCTTTAGCATATTCAGAGTCAATGCTAAATCTTCTAACTCCTGCGGCATCGCAAATATTGTTATAACTCCTTTCATTATCTTATAATTTGTCCATCGGCTTTATCTAAACTAGTTGGGTGTTCTACCACATCAATACCACTATTAGTTAAATGCCATCTTAGTAAATATTCGTTTCTTAATCCACTATCTTGACCAGGCCATCCTCCTTTTAAAAATTCTACATAGTTTAAATCGTAATTTAAATACCAATCTATTTTACGATACAATTGTGAATATATTCCCATATTAGTTTGGTTACCAATAGCAAATACATCATAGTATCCTCTATGCTTAACCCTTTCATCGGTTCTCCAATCCCAAACATGCACTTTATTTAAATCCAATGATTCTAAATCTAATAACGAATCTTCGTATTGTAAATCAAAACGAGTTCTAATTACAGCATCATATTGTTTATCAATAAGTGAATAGGATTGATACAATGAATACCACATTGATTTTGAATTCTGAAGTGGTTGTCTCCATAATGGGTCAACTATGCCTTTATCATCAAATGTTTTTTGGGATTCTACTGAAAATACTTTTGCTTTATATAAATCCTTTATTTCCGATAAATAATTATCTGCATACTCATAAACATCTTTTGGTCTATCTTTGAAAAATTGAGTTGCTTCAAATTTACCGCCTGCCCAAGTATGTAGATAAACATCACAATCGTATCTATCTAAATACGATTTCTTTAAATTATCGTAACCAATTTTATAATTTCTTGGTTGGCCTGATATTAATACTGCTACTTTCATTATTTATATTTTTCTATAAAATCTGAACAAACTCCAGCTGCTTCTGATACATCATCATTGTATATTTCAGGCAAAACAGCTATACTTCCATTTATTGGTTGTTTGCCAGGAAATGCCCATATCCAATTTTCTGATGTTAGTGTTACTGTGTCGGTTTCATGCCAAAAATAATTAAATAATTCCAACGAATAATCGATATCAGTAAGATATAATAGAGCATCTATGTTTTTGCAATGAATCCATAAATTTGAACTTCTTTCTTTTAACCAATCCCATCCTATTGGATATTGTGGATTATCATGTCCTAAAAATAATTCACCCTCTATACCCCAAACATCAATCTCTACATCATATCCTAAATCCAATGCGGTTTGTATATAATCCGGTTTATTCTCTGCTTTAGGTATTCTACCATTCACATTTCCTCTATGCGATATTAGTATCATATTAATATTCCTCCCCTTCTACAACTTTTCTAGCATCTCCTCTTTCAAAGCTGTGGTTTTTTGATTTAATTGAATGGTACATATGAACTCCAAATGCACCAATTTCAGTTGAACGATTTATTCCACCTTGATTAAACCCAACGTTGAACAAATCATGTGCACCTCCCCAAGTTGCGTTTGGATTCAATGCTCTACTTGCTATTTGATGGCAAATACTTAATACATCATTTGTAAATACGTGTAGATTATAATCGTTTTGTATATTATGAGATACAAATTTAATAGATGAGTCTGTATCCGGCTTTCCGTTTGATGAATATTCTTTATACGGGTCATTTAATGAACCTGGCGTAATTGGATGATTCGTTCCACCTCTGTAATAAGTTGCTAATGGTGCTACTTCAAATTTATCTAACTTACACAATTCATCGATTTCTAATTGCGGTATTTTTGATTTTGCGTTATATATTGGTAAACTCCATATCGAATTTATATCAGTATGATTTTTAAATACTTTGTTGAAGTTATGGGATACACAATAATCTGATTTTAACAATAAAGTTTTGCCTGGTTTATTTAAACCATTTTCCACTAACATTCCTAATTGGTTAATGATATCCTGCGTTAGTGTTCTCTGACAATCCAATTCATCGTATGGAAATACAGCCAAATTTTGAATATAACCATTGGTATCCAATTCTTTAACTTTTGATTCGAGCCATTCATTACTAATGGTATCCGAATGTGTATTATATAGAATAAACCAATCCCATACTATACCTTTACTTTGATTTTGTAGTAAAGAACGTAAACTATATTCAGCATGCTCTTTTGTAAGAGTTGCGTGAGTTGTAAATATACAATTATTCATAACTGTATTATTTTTTTATAATTTTCTAAGTAATATTTTAAATCTTCAGGTGTTCCCAATCCCCACATTTTTTCAATGTTGAATGTTTTGATTTTTTTACCATCACCGATTGCTTCATTGAAAGTAGGGCAAGTATAAAACTCATTATTTGTTCTGATGTTTTTACTAATCATTTGTTCAGCGTACTTTACATAATCAGAACCTTTAGCCCAATAGTAAACACCAACCGTTGCAATATCTGATATTGGATTCTTCTCAGCCACCTCCGTAACATATCCATATTCATCTACTTTAGCGAATGACCATTTTGGATGTGTTGCTGTAAATGTTAGAATACCTCCATCAACTTTTTGTTCAATCATTTTATACATAAACTCATTTGAATCCCATTCTACGAACTGGTCGGAGTTTGCCATCAACAATGGTTCATCATTGTTAATGAATTCTTTTGCTAATAGAGTTGTACAAGCTGCCCCCTCCGTCATCCCATCGACTTCTACTATTTTACAATTAGGAGTGATTAGGTTCAATAGGGTATCCAAATTAAACTTGGCTCTATGCTCTTTTTGTACAACATAAATAAAGTTAGCATCTATATTTAGGTTATCAACAACCACCTGAATCATTGGTTTACCTTCCACATCGATTAGTGGTTTTGGGAATGTGTAGCCTGCTGCTGCGAATCTACTACCAGCTCCTGCCATTGGGATAAGAATATTCATCTTACCACCTTGCCATTTTGGTGTACTCATAATTTTATTTTTTGTTTCATCTAATCTACTAATAATTTTTGATAATACCAAATCTTTAGGATTATCAACTCTTAATACATTAGCTCTACTTCTACTTGCCGCCAATAACCCATGCGGAGAATCTTCTACAATTAGGGTTTCTTCTGGTAAGCATCCCATCATACTCATAGCCTTCCAATACATTTCAGGATGCGGTTTAGAGTTCTTTACATCCTCATTAGAAAGGATTAAATCCATATACTCAATTATACCTATCTTTGCCAACATCACCAATACAGACCTTCTAATTGAGTTTGAGCAACATGCTAACTTATATCCTCTATTACGAAGTTCTTTAAACAATTCGATTTTATCTAAATCGGGTTGTAAATCAGTTATTGCTTCAATTGTAAGATATTGTTTTCTATTCCAAACTGTTTCATATGTGTTTGGGTGTAATCCTTTATTTTGTGTAAGTAGTTCTAATTTTTGATTGGTTTTTAGTCCATCGTATATCGAAAGATGTTCTGCTTCTGATATAACATATTTATCACTCTTGTCAATTTCCCAAAGAGCTTGGTTTAATGTTTTAAAGTGTATATCTTTTGCTTCAACTAATACACCATCTAAATCAAAAATAATTAATTTTGTCATATTTTATATTTTTCTTTTGGGAATCTTTCTTTATAATGAAAAAATTCAATATTTTGTCTACTGTTGAATATTGAATATGGTTTCCAATTTTGACCTTTCTGAATAAAATTTAGCTCTGCATCAAATCTATTTCTCTTTATATTTTCTAAATTTATTGTTTTTATATAATCAGCTTTTGCCCACCAAAAATTACCAGAGTAAAATTGAATGCCCGATAATGTTGTATCAAATTCACATCCAAATGTATTATATTTTGTTCTTTGAAAAATAGCAAATACATCTTTTACTTTTTCAACATTAAAATACATCATTAAATTTCTCCAATCTTCTATATTTTCATAGTTAGAATCTTTTAGTTTAGATGCTCCTTTTGTATGAAAATAAAAAATATAATCAGAATCATTGAATTTATGTATATCTGATTCTATCAATTCCAATGTTGTAAACTCATGCCCTTCAGCTCTAACATCTCTTATTTTTGTTTTATCTAATAAGGATAATAATTTTTTTGTAGATGTATTTTTATTAGCTACTGATATTCCTATATTTAAATTATATTCAAAATCAAATTTACTTTTAAGTAAATCTAATTGTTCACTTACTATGGATTCTATACCATCTACTGCATATATGTGATAGTAAACATATACCATTATAATGTATTATAATAATCGTTTTGCTTTTCTTGTCTTTTGATTGTCTTTGGATGCTTTATACAATACATCTCATCTGAAGGAAATGCGGTATAACTTTCAAATCCCCCAATTCTTTCGTGTACTTTTCCAGCCCATCCAATAGTTTCTTTGTTCTTATAGATACGAGTCTGAACATCAGGGAAATTAACCCAACCCTTTTCATCTACTCTCCATCCCCATTTATGAATGTGCGCTTCTGTCAATCCTTCCACTGTGTTTATACGTGGAACTACAATTAAATCTTTATCGATATTTGTTTCTAAAATATCTTCTAAATTAACAATAAGATTTGGGTCTAAGTATTCATCAGCATCTAATTGGAATATCCACTCACCTTTACATTGCGAATTAAGGAAGTTTTTCCAATGAGCAAAATCATTATCAAATTCTGATTCGATTAATGTTATATAATCGGCGTTTGCCTGTAACTCCAAATACTCTACCAGTTCAGTCGGTGCTTTTGGCGTATCCAAAAGAACTACGATTTCTGAATTTTCTCCTTTATAGTTTAGTAATTGTGTAACTAATCTTATAATTTCTTCGTATTCATTACAAGCTGTTATTGCGTAACTTAATTTCATCTATATAACTTTTTAATTTATCGGTTGGTTGCCATCCTAATCTTTCAACTGCATCATTGTTTATTCTAAGAGTTTTTCTATAATTACCCTTTACATCATCTACATATTTTTTATTAGGATATTCTAGCATATCTGCTAACTCATTTAGGGAATAATTACATCCTGTTCCTAACTCCCAAGCATCTTCATGCTTTTCATCGCTTTCAGCTATTCGGATTAATCCATCAACTATATCATCAACGTGAGTAAAATCTCTTCTTTGTTCACCATCACCATGTATTAATATTGGTTCTCCTTTTTGAATAGCATATCTCCAAATCCCAATTACAGCTGCCATATCAGAACCAATCATTTCGCCAGGTCCATACACATTATAAAAACGTGCAATTTCTGCATTTAATCCATATACCTCTTTATGCATCTTTATCCATTCTTCTCCCATATGCTTTGTTAATGCGTATGGTGATAATGTTGGGTTATGATGGCGAGATGATGAACCAGCGTATATTAATTTACTTTGGCTTCTAAAAGCGTATTCTACTACTTTTTTTGTTCCTTCTACATTTACACTAAAAGTCCAAGAAGGATTTTGGAATGATGGTTGTATTCTACTTAGCGCCGCTAGGTGAAATATGTATGTGTAGAATTTATCACCTAAAATATCTATATCTCTAATATCAATTTTTGAAAAATTAGCACCTAATTTTTTGACATCCTTAGCTTCTTTACCAATAGATAAATTATCAATTACGTCTACATCGTATCCTCTACTAATAAGTTTCTGCGTCAATGCATAACCTATAAAACCACAACCACCTGTAACTAATACTTTTTTCATT
>Ga0194116_10002798_pt1 | contig 21885 bp, 20 predicted proteins | sample TA2MahsurfametaG_4_FD_148617 | JGI IMG/M metagenome (GOLD analysis project Ga0194116, IMG submission 148617) | Freshwater microbial communities from Lake Tanganyika, Tanzania - TA2015008 Mahale S9 surface | ecosystem: Environmental > Aquatic > Freshwater > Lake | place: Tanzania: Lake...
TATCTGAATTTTCTAGACTGTCTAGTCCTTCTATGATTTTTATTTATTTTTCTAGTTTGCTTCTTATTTGATTTAATATATTTACGTAGATTTTCAACCGAGTTTTTATATTTTTTTGTAAACCCTTTCTGTCTTAACTTCTTAAAATTTATGACTTTTCTAGATTTTTTTATATTTTTTATTTTCCTACCTCCACCGACTCCAGAACAACCAGATAAATTCTTTAAGGTTTTAAACTTTTCAACTGCTTCCGCAACACATAAAGGGTTTTTGTCTGGGTGAAAAATCAAAGATTGTCTTCTGAAGTCTTGTTTATTTTCACAAGGTTTAGGAACTAGACCAGCAGAAGGACAATTTCTTTTTTCTTGTCTTATTCTTTCTGCTTCTTGTTGTCTTAGTTCTTCTTGTTTCTCTTCTTCTCGTCTTAGTTCTTCTTGTCTTATTCTTTCCGCTTCTTGTTGTCTCCTTAGTTCTTCTTGTCTTAGTCTTTCTTCTTCTTGTTGTTTCCTTAGTTCTTCTTGTGTTATTCTTTCTTCTTCTTGTTTTTTTAGTTCTTCTTGTCTTAGTCTTTCTTCTTCTTGTTGTCTTTTTAGTTCTTCTTGTCTTAGTCTTTCTTCTTCTTGTTGTCTCCTTAGTTCTTCTTGCTGTCTTTCACTTTCAGATTGTTCAGCTTCTCTTTGAATTCTCTCTAATACTCTTTGAAGGTTACTAATATTTATTTGTATTTGCTGAGGATCATTGCTTTTAAAACGACTTATTTGTTCTTTTAATGAATCTAATTTTGTGATAATAATATCATGTTCTTTTTCTAGTTTACTTTTTGCTTCGTTACAATCTTTTAATTGTTTTTCTAGTAATATTTGCATGTTAATTTTATCATTACGTAATTTAGTTAATTCATAATTTGAATTATCTAATTTTGTAAGAACTTTACCAAAATCTCTATCAATCTGATTTTTTAATTCATTGCAACTACTAAGTTCTTCTTCTAATGACCTCTGCATACTAATTTTATCATTATTTAATTGTTCATATTTGTCTCTAAATTTTTTGATTTTTTGGTTGAGTGCATCTATTAGTATTTTTTCTTCAGAACAATCATAATTTTCTGGAATATTTTCTTCATCATGTTGAGAACTAACATCCATAAAACCAGAACTAATCGACGAAGCAACTGAATGAGGAGATGAAGGTGATGAAGGTTCTGGGATTATGTTAATTTCACGAATAACTTCTCTAGTAGCCTCACCTAAAAATGTGTATAATACAATGTCAGCATTATTATTAAAGCCATCTACATTCATTATAAAATTATCCCAAAAACACTTAATATTTCTTGCAAATTCACCATCAGGATTCAACTGAGAGTTATTAGTAATTTCATATAATAAACATAAATTTGATTCCTTTAATTGCATTTCAGTTAGATTTGTTGAATCTCTGTTAAAAGTCTCGTTATATACCTTAAACGATGAGCCTATATATTTGCTTGTAATTATAATACTTTCAATAGAACATTGTCTCATAACATCTTCTATGTTTTGCATATGAGTTTCAATCCATTTGTTTTGATTATTAGGTTCTAATAACATAGCAATTCCTAAATATGATTTTGACATTATATATATATATAAACAATATAATTACCATACAGTATCTGTATTATGCCACCACATACCATCTCCTTTCTTAATATTATACAATGACCTGAATATTGAAGAACGTGATAGTGGCACGTTGCATCTATATTTGTCTAATGGATGTGGATTTGTTTTTAATTGCGCAGAAATTGCTTTTTTTCTAACCATTTGTCTTTGTTGAAATGCAAAATAAGTATAAAATGATTCATAAGACAATGCTCTAATAGGAATTAAATCTTCATTATTTTCTTGGAAGTCTCTTAAATATTCATCACAAATTGCCATGCCAGATATATCAGCAAGATCTTCGCCAACACTTATTTGCGCATCAAAGTTTATTCCGTCTTTAGCAGCAAATTCAGCATATTGTTTCACGACGTCTTTTTGTATTTCCTTATATTTCTTCTTATCTTTTTCAGTCCACCAATCGAATAATTTACCATCATGACCATATTTACTACCCATATCATCAAAACCATGCGACATTTCATGACCAATTGTAAAACCCAAATGAGCTAAATTATATTCTATTCCTCTTTCATCTAAATCCACAAATGGTTTCTGAATATAACCAAGATTTATATAAATCGAATTTTTAGATGGTGTATAAGAAGCATTTACTATGTAAGCTTGTGTGCCAGTCATTTTAACTGGATATTGTGTCCAATCCATCATAGGTATATCAATAATATGTTTTCCTTCAAGATCAATAAATTTTTGATGCCTCCATTCATTTAGTTTTATCATATTGTCATATAATACTTTTGAGTAATTGAGAAGTGGGTCTTCCCTTAAATTTTCTGGTTTGCCATAAATAAATTTAAATGCATCTAATTTTTTTAAAGCATATTTTTTTGTTGATGGTTGTAACCATTTGTTTCGTTGTAAAATTTTTCTAAATACTATTTTTAAGTCATCGCATAATGTTTTGGTATATTCCATTGCTTGCGGGTTTTCAAATTTCTTTACATATTCGTTTGTTAAAAATGTATTAAATGGTATTGACATATATAAAGATGCGCTTACAGAAACTGATTTGTTAATAGCTTCTTGACCTCTCTCAAAATTACCATAAAAATCATAAGTAATATATTCCCATTCTTTTGTAATTCTTGCCAATCTCCTTAATATCACATATATCCAATATGCTCTCCATTTAGGTGTTTTCCAGTTATCGACCAATAATTTAGAACCACATTTTAAATAATTTAGCGTAGATGTTATAAAAAAATCAGGCGTTTTCTTAAATCCTATTTGCTTTGAAAATTCAACCCAATCAAAACCATATTTTTCCATAGCTTCGTCTTTTGAAACTTTATTATAAATTGATTCTTCTTTTGAAGTAACATCAATGCATCCGAGAGCATTGAACACATCAACTTGTGCATCAAAGCAATCTTTTGGATTAAAGTCATTTTTTCCAAGAGTAATATCAAATATTTGCTTTATGTATTTAAAATACTTGTTTCTATAATTTTTTTTATAAGCCACGTCAGTTCCGTCATCATAATATACATTTAAGTCTAATAATATAAAATGAATAGGACTTATATAACATCTAAAAATTTCAGGATTTTTATCATCAGGATTTAAAGTCCAATTAAATGGAGCATAATTGGCAAGCATTTCATCTCTGTTGAAATAACCTAATAGAGCCCATGGATTGTCATTTTTAATATATTCATCAACAATTCTAATAGCTTCTTTAGCCAGTTTTTTACTATAAGATATTGGGTTCATATTTATAACTGAATAATGATAATTTCGTAGATTTTTAGCAAGACTATTGCTATGACTGTTATAGTAATCAACAATAATCGTATTTAATTCATTATAAACTTTATCTTGCGCTAAACGAAAATCATCAACTTGAACTATATATTTTTGTTGTTTTTCTAAAGTAACATTTTTAAGCCATAAATAATTAATATAATCATAAAAATCATTATTAGGCTTTATGCTTAAAGGAGCAAATCTAGAAAGTAATTCTCTCGCAAATTCTTTTTTTTTAAAATTCTCTATTTTTCTAGATTTTACTAATTTTAATTTATTGCTAAAATCCTCTTCAAATGGTTTAAGACTTATTGGACATAATAATTTCTTAGTTTTATTATGTGATATAGTTTTTTTTTTATTGCTTTTTGGCATTTATATTAATTAAATATAATATTTTATTGTATATAATATTATACTTAATATTCAGAATATGGAACATTGTTACCACCGCGCTGTACAAGATAGTTAAAATCCTGAGATGTTCCACACCAACACCCAGATGAATTAGAGTACGCGTTTGGACAACATTCAGGTTTAAATTCGGAATTTGCAAAAAAATCCATTTCACCTTCTGGTAAAGGCAGTTGTTGTTGTTTTCTCGCCAAAAATTGTTTAACACCTTGGCTCAATGCTTTGCCTGGTACAACAGTCATATCAGGAGCACTCCAAGCTGATGTATTAATCATTGAATCAGAATTTAAATCAAATGGTGACGATTGACCGTAGTTTGTATTAGCTCCAACAAAACCTTCTTTAGCTTGTATAGTGCCTTTTATTTTATTAGCTGCAGCACCTCCAGCTGGTTGAGGAACATTTCCTGAAATGTCTTGAACAGCAGCAGCAACATTTCCTGAAATGTCTTGAACAGCAGCAGCAACATTTCCTGAAATATCAGTAAACGTTTCCATCAAACTATAATTGCAACATCCGCACAAAGTATGACCTACTAAAATTAAATAAATAACGCCAATTAAAATTAGAACCTCTAGATTCAATTTATATCCAAAAATTGAGATATCCATATTATACATAACTGATAGATAATATTTTTTGATGTATTATTCTAAAAACCTATCAATGACCGCATTATAATCCTGAATAATAGTATTTTCAATCATAAAACTTCCATTATTAGTTAAAAGATGATATAATTTATGTTCATTATTTATATTTTCCTTATTAATATATGTTAGATTTGGCGCATAACCTTCAACAATTGTATTTTTGCCTAAATTATATCTAAATTGTTGAACAACATTTGTGCCATCTATTTCTACAATGCCATAGACTTTCTCTCCGTTTTGTAAAATATCATTTACTTTAATTTTGTCTATATCTACATAAAGGCCATTATCAGCACGAATTTTAGTTGAGCTATTAAAACCACAATCGAAATATTCATGTATGCTATTAGAATTTGAAATAGGATATATTTTATTATTCAGAACTTTGTTTAAGGTTTCGTCATAAATTTCATCCCAATCAGTAAATATATTTTTATTTATTTCAATAATTTTATGAGTAGTGTTTAAGCAGTAAAGAAATTCTTCATTATAAGCATCATGTTTAACAGCAAGTGGATGTTTTGAAACAGGAATCCATTCATCTTTATATCTAACAATATGTGAATCTGACACTATTACGTTATTTAAGTTATACATTGTAGAACCATCTTTTGTAACCTTAACTTTTGCAGTTACAACATTGTTATTAGAGAGAACATCGCAAACTTGGACATCAATAATTTTTTTAAGAGTTCCATCATTCATTTTTAATAAAGTATTTTTATCAAAACATTTAACTTTTGGTATCTTAAGTCCATTGTTAACCTTTAATACATCAGTCATAAAAGCCAAAATTATTGCCATGGGAATAGAGACAGCTACAAATATGACAGTGTTGGATATAGCCGCACCCCATGTAAAAGGAACAACCCAAAAAGCAGCAATCATTGCTGCTAGAGCAATTAAAATTTTAACGATAAATTGAGCAATTGCTCCCATAAGAGATTTAAGAGTATAATAACTACCTAATAATGTAAATAATCCAGCAGTCATGGTTCCTTGCATTTTGCTTACAATATCTTTAAAACTAATTATAATTTGCATTAATGATATCATAACATTCATAATTCTTCCCATAATTTCTTGAGAAACTTCTTGCATTGATGATCTAATTTTATCAAACATAGCTCTTATGGATTGAATATCGGTTTTTACAGCATCTGCAGCAGATTGTAAAAGATTAGTTAATGATGTTAATGGTTGAACAGCGTAACCAGTTATACTAGATAAAATATTTTGAGTGCAATACGAAAAATTTTCAGCAGTATAATCTGTAGCTGATACTCCTTCAGGACGATTAATAAACCCAGCAAAAGGTAAAATAGTAGGTTTACATCTTTGATTAGGCCAGTCATCAACGATTGGCTGTATATTTATCATTGCATGAAAATAAGAGATAAGAATTAATGTTACGAGTGTTATTATGATAAATAAAACTAAAGACCCTCCATATTGGTCAAAATATGTTAATTTATCATACATTTTTTTAATATTATTTAAATGAGTATCTATTTCATATGCCATATATAGTAAGTGGATAATATTCATTTAATAGAAACTAAAAATATTTCGTAAATTTAATTTTTTTTAACGAAATGGTCTTCCCAATCCCAAAATATTTCATTTCCAATAGGAATTCGATGAGTATCAGTTATTAAACAACTAAGCCAATCGCTGACCTTAGATGTCGGAACAGCGCTATTATAATTTTTAACTTTAATAAAATCATTCTTAGATTTATCAAATACCAAATGTGAGCCAGTTACATATATTTTATTTTTTCCATTTATAATTTCGTAAAATGGCAATTTATCTTTTTTATTATCAATTTTCATTACAGACTCAACAACAGATCCATCTTCTAAAATATCTCCTAAATCAATGTCCTTTATATATTTTTCTTTACCATCTTTCAATTTAATAAGTGTATATGGATAAAAGCATTTTCCTAGAGCTCTGACTAATTGACCTGGCGGACCATTCCAAGTACTATTCATAGTTTTAACACTTCCGTCCATAACATACATTAATGAAACCATAATACCAATAGTTTTGCCAATCAAATCTTTTATTCCAATTGTTATTCTTTGAAATTCAATAATTAAATTTAAAAATACACCAAAGATGGATTGAATAATAGATGAAAAGAAAGTTCTAATTTTATTAAACATCGCACGAATATTTTGAATATCTCCCATAAACCCACCCAATGTAGCTGTTAATGAAGTTGTTATAAAAGTAATAGGCTGTAATAGATATCCCATAAAACTGGTTTGCATGTTTTGAACACAATAAGTAAAATTTTCTTCAATATCATCTGCTAAAAACATATACATAGGATTGCACCTGTATAATGGCCAGTTAGCTTTAATTTGCGAGATTTGATTATAATAAAAAACACCAGCTATATAAATAGCAAATGCAATATTAACATATAAAAAATTAACCCAATTTTTTCCAGATGGCATAACTTATATTATGAATATAAAATTATTAATAAAATTAAGTTTATTAATAATTGAATTAACGGCGATGACGTTTGGTTCTCTTTGTATGTTTTTTAGTTTTACGACGACGTGTTTGTCGTCTTCCACCACTAAAACAACCCCATGACCAATCAGGATTGCCGCCCCATTTTTTTCTTCTAGAACCGCCCATTTTAGTAGCTTGATTATCATACACGTTATTTGCTGCACTTTGCATACTGATTGTTTGTCCTTGTGCTTGTTGTGCTACAGGATCTGCTCCAGGACCATTTTGTGATGTGTAAATAGGCTTTATAACAGGAACATTTATATTCCCGCCTCCTCTTTTTCTTCGTCTCCTACTTCCGGCTGCCATTTGATTAATATTTTGTAATTTTTGATTGTTAGCATCATTTATGGTTTTTGCTGCTGTAGCAGGACTATTTGCTCCAGGAGGATAAGAAGGAATTGTTGGTTGAATCAAACCGGGTATATTAGGCATATATAATATATTAATATTTTATTATTTTATTATTTCATTAGTTTAAATAAAACACTTAATATATTAATTATAAGTATGAACGATAAACAAAGGCTACAATTGCAAAATATGATTAAAGCAAATAATGTTGAAGATCAAACTAATTTTATACGTAATTTAAAACACAGTCAAATTATAAGAAATGAAGTTAATAATATGATAATGATTAAGTCAAAATTTAGGGGAGATGACGTGAAAATTCATGAAGAGGGTGTAAACGAATGTAATTTTTTATTTACTTATTACACTGATATCTACAACAAAGTTAGAAAAGATGAAATTGATATTGGCATTTTAAACAAGTTTTTAGATGTTTTAAAAAGAATTGAAGATGGTGAATTAGACCAGCACGAAGGGTCGTTTTTAGTTGGTTCAATTTTAAAAGAACTTTATGTAGATAGTGCTTTAAAGAAAGCTGAAAAGTTGAATGCTAATGATGAACCAAAACCTGAGCCTAAAAAACCAGAAAAAAATGTATCTTATAAGCAATTTTGTGAACTTGCAAAAAGAAGATAGATAAAATAATATTATAATTTAATATAATATAATATTATGGTAACAAAACGTCATATTGTAAAAAACATAAAAAATACTACGCGAAAAAATAAACATTCGTTAATAAAACCTTCATTAAGAGTATTAAAAACAGGTTATCCATTATATGCTTCTAAAAAATCTTATGGTGATAAAATATTAGAACATACGAAAGAAGAAGAAGAAAAATACAATGACTCGTGTCTATTTGGAAATATGAGTTGGTTTGGCGATTTAGAACAAGCAAAAAGTTATAAAACTAAAGAACAAAATATTTACAAATGGAAAATTAAAAAACCTACAAATTTATTGATAATGAATGAACGCAATGAAAAAATTTTTCAATATTATTTCAATAACACAAAAATGACATTAGCAACTTTAATTAAACTGAATGATACACAAATAGTTAAAGCAAAAAAAATGGCAAAACAAAAAAAAATAAATTGTCCTTACTTAAATTTAAGTCAAAACGAAAAGGCTTTCTTTGAATTTAAATTTGCTTATGGTTATATTAGTGTTGAAGAACAGTATCAATTTATGAAATTAATAAAATTGCTAATTGAAAATAAATTTTTAGATATTAAAATGAGGGAAGGCACAAGTATATTAAAAAAATTAAACGAAAAAATATACTATTATTATTTTTTCCATAAAACAAATGTAAAAAAAATGTATAATAGATTAAGCATATATTTGTTTGATAAATATGCATTAAATAATTTATGTAAAATAATTCCTTCTCATTATAAAATTAGCGGTGTTTTAGAAGAAAATACAAAAAGTTTTTGGTTTCCTGATTTAGTAGTTTATAAAATGAATATAAAAGAATATGTGTTATATAATCCACATCATAATTTAATTTATGATAAAATAATTGAATAACTTATTTAATATAATCTTTAATAATTTTATAAACATAATCGACAGAATCATCTGTAAGATTATAGCTTGAAACATATTTTTCTAATTCAACATTTGAACTTAATAAAATCTCAGAAAGCGTATGCCATAATGGTATATAATCCGCTATTATGACACATAATAATAAAATTTTATTATCTTTCGTTTCAGGAAAACTATAAAAATGAAATAAGCTGATATACAAAATAGATGTTGAACCAGATGGACCGCCTAAATAAGCCTGTCCGAATTTGTTCATGATTTTAGCGTAAGGCATTTTAGTGTCAATTTTATAAAAGTTTCTTGAATCATAAATTCTATAATCATTATAATCAGCGTCAGATATGCTTGTTTTATCGCATTCTTTAATTCTTTTTAAAATACTACTTCTATTTTTTTCATCTGATGGAACACTCTTTTTAATAAAATCGAAGTAAACTAAATTTTTCTTATATAAAGACATATTTTCTTTATCATTGCTCCCATAAACAATAATATTAAATATAAAGAAGTTGTAGCTTTTTCTGTATGTTTTTGGCGACGAATTGTATATTTTAACAAAATCATTCCAGCTAAAATTTTCGATTAAAAATAATTTTTTAAGATTATTAATAAAATCATTTTGCAAACGTTCATTTACATTTACATGATAGAAAGTTAATTCTGGTTTAGAGAGATTGTTTAGAACACTAGTAACTTTAAAGAATTTGTCTTGAAGATAATCAATCAATACATCTTTTTTATTATAAGATACAAATTTAAATACTTCGGTTCTCTCTTCGTTTGTAAAACCAATTTTCTCAATTATTTTATTATTGCCAATTTTTTCAAGCAACTCATTTCCAATTATAGTCTTCCATTTTTTAGGATAAAAACGTTTCCAATAAAATAACATATGACAAAAAATTTTAAATGCAAAATTCTTAACTTCTGAATTATTAGCTAAATAACAAGACAGAGATTTCTCTCTACTGTTTTGGTCGTATGAATGATCTAAACTTTTATCAAAGCTAGTTGGAATATTTTTTCCTGTGAATTTTTTTTTGGTTTTATTATGTTTATTTATTTTCCTTCTTGTAGTTGTCATTATATTATATATTTATAAATTAATAAAAATAATATAAGATTTATTATATGATATTTTTACCTACAGAAATAGTAAATTATATTTTTTTATTTGTCCAAAGTCCAACAAATAAATTGATTAAATATATAATTCAAGATTGTTACGAAGAAGACTATGATCCGTATACAGCAGAATATCTACATGACAATTATTGTTTTGAATATTCATTTATAGAATAGTATTTTTTATACAGAAAAAATCATATTTATAAAAGAAAAAATTCGAAATATAAACATACTCCAAAACTTATTCCTGTTGGACACGAAAAACTTTATATAAAATAACATAAATATATCTTTAAATATAAATATATTTATGTCAAAGAAAATTAAAACCACTACAACATTAGTAATAGTTGAATCCCCTGCTAAATGTAAAAAAATAGAGCAATATTTAGGTCCAGGATATAAATGTGTTGCTTCTTACGGTCATATTCGCGAGCTGCCTTCTCTCAAAAACATTGATATAGAAAATAATTTTAATCCAACTTATTCAATGATTGATAACGCAATTAAGAGAAAAAATATAGAAGCTTTAAGAAAGGAGATTAAATCTGCGAGAGAAGTAATATTAGCTACAGACGATGATAGAGAAGGCGAAGCAATAGCATGGCATTTATGCGACGTCTTTAAATTAGATGTGAATAAAACAAAACGAATTATTTTTCACGAAATAACAGAAACAGCTCTTCAACAAGCAGTAAAAAATCCTACAACATTAAATTTGAATTTAATTCATGCCCAACAAGCACGACAGATCCTTGATGTGTTAGTTGGCTTTAAAATAAGTCCAATATTATGGAAATTAATTAAAAATGGCAAAGATAATGCTTTAAGTGCTGGTCGATGTCAAACGCCTGCTTTAAAATTGGTTTATGAGAATCATAAAGAGATTGAACAAGCAGCCGAGAGAAAAGTATATAACACGACTGGTTATTTTACAAATTCAAATTTACTATTCGAATTAAACAAACAATTTGAAGACGAAGATGAGATGATAGATTTTCTCGATAAAAGTGCCGGCTTTTCTCATATTTATGCATGCTCACAGCCTGTTAAAGTGTATAAACAATCACCAGAGCCTTTTACGACTAGCAGGCTACAACAAGTCGCAAGCAATGAACTACATTATTCGCCGAAAGAAACGATGCGAATTTGCCAACTACTATATGAAGGAGGATATATTACATATATGAGAACAGATTCGAAGACATATAGTGTCGAGTTTTTGGATTCTGTAAAAAAATATATCAACAAGACCTTTGATGCTCAGTATGTTGGTCAGTTATTAGATGAAAATAGTGACAATAATATTTTGAAAGAAGCAGTAAAAAAACGCGGAAAGAAAAAAGATAATGCTAGCATTCGGCAGGAAGCCCATGAAGCAATCAGACCTACCAATATTTCTCTCCAGGAATTGTCAGAAGAAACAGGTTCTAAGGAAAGAAGATTGTATAAACTCATTTGGACTAACACATTAGAAAGCTGTATGTCGCCAGCATCTTTTTATTCTATAACAGCAAATATAACTGCGCCATTAAATACAAAATATTCCTATACAACTGAATCAATCAACTTCCCTGGTTGGAAAATAGTTGTCAATAAATTCACTCGAGAGAATAAAGAATATCAATATTTACAAACCATTAAAAAGGATTTACCTATAACAGTAAAGAAAATTTGTTCAAAAGTATCTATTAAAGGTTCAAAGAGTCATTATACTGAAGCAAAATTGGTTCAGCTACTCGAAGAAAAAGGAATTGGTAGACCGTCAACATTTTCATCATTGGTAGATAAAATACAAGAACGAGGTTATGTTAAAAAGGAAGATGTTAAAGGAAAAGAACTAATTTGTAGAGATTTTGAATTAGAAGATGGAGAGATTTGCGAAATAGAAAATAAACGAGAGTTTGGTAATGAGAAATCTAAATTGGTTATTCAACCTTTAGGAATAATTGTTATGGAATTTTTAGATAAACATTTTAATGCATTATTTAATTATGAGTATACGAGTTTAATGGAAACAGCGTTGGATAAAATTTCAAAAGGCGAAATAATATGGTTTGAAGTTTGTTTTGCGTGTAATAAAGAAGTAAATGAATTAATCAAAATTATACAAGATGAAACAAAATTTGAGTTTCAAATAGATGACAATAATACATTTTTAATTGGTAAATATGGTCCAGTAATTAAATGTGTTGAAGAAAAAGATGGCAAAGAAGAAATATCATTCAAAACAGTTAAAAAAGACTTTGATTTGTCAAAATTAAAGAATGGTGAGTTAGAATTAGATGAAATTGTAGAAACAAATAAACCACAAAATTCGCAATATAATTTAGGAAAATATGAAGGCAATGATGTTATATTAAGAAAAGGTAAATTTGGTTTATACGTATCTTGGGGTGAAAAGTCAAAAACGCTTAAAGAGTTAGGCAACCGCCCCATTGAAAATGTAACATTTGAAGATGTGAGGAAAATTTTAGAAAAAGGATCTGGAATAGTTAGAGAGATAAATCAAAGCTTATCTATTAGAAAAGGTCCAAAAGGTGACTACATATTTTATAAAAATTCAAAAATGAAAAAACCATCATTTCATGATATAAAAAGTTTTACAACCGAAACTAAAGAAGATTATAAAATATGTGATATAACTATTTTAAAATCTTGGATAATTGAAAAATATAGTATAAAAGTTTAATTATTCTAATAACAATTACCTTCCTATGTTTTGAGGATAAAGTATTGTTGTAGAATTGCGTATTATTTGTGGGACCATTAAATTAAATTGAAGCATAAAAGAGTAATTGAATACACCAAAACTAACTAGACGTCCATTGTGATATCTTATCTTAATTCTTAATCGCCTCATTCTCTCTGCCGGAGGATTATACATTTTATATGGAACAGCGTCTCTATCAAACCATTGTGACAATGGAGTTGATGGTATTGCTATTTTAGCAAATGCTGAATTAACTATTCCATTTGTTTGATTTGTTGTTTGTGTAAATTTGCTAAAATTAAAAGGCTGTGTTTCATCTATACAATTTTGCCCCTCAATTTCCATATACATATACGCTTCACCCATTAAATTGATTTTGTCATTCGGTTCAATCCAATGAACTTCGCTTCCACTAAAATCAGTATATGGTAATAACCAAAACCCATCATCTCCTGGATAAACATCTCCATAGTAAAATCTTGGAACGGTTACTCCATGAACTTGTTGAAAACTTCCAATACCTACTAAAGAACTAGAACTCACTGAATCAACATTACATCTTCCAAGTCCAAGATAACCAGGCAACCCCCAATTGGAACTGTCAGGAACATGTGCATAATTAGATAAACATAGACCATCCAATAATACATTTCCTAAAGTAGCAACTTCGCTAATTATACTAAATCCGTCAGCTCTATTTCCAAACCATATTTTAAAACTAACACTATTGTATACAACTACAAATCGATTATATCCTCCTTTTAAATTGAATTCAATTAATGTATCAGTCCAACCTTTTTTAATAAAATATTCAGATATTCTTTTACTGGTAGTAAAATTTAATTTATTTGTAAGTTCTGTAATCATTTGTTGAGGATTATAAAATCCTTCCTCAATAAAAAACACATAAGGTTCCTCTTGAGTTATAAACAATGCTTCATAAATTCTATAATTGTAATTATCTGTTAAGCCAAAAGCAGCAGGATTATATGGATTATTTATCTTGTACACAAAATTTGTATTTCCATTAGAAGTAGAAAATGTATTATAATTAGCAGGAAATGTCCAATTGATTAGTTTTATTGAAGACACATTCAAAAGGTCTTCAGGTAATTCAATTTCAAATTCAGATGAATTAGGAAATCTAACAATATCTCTATCTTCAGAGTGTATAGAAATGTATTTGCTGTATAAAATATATTGTTGAGAATTAGGTATCAAAGGGTGATTGCTATTCACATTAAAGTTATTTCCTCTGTCATCAAATATATGTCCTTCAGAAGTTCCTCCAAATCTTGACATTTATAATATTATTATAATATATTTATGTTTAAATACATTAAATATATTAAACTAAAATACTTTGTATAATATATAATGTCAATTGTTAGTACATCAGCAAATTATGGAGGAAGAGTAGATACACAACAAGGCAATATTAAACAATTTGTATTTTCATCAAATACAGCATCGTGGGTTTACAAAAAAATAGAAGGATTAGTGGTTCAAACACCATCATCTTCGAAAATTCCAGTTTTGATACCAAGTGATTTAATCGTTACTGGTTCTATATATAACACATCAGATGAACGATTAAAGGAAAATATTTCAAAAATAAGTAAAGAAAAGATGGATAATTTATTTACAATTAACCCAATATTATTTAATTACAAAGGCGAACCTAATAACAATAAACATTTTGGAGTTTTAGCTCAAGATGTAGAAAAAGTATTTCCAGAATTGGTTAAAAATAATAACATTTCAGGATATAAAACAGTTAATTATCAAGAGTTTATACCAATAATGTTAGCCAAGATGAAACAAATGCAAGACGAAATAGATGAATTAAAGAAATGAGATAATTTTATTATCACTTCAGTATATAAATGAAAGATTGGTATTCAGGTATATATAAAGCATGTATATTGGCGTCATTAGTAGCATTTATCATAGGGTTGTTTTCTCAATCTAAAACATCTTTAGGAGCATATATAGCAGGATATTCAGTATTAACGTTAGGTGTAATGATGATGTTGCTAATATTATTCAACAATGTTTTAAGAGTTTCATCAAATGGGCTATCATTCCAAATAGCATATTATATTTTAATAACATCAGGACCGTTTTTGTTAATGCTTGGAGTAATAGGGTTTGTTCTCTACTTATTAATAAATTATAAAGATAAAATTGTAGCAGGACATATAGACCCTAGTTACTATTCATTTAGCAATATAATTGTGATACTTTTATTACTTCAAATTTATTTAGTTTATACTAATATAAGAACCGATAGTTTTGAATCAACTGGTAAAATATCAAAAGTAACATCAAGTTTTATTTATTTATTAGGTGTATTAACATCTATATGCTCAATAATATTATCTACAATTCTTAAATATTATTCAACAGATGGTTTTACAAATATCAGTCAATTTTAATAAATTTATATGTTAATCCATAATTTAGATGTGTTTCCCAAATTCCTGATATTTTGAGAATAAATGAGCATGATTGTTTATTTCCTATATCAGAAAATACTTTTATATAACCATATTTGATTTGTTCATAAATCTTATGTGATGGTATTTTTGTGCTGTTATATTTTTTTAATAATTCCTCTTCTATAAATTTTAAATTATCAATAATTTCTTTATGATTTAAAACATTGAAACAGCACTTATATTTATCGTAATATTTTTCACAAACAACATCACGCAATTCAACTAATAAATAAATGCCATTTAACACTATATTTTGGTTTGAATATAATATCCTTATGAAATATCCTCCATTTATTATATTATTTTTTATTGGTTCGCAAAAAAATAAACTATTATAATCATATTGATTAATTGTTTTTACGATATACATAATAATTATATTAATTCTATGTTTTTAAGCAATTATAAAATGTATTTAGTTAAATACAATAATAAAAAAAATGTTAAATATATAAATAAACAATGAAGTTTTATGAGACACATTTTGAAGAATATATATCTGAAAATAATAGGGTTAATTTACATCCTAAATTAGATAAAATATATGAAAAATTTCCAAAAACAATACAAGAATTAAAAAATATTATATTTTATGGACCTAGTGGTATTGGAAAATACACTCAAATGTTAAAATCTATTAAAAAATATAGTGCTACTGAATTAAAATACGAGAGAAAAATAAGTGTAACCTATAATAAAAGTCAATATTTCTTTAAAGTAAGTGATATACACTATGAAATAGATATGTCTCTCCTTGGTTGCAATTCAAAATTATTATGGCATGAAATTTATCAGCAAATAATTGATATTATATCAGCTAAAATAGATAAATCTGGTATTATCGTATGCAAATATTTTCATGAAATACACAGTGAATTGTTAGAAAATTTTTATAGTTATATGCAGCAAAACGCATCAACATGTGTTGACATAAAGTTTATTTTAATAACGGAAGAACTAGGATTTATTCCTGATAATATTTTAAACTGTTGTGAAGTAATTAACGTACCAAGGCCACCAAAAACATTATATGTTAAATGTACCGAAAGTAAATTGCCTGTAAAATTAAAAACAGAAAATATAACGAATATTAAAATGTTACATTTATACAATGAAGACTTAATGCTTCAGTATCGGATAATTTGTAATAAAATTATTCATAATTTGATTAATATTAATGATTTACAATATCTAAAATTCAGAGATATTCTTTACGATATATTTATATATAATTTAGATATATCAGATTGTATTTGGTATATTCTCTCTAAACTGGTTGAACAGAAAATAATTAAAAAAGAACATCTTTCAAAAATCTTAATAAACACCTACTGTTTTTTTCAATATTATAATAATAATTACAGACCAATATATCATGTTGAAAATTATTTTCTCAATTTGGCTAGGTTAATACATTCACTCTAAATTATTTTAAACCTTTTCACATTTCAAACGCCAATTATTTTGAATAAAATTGATTTATATCATGTAATAATTATAAATACATAACTAAACAATAAAACATGGAGAACACACCAAAACTTTGGATAATTAGGGTAAATGATGGTGAAAATTTTCGCAATAGTAAATTTCCATTCTGGGGGGTAAAACGCGGAAAAGGTGGTTGTATAAAAACTATTGTTAAAAAAATAAAAAATGGAGATATATTATGCTTTATGACTTCAAAAAAATATGGAGGTAAAATAATAGGAATGAGTGAGTATCGTGGATTTTATGATAGAGTTGACGAACCATTAATACAACTACATACAAAAACAAATAAGGAACAAAATTGGAAAGGAGATGAAGAATGGGATATTCAAATACATTATTGTAATTTGTATATCACTGAAAGACAAAATATTACAGGATGCATTCAATGTGGTGGTGTCATTTTAGAATATGACACATTTAAAGATAAAATAACTAGAGACTTATGCAATGATTATAACAACTTTAAATTTTATGCTGAACCTAAAATGTTTGAATACACATTTTAAATGTGAAAAGGTGTAAAAAACTACTTAAGTCTTAGGGATTTTCGTTTATTTCTCTTTTTATTTTTCCTCTTTGTTTTTATCTTTCTTTTTTTTCTTCCACCTAAAGATGCAGGCAATGGTATATTTTTTGGCATAAGTTTTGTTATTGAATTACATGAGTAATCTATAATGTTAATAAAAAATGGTTCGTCTATTAATCCTTTTAGAATGCCAACTAACGTGCTTAATTTAAGCATTTGGATATTACCGTCTGGTTTCAATTTTAATTCCCAATTATTTATCGCACGTATATACGATGTGTTTAAATCTTCTATTTCATTGTCTTTTTTTTCATCTGTGTAGCTATTATTATTTCTTACATCATTTATAAGATTAATATAATGTTCTTGGTTTGGTAAATCCATATCAAAGTCAGATAATTTAAGGACCTTTCCATTAAACTGTTGTGCTAACTTATTTAGTGTAGCTACATGTAATAAATTGTATTGTTCGTAATCATCTTCTTTGGGAAATATTAATTTAATTCCTCTATGAATTGATAGCAAATATACCCCTTGATAGATTGATTCTATCTTTTGCGGTAAATTAAACCAGCTAACTCTATCGTCAAGGTATGTTGTTAATAATTTATCATAATATATATTATCAACTAGTTTGCCTCTTTGTGCTTCTCTAAGAGTTTCATTTGCATTTTTTTCCAATTCTTTGCGATATTTATATGTAATTGTTCCTGACATTGAAATTTCCCTCCCTAATTTTGACTCATAATCTTTAAACCCTTCTGCTTTACATAATAATTTAACATTGTGAAATAATGATTTGGTTTTGTCATCCAACGAAACATTGATGACTTTACCATGCATTTGTATAAGTATTGTAACTATTAAAGGTTCTGTATCCATATTATAATATATAATTATAATATAATATATATTCTTGTTATATCTAAATAAATATACTAATTTATGGTTTCCATGGCCATCTATAATTTGACGAAGGATTGACATTTCTGTTGTAAAAGTTATATCCATTTAAATATTTGCTCATTGGAGACATGACTACATTATTAGATTGTGCTACAAAATAAAAATTATTATAGCCATTAGGTATGCCTCTTCTATAAGTAATAGCGCTTGTATGAATAGCCATTATATATAAACAAATATAAAAATATTTAACACATTTAATACTTAAAGTTTAAAATTAAGTATTTAAATAATGGATTATAAAAAAGCATGTAGAATTTTAGAAATTAATTCTTCAAATTATGAAGACCTGACAATAGATTATTTAAAAAAACGTTATAGAAAATTAGCACTTAAATATCATCCTGATAAGAATGGAAATACCAATGAATCAAACGAACGTTTTAAAGAGTTAAACGAAGCATATAATTGTTTGCAGAATATTTTTGACAAATGTTATTTCGAAAAAGACGATGAAGAAGATAGCATGTATTTAAATGTGTTAAAAAACTTTATTAAGTCAGTAATGGATGGCAATTATATTGATATAATAGTTAAAATTGTAAATGATATATTAAATAAAGGTAAAAAAATATCACTTAAAATATTTGAAGATTTAGATAAAGATGTTGCTCTCAACATTTACATTTTTCTCTCTAGATACAAATCTATACTTTATTTTAATGATGACTTGTTGGAGAATGTAAAGCAAATCGTCATACAAAAATATGATAATGTTGAAATCTATAAATTGAATCCGAGCATAAATGACTTATTACATAACAATTTTTACAAACTATATTTTCAAGAGCAACTATATTTAGTTCCATTATGGCACAAAGAGTCATATTATGATGGTTCAGGATGTGAAATAATAGTCATATGTGATCCTGAATTGCCTGATAACATAAAGATAGATGATGATAATAATTTAATAGTTACAATGGACATACATGCTCGCAATGATCTAGCTGATATAATATTAAATAATCAAGATATATCATTCAATATAGCTAATGAATCATTTTCTATCCCTCACTCAGAATTATACATGAAGAAAGAACAACAATATCGTTTTAAAAGGAAAGGAATAGTAAATGTTAAAAAAGATCTTTATGATTTATCAGATAAATCAGATGTTATTGTTAGGATTACAATTATTTAATAATAATTGAATAAGCATTTTGATAGTCTTATTTTTCTTCTTATATTTGGTTGGTGAAGAAGTGAAAGACGAAATTTTAAATTCTGTTGGTCTTGTTTGTTTCTTTAGGATATATATAAATAATATATGGATACCAAATATTATTTTTATATAACATTGATAATTTCAGTGATAGTGCAAATAATAACAATGATGATAGAATTAGGAACATTATTTGTGAATGTGCCAAATACTTATTTATTGATAAGACAATTACTAGTGTTAGAAGTAGTGGTTCAAATAATAGAAGGATTATTTTATCTTTGGTTAGTTTACAATTTTACAAAAGTAGTCAATGTAACACCAAAGCGATATATAGATTGGGTAATAACGACTCCAACAATGTTAATAACTCTAATATTATATTTAATTTATTTAAAGTCAAAAGAAGAAAATAGCACAAAAGAACTAAAGTTCTTCAGCTTAATAAATGAAAATTCAAAAGTTATATTACAAGTGGCATTATTAAATTGGTTAATGTTATTGTTTGGATATTTAGGAGAGTCAAAAATAATTCCAGTATTATTGGGAGTATTTTTAGGATTTATCCCATTTTTGATTTATTATTATTTAATTTATAATAATTATGTATCAGAAAACGAGACAGGTAAAAAGATATTCTGGTACTTCTTCTTTTTCTGGTCACTTTATGGTGTAGTAGCATTATTGCCATATTATACGAAAAACGCATTTTACAATATATTAGATTTGTTTGCAAAAAATTTCTTTGGCTTATTTTTAACTTATATAATATTAACCAAAAAATATTAAACTGCTAAATATGAATTCGGAAAGAGTTTATTTACAAATTATTTAAATGTTATTTCATAAAATAATATTTAATTAAATATTAAATAATATATTAATTGGTTATAGTAATTGGAGTATAGTTACTCAAATGAAGTTTATACCAACGATGAATAAAGGGTAAACACAAAAGTCAGCATTTTAAATGTTTAAAGGTGTAAATTATATATAGTAAGTATTTAATTTATTATATGTAAAAAAATTTATAAAATTTTTATTTGAAATTTCTATTTATATTTTATATTTATGCGTCAGGCTTCTTCTTAGAAACAACCTTCTTCTTCTTAGCTGGTTCTTCTGTAGTAGCTACTGGAGCAGGTGTTTCTACAACAGGTTCTGGAACTGTTTCTACTACAGAAACTGGAGGAGGCAATTGATATTCTTCTTCATTATCAGAATCTTCAACTAAAGCAGAAACAGAATTGTCATGCTGTTCTAATTCAGGTTGTGGAGCTGCCTTTAAAGCTACCATATCACTTGGTCTAACAGTTAAGAAACAAGTATCATCAGGAATAGCTGATGTCTTGGGCTTTCTAACAATAACTTGCTTCAAATTCCAAGTAATAGATACTTTCGCAGGACTACCAACAAACCATAAACCGGCGCATTGAATCAAGCAAATAACCTGAATAGGAGCCTTGCTGGTGCTAACTAGAAAGTCAAGAGGAGACACACTATGTTCGGTCTTTCCCTTAACATAAAGAGGATTATAATCTTCATCAAACACAGATGACTGCCAAACATCCTTCCAACAAGGCAATTTAATTGTTAAGTTAGGCGGCTGGTCATAATCACGTTCTTCGGAACCCTTACTCTTCTTAGGATACTTAAGCATAGGAGTAAATTTCTCATCCATAACATCCATAGACTTAATTTCCTTTCCAAACCATTCCTTAGAATAAGTCATAGCATCTTGCTTAATTTTATTTTCAACAAGCTTCATTTGTTCAAGAAATTTATCAGCATCAGGAGTTGTGTATTGACCCTTAGAGAATTGTAAAGTCATAGTATATTTTCCAGTTCCAGTTCCATCAAGGGTCTTGACCTCTTGAGCACCCCAAGAGCCCATTAATGGTGCAGCAATAGTAAGAGTTTCTTTAGCATGCTTATTATGTAAATTTACTACCTTGCCTCCTGCAGGATTAACCTTAGGAGCACTATAGCTGAAAACAGATAAATCAATATTAGTTCCGTCAATGATTGCGTTAGTAGACATCTTGCTAGTATGATTTATACTATGGAGTTATCTTTAAATCAATTTTTTTTTTAAATATAAATTGAAATATGGTCTGGTGCCTTTTTTAAGCTTACGATGTATGGTAAGCATTTTAATTTTAATATATTTAAAAATTTAAAAGTATTTAAATACATTAATTTATAAACTAATAATCATTATGACCTATAAATACATATTTTTGGGATTTTATTTAATGGCTATTCCATTTTCTATATTACACCTTTGCACATTTACACCCTTGAAGATTTAAAATGGAACCATAAATTTAATTTTAATATATTTACACCCTTGAAGATTTAAAATCGCACCCTTAAAGTATTTTAGAAAAAATAACTTAAAGACACTACATATAAATATATGTCCTTGGGTGTATTCTCATTTGGACATTTCAGGGATTTACCAGT
>Ga0194116_10002800_pt1 | contig 21873 bp, 12 predicted proteins | sample TA2MahsurfametaG_4_FD_148617 | JGI IMG/M metagenome (GOLD analysis project Ga0194116, IMG submission 148617) | Freshwater microbial communities from Lake Tanganyika, Tanzania - TA2015008 Mahale S9 surface | ecosystem: Environmental > Aquatic > Freshwater > Lake | place: Tanzania: Lake...
TGTGGAGCGTTATGAGTTTGAATCGATTTATCACGCTCAGATGATCTTTAACCGGTATTACGATTGGTACAACAATCATCGAAAACATGGCGCATTGGGTAGAAAATCCCCCGAACAGTACCTCCGCAAAAATGACCTTATATCCGGTCCCTATAAAACTGAAAAAATATCCGATATTAACTCAAATTTTAACCCCATTTTGTCCAAGAATTAAGGGGTCGATACAAACTTGGTCTAAATCAACAGATTAACAGAAATAAAATAAATAAAATTTAAATATGTCTGTACGCCCCACACCACTTCAAAAAATGATAAACCCTTGTAAATTAAATACTTACAAGGGTTTCTTATTTATGGTGCACAGAAAGGTGCACAGTTTTTTGAATGCTCCCTGAAATCTTCTCGGTCGACTTATCCATGTTATAAGATAAGTGAGGAGAGGGAGAAAGTAAAGAGTAATTTGATATACATAGATTAACTCGCTTCAATATTCTATGTTTTTAATATCTGCGTGGGGGATTTTTATCTCAACCAGTGTTCCCTGATTGACTTTCGAAAAAACATTTAATACTCCTTTATGTATCCTAACAATATTTCTGCATAAGGGCAAACCTATCCCATAGCCATCAAAAATCTTTGTATTGGAGGCTCTAAAAAAGGGATCGTATATAAAGTCCATTTCAGATTCAGGAATTCCAATACCCTGGTCTTTCACTGCTATTAATACATTGTTATCGCTTGATGCGATGCTAATACTTACCGGCTTGTTGTTTGAATATTTACATGCATTGTTTAAAATATTAGTAATGGCGATTATAAGCAATGTTTTAATTCCATTGATTTTCAATTTCATAGGGTTTTCAGGCAGCAAGCTCATATCAATTTGAATATGATTATTTGGATTTAATTTATTGACAATTTTCTTTGCTTCCCATACCAGTTCGTCAGATCTTATTATTTCTGTTTCAATAATTTTATTACTATATCCAGTTTCTGCTAAATAGAGCAGTGTTTTTGTAATTTCATTTAATCTTTCAGTTTGCTCCAAAATACTTTTTAAAGAAATTTGGTATTCACTTGTAGTTCTTTCTTTCATTAATACTACTTCAGCTTCTCCCATGATTGCAGTAAGTGGTGTGCTGAATTCATGTGATGCATTGCTTATAAAATTATTTTGTATGGCAAATGCTGTTTCGAGACGATTTAGAAGATCATTAAACGAAGTTACCAACTGGCTAATTTCTTTGTCTTCATAGGACTCTTCTATTCTCAGATGAATATTTTCAGAACTAATATTTTTTACACGGTTGGATAAGTTTCTTATTGGGGAGAATATTTTATTAGAAAAATAAAATGACAGAAATGTTATAATACTTGCTGCAAATAGAATGCTTATTAGGATAATATTTCTTGTATAATTGAGGTGATGGTTTGCATAATAATTATTTGCTGAAACGATTATTATATAAATTTCATTATTGGTTTCATATTTTATGCCAGCATAAAAAGTTTCATTGATATTAAGATATTCAATATTTTTCGAGATAATTTTATTCAAAAATGAAATTGGAATTCCTGATGATTTTGAAAAGACACTTATTTCGGTTTGATTGTTCGCCTTAATTATATATTCTTTTTCTTGATCAAGTTTTTCAAGATGTTTTTCTCTAATAATTTTAAATGATTCTGCATTAGTCTTATTTGACTCGAATGTATATTGAGCTGCAATAGTTGCCCTTGTTTTGAGTCTTTTGTAAAAATCCTCAAATGAATATTTCTGAACCAGTATATATACTCCTATACCAAATGTTAAGATGATGGTGAGACTCGTAGAAATCAGTATTATAGCAACTTTATATTGAGCTTTCATTTCTCTTTTATTACATATCCCATGCCAATAACCGTTTGTATTATTTTTGAATCAAATTTATTATCAATTTTTTTCCTTAGATAATTTATATAAACGTCAACAACATTTGTTTCTAAATTGAAATTTATATCCCAAACATTTTCCAGGAGTTCCATTCTTGACATCACCTTCCCTTTGTTTTTTAAAAGAGCTAAAAGGAGTCTATATTCAGTTGCAGTTAGTGTAATTAGATTTCCTGCTCTCATAACTGTTTTTGCATCATCATCTACAACCAAATCAGCAATATAAATTTTATTTTTACTTACTTGCTTGTCATTTTGGCTGATGAAATTACTTCTTCTTAGAATAGCATTTATTCTTGCAATAAGTTCAATGAATTTGAAAGGTTTAATAAGATAGTCATCTCCTCCTGCGTTTAAACCGAGAGCAATGTTATCTGCTGTATTCAATGCAGTTAAAAATAAAACTGGAGTTTGGATATTATAATTTCTAAGGTGCTTACACACATAAATTCCATTTTTGTCTGGTAACATGATATCAAGTAGAATAAGGTCAAATTTGCTTGAGCCTGCCATTTCAAGACCCATTTCTCCATTAAGAGCTACAGAAACATCAAAATTTTCTTCAGTAAGTCCTTTTTGAATAAAACTTATAACATGTGAGTCGTCTTCAATTAATAATATCTTACTCATCTAACTGAGTTAAAAAGAATTTAGATTATTAATTAAAGTTAATTTGAAAATAAATCAATTATGTTTTTTATTTCAAAATTATGAAGTTTTCTTCATACGATTATTGAATACAAATTTTACAATAGCATATATAAACAAAGCTGAAAGAACACCCGTTAAAAAATCGGTTAATGGTACCATAAGCGCAGTATACATCATCATTGCAAATTCAAATTTTCCGTGCTTTTTAATTTCTTTTATTTCGGAAGGTTTTATCATATTACTTGCAACCCATACTAAAATTCCACCAATACAAGCCATGGGAACGAGCTCTAAGTATTGAGCTAGATAGAATGCCAGTACTAATTTTAAAATTGACTTGAAATATCCTGCTAATGGTGTTTTTGCCCCTGCTTTAATACTTGTTGCTGTTCTTGCCAATGCACCAGTGCACGGGAATCCGTGAACCAACGGTGTAATGATTTGAACAAGACCTTGTCCAAAGAATTCCTTATCGGGATTAAAGGGAGTTCGGTCATTTTTTGCGAGCCGATCTGCCATGGAAGAACACAAAACACTTTCAACCCCTGAAACAAATACAATTCCTGTAACGAAATAAACAATATCAAGTAAAACTCCACCATCAACCATTGGTAAAACTGGAAGTTGGAGCTTAAAAAAATTATTTGGAATAGAACCATAGAGATCACGAACAAGTAGAATGTTTTTATCTGCGAGCCATGTCGCAGAAAGTAAGGTTGCTGTTCCCATGGCAATTACGGGGCCTGGAATATATATCGAAATTTTGAGTAAATATTTTGCAAGAACAAATGTTAGGATACCAAGAAAGATGGTCCAACCATTTATTATATTTAGGTGATTGTATAGATAATTTACTTTTTCCAGTATACCCTTATTTTTTTCGCCAATAAGTGAAGCGTATGAATTAAGCCCAAGAATATCTTTGAGATTGGTCATTGCAATTGCTACCGCTATCCCGATGGTAAATCCAACAATAATAGAATTTGGTACCAGTTTTGCATATTTCCCAATACCAAAAATCCCCATGATGATTAAAATCAATCCTGCGATAATAGAAATTAAAACAAGAAAACCATGAGCAGTTTCAAATTGTCCACCACCAGCTGGTCCGTATTTTGTAATTAAGCCGGCTATGACTGGTATAAAAGCAGCTGTCGGTCCATACACTTGGTATTTTGATCCACCAAAAGTTCTACCAACAATACAGGCAATTGCACCTGCAATGATTCCATGTTCAGGTCTCATACCGCTCGCCATTGCAAATCCCATAGCCATGGGAATCGCAGTCATTGCTACAATCAAACCAGCACTGAAATCCTGGTAAACAGTTTTGGCCCAGTTTTCTTTGGTCAAATCCTCCCATCTTGAATCGAAGAATGTAAAAAATAATCTTAAGCGACCTTTTACTGTTGTGGGAAATTTTGCACTATTCATAAATAATATTAATGATGTTAAATAAATAGATTACTAAGGGATTCAGCATTGGAGAGATTTAGTTCTCTAGTCCAACTAATTTCCTGAAATGGAATTTGTGATTTTCGGATTATCGGTAATGGATCAAAGGCGTTTTTAGTAAGTTTTAAATTATAATCTGATGGTATGTATATTATGTCTATTTTATTACCCTCTAATAGGTTATTGAATGCATTTTTACCATAGCCATGAAAGAATTCAATAGATACTGAAATCAGATTTTTTTCATATCTGTTTTTGAGGATGGTTAATGCCTCATTAAATAAATCAGGTATAAGTTTTGATTTTTTCTCTTTTGGGGAATAAAGAAGCAGTTCTGAAATAGAGTCTGTTAGGTATTCTGAATACAGCAATACTGCTTCTATCTTTTCATCTCCAAGTCCATCAATTGCTTTTTTTAATGTTATGAGGGATTCAACATTAAAGTCTACAGGTATAAGAATTCTTTTAGCCACAGTAATAATTTCTACAGCAAAAGTTGACTACCCTAATAAAAATGACTTAAAAATCAGATTAGAGAATTATTAGAATTTTCCGTGGTTTAGAATTAACTGCTTCTATACTAGCATGTATGTCGTCAAAGAAAGTGGACGGTTTAGTTGTAGAGGGTTTCGTTGTTTAAATGTAGGATTTTTTCTTTTAAAAATAGTTGTTTTCGTCTTTTTAGGGACTGTTGTTTAATGAGTGCTCTTTTCTGTAGGATTTGTTCTTGCCTTCCATAATATACATCCGAAGGGGTGACATTTTGTAGTGATTCATGGTAACGTTCATGATTATAGTATTCTACAAAATCCTGTATGGCATCTACTAACTGCTCTGGATGATAATAGTTATCCAGTTTTACTATGTTTTTCATGGAGCGGTGATACCTCTCTATTTTCCCTTGTGTCTGTGGGTGCATTACCCTTCCATGGATGGATTTGATATTCACGGTTGATAAATAATCCTTTAATTCAGAGGATACATAGCAGGATCCATTATCACTTAGTAAAACGGGTCTTTGGCTAGGTTTAAGTTTTGCTTTTATTAAGGCTTGAGCAATGTTAGATTGAACATTTTCAGCTTTCATCGTGCTGCATAACTCCCAGTGGACAATGTACCTGCTGTAATCATCAATAATGGTGCTTAGGTAGTACCATCCCCAACCAATGATTTTAAAGTAAGTAAAATCTGTTTGCCACATCTCATGTACAAACTGGGTTTTCTTTTCAAAGGAGTCACTAGCACATAGCAAGATATGTTTAGGTGTGGTGATCAATCCCCATGACTTTAATATCCTATAAACACTTGACTCAGAGATGAATACACCCCTTGTATCACTGAGCTTACATGCTAGTTCCCTAGGAGATAAGTCACTGTATTCTAAATCTAGTTTCACTACAAGTGTTCTTTCCCCTTCAGGGATGGTATTGTACTGCCTACGATTACCTGATGGCTACGGTGCTAGCACCACCATTCCTTGGTCTACATAAACCTTATACCATTTGTAAAAAGTACTTTTAGCAATACCTAGCTTCTGTAGCATTTTGATGAACCCCTAGTTCAAACCCTCGACTAGTTTCATTACTTCCTGCTTTTCTTGTACTGTTAGTTTCAAATACTTAACATACTTTTCGTTTAAGCCAGCCTGTCGGTACTTTTTTTTGTATGTCGTTCTCAAGCAGTAAATCAGCTACAAGTTCCTTAAGCTCTTTATTTTTATTTCGTAGTTCAGCTATTTCATCACTGGTCACCTCTCTTGTAGTATCGCCAGATAGACGTTTTTTACCCGCATCCATAAACCCTTTATTCCATTTATAAAAGGTGGCTTTGGATATACCATGTTTGCGACAAAGCTCTGCAATGGGGTATTCCGCTCGTTGAGCTTCCATTACGATTACTAACTTTTGTTCTGAGAAAAAGAGTGTCCTTGTCTTGCGGCAGATCTCTTTAATGAAGTTCTCTGTAGTTCGTTTTGGCTTCTGTTCCATGTCATTATTGGTTCAATTGTTAATGATGGAAACACTCTTCTATTTTAGACAATATTTTGTCCCATTTATGCTGACGATTTACAGGATGAACTCAAATGCGATCAATGTATCGCTAACTTTTACTTTCTAATGACAATTCTGAAGAAGTATAAAAGACTATTCACAACGCTTATATTCTCTGACTTATTTGTTTCCCCTTTAAAATTTGTATTTTCATTTTTAAATTCAGTTTAAACCCCAATTTGAATCTATTTCAGATTATAACTGTGTCCTTCCAGTATTTCAAATTCAATGTAATTTTTTTTGTACTGAAAAGGAACTTTCGTATTGGAATCAATATCCCAAACCTCAACTTTATTCAAATTAGTTTCTGAAATTTTAATTTCATATTTATTTGAATTTTGTAACGAGAAAAATTCTGCTTTTACTTTTTTATTGACAGCGTATACGCGAACTTTCAAATTCTGATCATCAGAATTTCTCAACACCAGAATTCCATCACCACCTACAAAGCACGGTGTTTTATCTAAAGCTATTTCGTAATTAGCCAATGTTCGAGGTCCAATATATTCTTTCTGAGTTTCCCAATCGAACCACTTCCCTTCAGGAAGATAAATATCTATTTTACAACTTTCGTGATTTTTTAAAACCGGAGTTGCCAAAATGGACTTGCCAACCATCCATTGAAAGTTTTTTAAATTCATTGTATTTTCATCATCAGGAAATGCAATACTCAGAGGAGTTAATGTAAATGGAAATCCGGTTTCATACGATTTCATACCTGCACTAAACAAATAGGGCACAAGTGAATAATGAAAATCGACTGCTTTTTTAAATGCCACTTGTTTTTCCTCAAGCCATTGATCAGGGAAAGCCCCCACAGCCATTCCGGCAGTCAGTGACAGCAACCAAGCATGACGAATTGAAGCATCGACATCTTCCAATTTATTCATGTTATGAACACCTGCCACATCGGAATAAACATTGGGAGCTCCACATGCTGCATATTGCAGGTAGTTTATTGGTGTTCGTTTCGACATATTTCCAACATTGGTATCATTGATTCGAAGTAATGTCCCCGGAGAAGAAAACTCGCCACACCTTGCCATTACCAATGCTCCTTCCGTGGCAATCCTGGCAATCGGTTTGTTAAATATTGTCGTTTCTTCGCCCAAATCCATCATGGTATCTTCTTTAAGACCATCAACATTCCATTGGGCATAGTGTTGCTGAAACCAGCCAGCTGCACCAGGTTTGTTTCCATCGATTAAGTAACAAGGTACAATCGGAAAAATGCCTGACGTTATCAGTACAGGCTGATTATTTGAATCGGTAAGCAGCAAATTTTTTGCGAGCGCCTCGTCCGACAAATCGTTGCCATAAAACGAAACTACTTTTAAGTTTTTGTCTCTTTTCTTAGTGATCGGAAAATATGGACCTCCGGAAGGAATTAAATTTAATCGTAAACCAATCATCCAGTAAATATCGTTCGGGTGCATCCAATTTTTTAACTCGTTTGGATTTGGAAATTTTTTCCCCCAACGTCCAAAGCTGGTAGTTGTTCCTCCCTCGTCCCAGAATCCGGAACCGGTAACTGCCCAACGAATAGGATAACCTTCTTTATGAAATTTTGAAAGAATATTTTTTACTGTTTCCTGATTGGTATTCCATCCCAGGGCATCCCAGGACTCCCAGCCCAGTTCAAACAATCTGGATTTGGGTTTAATATCTTCGTAGCCTAAAAGATTCCTAATCTTTTTGTAGTTAGCGTAAATTTCCTGGTTTGTACCCATGAAAAAATAGAACGTGGCCTGACCTGCAGTTTCGGTGTTTAACTGATAGGCATTTTTACCCAACACAATACTTTTTTTACCTCTATCGAAAAAAACTCCAGCAAAATTATTTTTTGGGAATATTGTAAAAGTGCTCAACCAACGTTTTGTACCTCCATTGTTTACAATTTCAAAAGTTTTATTTTCCTTTTCAATCAAATTAAAGCTTTCGCCAAAAGCACCTGCATCGCCTAACCCATGTGCAACTGTCATTCCTCCCAGGCAAATCGATACTTTATTTCTTCCTTTTTCTTTCGGACTTACGACCATTTTTGCAATACCATTATGGAAGACAATTGTTACGTCTGCCTGCTCATTATTCTTCGTTGTAATGTCAAAAATGAATTGATTGTCAGAACTTGACTTTAACAATGCTTCAACAACAGGGCTATCATTTATTCTGAAGCCTGAAACAGAATCGCCGGGAACAATTGTGTCCCCGTGTAAATCGGTAAAACAAAACTTTAAATTTTTGGTATGTACATGCAAAAGGTAAGCCCCATCTTTCAATTTCATATTTTCTCTGTTCCCGAATTGAAAAGCAGCGCACAAAGTAAATAATACACAGATTAAAAGCAGCTCTGAGTATATTCGAATAAGGTATAACCTATTCTTTATCATTTGTATTTTCATTGTTCGTTATGAAAGATAAATGTAGTAATCCGGTTAAATTTTATAGTATGCTACAAACGATTTGCTCTTATCATTGAAAACCACTTTATGCTTTTCGGGGATACGGCTATAGGCCAGGCAGCATTGATCGTCAAGGTGATCATCAATCACAACAATTTCTTCATCTAACCAACTGATCAGATTAGCAGAAGATTAACAATGAATCCCTCCATCGGCATACTGCGTTTCTAATTCACCATCCAGTTTATGTTCACCATACCAATTATCAATATCAGCGAAATCTGCACATTGTATGAATGCTCCACGATTTATTTACCGCCCTTTTATGTATTTCTGTTATTCTTAAATTACGGACCCAGTGTAATTTGCTTTGAACCTTCCGTTGTCCCGTTTTTCCTGATGCCGTTAAGAGTGAATCCGATAACCGAGTTATCTCCCAGAGGCACGGTAAACTCGAAAGGATAATGTTTATCTGCTATTTCATAAATAGACCCTCCGTCAATGGAATATTTCAGACTGACTTCCCGGAATTTTTCATCATCATCCTTCAGGTAGATATAAGCGGTTTTCAGATTTTTTCCAATATTCAGGATCATGGCCCGGGCATTGCCAAAATCAAGCTGTTGCAACTGTCTGCCCAACTGATTACCGACTGGGGTTTTCTGCACAAGTTGCCGGAAAACAGGTTGAATGGCCAAATCTTCTATGACAATGGAAGTTATTCCCTCACGGGCGATATCAATGGTCATCGCACCCTCGGTTAGTAATTTCCTGTCCTGTTTACTGTTGTTCATTCGTACGATGGTGTTGTGAGAGGCTTTGTAGGCAACGATATTCCTGTTCAGCTGAAAAGTGAAGGTAAGCGGGTTTTTGCTTTGATTGGTAAAAGCTATCATCAAACTGTTCCCGCCTATTGCCGAGAGGTAATTTACTTCGGTAGTAGAAAGTTCCATCATTTTCCCTGGCATCCAAAGCCATGCTTTTTCACCATAAAACGTTCCCGGCCGGTGACCATAAAACTTACTTTGGAGGTAAGCATACCCTTCAATAAAATCAGAAGGAAAATCGATGGCTCCTTTCGATCTGACATATGCATCAGTAACCATGTAATCCATCAGAATGGAGGCATGAGGCCAGATGTGGTTAAAGTGAAAAGAATTGACACTGAGTTCCTTAAAAGGACGCAACGGATAATCGGGCTTTTCATAAATTGTTGTGCGTGCTGTATTGATATGATATCCCGGAAAGTTGGAATACCTGCCAATCACAGCGCTTCGGGCAATGTCAACCAGGAATTTATCGTTCGTGTGGTATCCAATTCTGTACAACCAGGGTGCATGATTGGCCATGAATATGGCCCTGTGTCCGGAACAGGTACTCGAACTTTCCGGAGTAAGCCCGATTTCCGATAACCTCCAGGCAGGAACGGATTCTTCAGGCGCTTTCATTGGCCCATGACCCTTCGATTTCAGGTACCAGTAAAGGGGGGCTTTTCCTCCCTTGTTAACAAGCACTTCCCCGTTAGGTATCGCGGGACTGAGCCATACAAACTGCGCAAATCTCAGGGCGCTCCTGTGTGCGGTTTCAAGAAATTCACTGTTGCCGGTTTCTTCCCAGAGTTGAAACAAACTAATGTAATCGGGAACAAAACCTGTCCAGAAGAACAACTCTGCATCGGGATCCTTAAAATCATCTGCAAACCTGTCGATCCGTTTTTTGATATATTCCTGAGCACCCACGACAGCCAGGTCAAGGTATTTTTTGTCGCCGGTGGCTTTGAACAATGCAAGGGCATTCTGCCACCGGTTTCCTTTTTCATTTTTATCAAGGTTACGGATGCGTTCTCCCTGAAATTCCTTCTCCGCAAGGGCAAGTATAGCCTTTGAAGCTCCATTGGCTACAGAATAAAGGGTAGCCAGTTCACTTATAGGAGCAGCAGGACCGTCCATTTTTCTCGAAGGAAACTGGATTTTTTGTTCTTTATCAAGTGAAAAAAGGAATTTCTCCCTCGACAGCAGGAATTCTATGATGGGATAGGCTCTCTTCGCGTAGATGTCCCTGCTATCGGTGATTAGCGCCATTTCCAGCGGATTAAGCGATGATACGTTTTTAACTGCACCCGGAACATCTGTTGAATATGCGCAGCCTTTGAGGCTGTCGACGAAATAGCTCCAATGGCTCAAGCCGTAACCTATAATGTTATCGAGGGTGTGGTTAAGCTGATGTGGCCCGTTGGACCGGTAATCGGCAAAATGATACACCTCTCTGCCCAGTTTCTTGTACGCGGTCAGCAAGTCAGAATCATCAAGTAAAAGCTGCATGGAAAATTTGTATTGTACCCCGTTTTTCATGGCTGAACCCAAACCTCCCATTACCGGAGCAAACAGCATGGGCTGAACCTTTCCCTCTTCATTTCTAATTGCCACTCCAAACCGGCTGTTCTCTGCCAGTGGTAAAGGATCAAAAGGAAATTCCGAAGGATCGGCAACTACTCCCAGGGTATGGTTTGCTGCGTTCACCAGTGTAGTCGGAAGTGGGCACTGAAAGGCAAGGGTAAGATAGGGCTTGTCAGGGAATCGCTTTTCCTGCCAAATCAATGGCTGCCAGATTTCCTTAACATTATTAATTTCAAACGATGGCGCTCCTGTATAACCAATGGAATAAAAACCCTCCTTTCCGGGGACAAACTCAAATTTCAGTTCCGGAAAGCCATTTTCTTTGAGACTAAGCCATGCCCGGAAGCGGGATGAATCTTCCAACCGATAATGGAACACGGTGGCTGAATCAGTTAATTCAGTTTTAACCGGAAACAGGTTCTTTGAATGACCCGCCTTAAACAAATTGGCTGTGCGGCTTTTTCCTTTCGCATCCAGAATGCGTGGATCAAAACCATCTCCCTGCTGTGTTTTGTCCCACTCTTTTCCTTTTAATCCGTCATCATTCTGTCCGGGTAAAGAAAGCCATGTTATCACATTATACGAAACTCCCGGAATGTTTGCAGGCTGGAGGGACATATCCGGATTATCTTTCCGGAATAAAATCCTGAAAGAGGGAAGGAAATTAAATTCTTTCCCTGATCGTTGGTCCCTGATAACAGCTTTATGGTCTTCACCAACGGTTATACTAAACCTGTCGTTATGGAGATCATTCTTCTGAAAACAGGATATGCTGATAATCCAGATCACGGGAAGCACTAACACCAATAATCTGATATTTAATCCAATTTTTAATTTTGTCATTATATTACCTTTTATCGGTATAAAATTATATTCTTCTTCAATTTACTATCTGAAAAAGCTTATTTATCGTTTATTCATTTTGAGGTTTTTTGTCCTCAAAAGATTTATCAAAAACCGGTCTGAAACCAATGGTTCCGTGACCGCTGGTGATCGTAGTACTGCTTCGGGCCGCAGGGGTGCAATCGTCTTTTGTGTTGGCCTTGCTTCCCCCACAATAGATATAATGGTATCCTTCTTTCGAACTGGTGAACTCCCAAACATTCCCCGACATATCGTAAATACCAATCCCATTGGGGAGCTTTCCACCTACCGGGTGCGTGCGGTTTTCGCTGTTTCCGGCGTACCAGGCAAGCTGGTCGATATCATCGCTACCGGCGAACTTGTATTGGCTGCCTGCATTTCCACCCCGGGCTGCGGTTTCCCATTCTTCGGCTGTTGGCAACCTACCTCCAACCCATCGGCAGTAAGCATCGGCTCCGTACCAGCGAATACCTATCGCCGGATAATTGTCGTATCCCTTTTTCACCTTCCATTCAAAATCACTGAATACCAATTGCAGGTCGCGAAGTCCAAGTTCGAGTAATGCATTTGATTTATATCTCGAATCGGCCCCCACGTGATTTGCGTTTAAGAAGGCGGCATACTGGGCATTGGTAATTTCGTAGGGAGAAATCCGGAGGTTCGTACCAGGGACATCCACCATTAGTTGTTTGGCAAAACCGGCGTTTTTCCCGAATTCAATCACAACCGGGCCAATCAATCCCGACTTCACCAGCTTTGAATTCCGGTTATAATAATTCCAGGTAGAAAAAGTGGTGCGTTTTGATTTTCGGGGCTGATTGTTTAGCAGCCAGTCGGGCAATGCATGAAGCTTTCTGCCAATCAGGGGCTTGAAGCCTTCGGCATTCGGTCGGTGGAAATACACCGAATCCTCCCAACTGCAATCGCTTGGATATTGTTCGTCGCCCACCAATCGGTTTACCCAGGAGTTGGTTACTGCAATTGCTATCTCATTTTCGCCAGACTTTAAACTTGCCGAAATGTCGAGCCTGTATGGTGAATGCCAGGCCACGCCTGCCGGCTTACCATTTACTGTCACCGAGGCAATTTCCCTTACATCACCCAGGTTCAAAAAGGCGGTCATATCGTTCAAATTTGACTCCGGCACATTAAAATGGGTTTTGTAGGTAGCCGTTCCGGAGAAATATTTAATTCTTTCGTCCTTGCTTTCCGACCAGGAATACAGGTTGTCGAAAGTACTTCTGAACTTTTCAGTGTTGTTTGCCGGTGAAAACTCAAGTTCCCACGATCTTTTCAGTACAATATTTTCAGGAAGGTTCCGAATGACGGCGCTCATCATTTCGTTGTCGTTCATTAAAACCTGGAAGAAGCCCTGCGAGCCTGACCTTATCGCCAACAGGCCTGATGCTGATTGGTGGACTGTGAATGAGGTATCGGGAATATCGGAATAAACCTGTTTGATAAATTTGCCGGTATTTGTTTTGTCCTGAAAAACAACAAACACCGATTCGTTGCCCGATAAACGAAGGTTAATTGAAGTCCCACTTTGCGTAGGTATCCATTCCACCATTTTTTGTACCGACCCCGTTTCTGGATTCCATAGCTCGGGCATTTTGCCTTCAATATTCAACAGGGCATTTATTGTTGCCGAACTATTCGATGTATTTACAAAATAATAAATATCAGTATCACCTGATTTTCGGTGGCACGAAGCAATCTGATCTGCATTTTCACCCGAAATTGAGATATCTTTTTTAAGGCCAACAATGCGAAATACCTCCGGAAGGCTCATTCCCCAGTATATTTTCCCCTTGCCATAGCTGGTTTCTTTCACCTGAACACCATCAAGTTTCCCCCAAACCTGGTTTGCAATTATTTCAATTTGACGGTCGGTTTCCGATTTATTTGTGAAACCTGTTGCCTGCAGCGGTTTCGGGCCATATACTGCAGCTCCGCCCTTTACCAGGTCGCATATTTTTTTTATCAGCTCCAGCGACATTGCTTTGCCGGCGGGTAATACAAGCAGCGGGTACTCAGGGCCTGATTTCGTGACCAGCTTTCCTTCGCTGACTGTTACTTCACTAAGCAGGTTTTTTTCTGAAATCACATCGCCCCCATCGAGGAAATTATTAACCGACAAAAATCCGGACACCAGATATCCTTTTTGATGAAGATACTGGCAGCGTCCAACGTAATCGAGCCAGCTTTTTCCTGGTTCAATCCAGGTTTGGTTTCGGCCAAAATGTGCGCCCCAGTAGCCCATGCACATGCCCGGTTTTAAGTCGTCGGAAAAAGGCTGGGCCACCCAGCTGTGAAGCATCAACCGGTTCACGCCTTTGGTAAAAGCCTGATCGCCCGAAAATTTAAATAGCCAGGGGCTTTCTGAAAAATTGCAGTTGCTGGGGTACCCGGTAAATGCTTCAGCAGCGCAGATATTCTTGCCCAGCGGGGTTGAAGCTGCGGCCACATTGGAATTAGGCCCGCTTGTGTGGCTCCAAAATTCGGTAGCGTTGTAATCGCCGCACGAAGCAAATTCGTGGATCACAAGCGGTCCGCTGTAAGGTTCCACAATCATTTGCAGACCCAGTTTGTTCGCTTCCTCCTTTGGAATTCCATAGGCATATTCCCTGAACATATCGAAGATTGAGGCGTTCAGGTCGTTATTAAAGCGCCTTGTATCTTCCTCGCTCCCGATGGTCCGCCCGTCCCACACTGGCAGCCAGGGAATGATGTCGTAACCTTTTCTTGCCAAAAACTCTTCCGCCATTTTTTCTGTCCATTTCTGTTCGCCTGCTTCGTAACTGTCGAAAAAAATGTGCTTAAAGGTATTCCCGAAAAACCCGCCAAGGTTCTGTTTCAAGGGCACCAGTACCTGCCTGATCTGAAACAACATGGTTTCGGCGCTAAGCTTATCTGCCTCGTAAGCTATTACTTCATTCGGAACCGGATGCGGTTTGGTTGCTGACGATGTGAACCCGAAACGGTAAATGGTATAATTCCCTTTTGGTACCTGCCAGGTAATTGAACCGTCGGGCTTCATGAGTTTACTCAGGTTTATTATTTCTGAAAGAGCAGGAGTACCATCGGGGACTGCCAGAACGGCCACTTCCCTGTAGAAATCGAGTTTTATTTTTGGTTTGGCAAGCGTGGCTGTGAAATTTGCCGGCCCGGTTATCAGGGTTTTAGTCCATGTCAGTTCTTTCATCGTTTTTTCAGGTGTAATCCATGGACCACCACTTCCCGACCAACCAACGCTATTGTGCATCCCCATTTCCAGTCCGAGCGATTGGGCTTTCCCGGCAGTGTGCTTCATCAGTTGCCACCATTCGGGATTAAAATAGCTTGCTGAACGGTTATAGTCGTCATTTTCGGGAATGTATGAGGTAATATGGAAAACCGTAAAGCCGCCGATTCCGTATTTGGCCATTGCTTCCAAATCTTTGGTGATTCCCTCACTGGTTACATTGTTTCCCATCCAATGGTACCAGACGTAAGGACGGGCATGCATGGGAGGGTTTTGAAATTCAGCAAGAGAAATTTTCTGAATTTGACTGTTCCCCTGGGCTCTGGTAAAATGACAAGCAAATACAAAAAGGAAACATGTAAATATTATCTTTCGGCACATATTATTTTTAGTTAAAAGTTCATTTAAATCAATTTGGTTTAATTATCTGATTTGAATTTTATGTACCGGAAGAAAAACCGCTGCCCATTAACGATGCTTAAACAACTTGAATCTGAAAAATGGAAACGGGAACATAAATTTCTGGCTTTTTAAGTTTGAATATCAGCTTTCTGCAAGTACTTTCCAGGTCAAAATTGAGTGTGACCATGGTTTGATGATTGTTTTTTACATCGAAAAGCAACTCGCTATTTTCGTTGAAAACTGAAAAATCCCTTACAACAAAAGGCATTACATCCTCGGGGTGTCCCATTTGCGACGATTCCATCGGATGATCATAATCTGTATCAAAAAAAAGTACAACAAATTTTATTGATTTTTCGACAGCCCAGTTCAGTATAAGGGTTGGATCTGCATCACCCGGACTAGCCACCCATGCATTGGCTTGTATGTACGGACGGGTAAAACCATTAATTAGATTTCGATCTGAAAAACAATTCAGCGCAGGTCTAATGCTCATAGCAATATTCTCCCCTTTGGGGCGACGCTCAGGACACCAGAATTCAAATGATGCGAAGCCGCTGTTTTCGGGTGGATTCTGTTTTCCGTAGTTATTTACAGCAGGATTGGTTTTGTTGAATACCGAAATAATTCCTGTAATCCGTTGTTCGCTGCACTTGATTTTTACTTCCGGATTTTTCCTGAAAATGATGAATGCATATTGATCTGCTTTAAGTGTATTTTTAAATGAAACTGCCACCTTCTGTTCTCCCTTTTCAAGGGTAACTACCTGCTTTTCAATTAATATATCAGGCGTGTAGTTTTGTACTTTCGAGCTGGTTTGCAATTCCACCTCCACCCTAGTTGCCTTTTCAGCGTCAAACAAAAATTCGAAACTGTATGCAGTGTCTTTTTGTAAAGGCAAAAGCTGTCCGGCGGATGAATCGAGAGGAAGCCATTTTCCATCAAAAGGAATCTCAGCAAGTACAAGCTGACTTGATGCTTCAATTCTTGCTGAACTTGCAAGATTCTCGGAAGGATCTATTGGAATTCTGGGAATACTTTGTCCCATCAGGTTTAAAGCCTGCTGAAGCTCTTTTATTCTTTGTGAATCTATGAAATCGGCAGGTTGAAGTCTCGACTTCAGACATAAAGCAGCAGCCATACCTACCGCCTGCCCACCGTGTCCACCGGTAGCCATAACACGGGTAGAACCAAAAGCCACGTGCGAAGCAGAAATTAATCTTCCGGCAATAAAAAGGTTTTTAATGTCTTTGCTGATAAAACAACGATAAGGTATTTCGTATATTCCTTTTGAGTGGTACTGATTGCAGCCCGGAAGTTTGGAAAACACACCGTCGGCAGGATGCAAATCGATGGCCCAACCTCCAAAAGAAACGGCATCGTAAAAAGGAGTCTGTTCCACAACATCCTGCTGCTTAAGCATATAATGACCCTCGAAACGACGACTTTCGCGTTTGCCGGGGATTGTTCCAACCCATTCAAGTGTCAGGTTCTCAGCATCAGGAAAATTACCTGAGTTCTTTATGTAATCCCAAACGCCGTAAACCACACTCCAGAGTTCCCATTTTATTTCTTCAGTTTCATAAATCGTATCGCGGCGGCCTCCGTATTCGAACCACCAGAATTTACAACCATGCTCTCCGGTATTGATATTCCTGAAGCGTGGAATTTTATTGATTTCTTTCAGTGCGTAAGTAGGAGCTACATATTTTACCGGCTTGCCAACATCTTTGCTGTGAAAATAGATGGTATGGCCCAGCAGTTCTCCGTATTCTTCGGTTGGAGTGAACAATTCACCAAATTCATTGCTACTCTCGGCGCCCATGCGGAACGATGCACCAGCCTTGAATCCGACAATCCCGTCGCCCGAAGCATCACAAAACAGTGGCGCTTTCAAAACATATTCTGTAGAATTCTGACTACAAAATGCTTTTACAAAAGAAATATTTTCATGATCTTTTTTCTCTAAATTGAATACTACAGTATTCAGCAACAGCGTGATATTTGATTCGCCTGTAACTTTTTCGAGTAAAATGGTGTCAAAAATTATGGTGTTTCCTTCTCTGTTTCTGAACATGTTTTCCACCAGTATTTCGTCGATTACGCCGCCTTCGCGCGCCCACCGGTTGTTGTTGCCCATGTGCGACGTTGCTCCCAGAATCCAAAGCCTCACCTCGCTCGAACTGTTTCCACCCAATACAGGTCTATCCTGCAACAGAATTACCTTTATTCCCTTTCGTGCAGCAGTAATTGCAGCGCAAGTGCCTGCAATTCCACCTCCGACAACAATAAATCCGGCAGATAATTCCACCATTTTATTATCTCTTTTTTCTTTGAATGGTGTCGATTGTATCATCTGAGTATCAATTTTTTTAAGGTTTTTGATTTAAAGTAAATGCAGCCACCAACCATTAACAGAATAACAGCCATGCTAATTACCGTTGTACGGCCATTCGCAGCCATCAGGCCAAGAACTCCAATAATAAGCCCTGTAACTAAAATGCCTATGGCAATCATGGTTAATCCCTGTTTGTTTTCAACTGTCGATTTTGCTGCAATTTCAGCTTCATATTTAATTTCGGCTTTTTTGTCAACTGCTATTTTGTACTGATTGTATTCTGAAATATCTAATTTTCTGCTTCGGAGAATTATTTCGGAAACAAAAATCAGAACAGCAGGAACAGTCAGGCCAAGAATCATTTCTCCTCCACGAGAAAGGCTAAAATCAATAATTCCAGGAAGCAGGAACTTGAATGAAAGCGTAATCGCCAATGAAATAAGGGTAGTAGCAAGTACAATTTTCCCGGTTTGTCTTTTTGAAAACAGCGACCAGATCAGCGGCATGTACATGGGGCAGCCGGTTAATCCTGCGATACTGAGGACCACTTCTTTAGCTCCTCCCATCGCCGGTACAAGCAAAGCAATTGAAATGGTAACCAATCCGAAAAAAATGCTTGCCAGTTTGGCAATCACCATTAATTTTTTTTCTGATGTTTTTGGGAACCTCACTTTATACAAGTCGTTGGTAATAACACCGGCCGAAATATTTAACACACCCTGAACAGAACTATTGGTGGCAAATACAAGGCTGATAAGTATTAATCCAAGCATACCTGCCGGCAAAACTTCCTTGCACATCATGAGGTAAGCGCCTTCATCCTGTAATCCGCTCAATTCCGGATTCAAAGCCCGGTAAACCATAGGGGGCAGCATCCAGATAATTGGGCTTATGGCATATAAAACTCCGAATAACCAGCCAACTTTCCGGGCATCTTTCGGCGATGAAACTGAAGTATATCGCTGCACAAACCCCCACTGTCCGCTGAGATAAAAGAAGTTATACAAACCAAAGCCAATCAGGAAACACCAGGTATATTCGTGATTGGAAAGATTAAAAAAACCCTCGGAAGGCAATGAGCTGAAAAACTGCTCTATGCCGCCCACTTTATCGAGTGAAAGCGGAACTACGATTATGGCTGCCGCAGATAAAATTACAAATTGCAACACATCGGTAACAACAACAGCCCAAAGTCCACCAAGCGTTGTATAAATAATTACAATCAGCCCCAGCAATCCAATGGATAAATAAAGCGGTATTCCAGTTGAGACTTCCAGAATGCGCGAAACGGAATACAAATACACTCCGGTCATGAAAACCATAATCAACAGATAAATGTATGAATATGTCTTTTGAATATTAACTCCCAGCCGGTTCGAAATGTACTCGGCTGCGGTTAACGATTTGGTTTTGTGCCATTTGGGCGCAATTAGAAAACCCACTAAAAACCCGGCTATGCTCATTGTCCATTGTATAGATACGGATACCCATCCGGAAGTATATGCAATGGAGCCCCAGACAACAAATGTTCCGGCAGAAACAAAACCCATGAACAGGGAAAGTGAGTTAATCCACCAGGGTACCGCACCGCCTGCCGCAAAAAAAGATTTCATATCCTTCCCCGAAGTTTTGGAAAAGGAGAGACCGATAAGAAAAATAAGAAGGGAAAAAATAAGTATTACTAAATAATCGATAGAACTCATTAATTCAAAAGTTTATATTATTAATCATCCCTATTGATCTTTGATGCAAATCTTTCAAATTTTTGATTTTCATCCACTTTGGCATCAATAAAATGATTATATGTTGATATAAACTGTACCAAAACTGAGAAATACGCGCTATTCTGTGCACTTTTTGAGCACTTTTTTAATTAATTATAAAACTAAAAAACTAATATTCAACAGAAATTTAATACACTGAGTTGAGTGTTTATAAATCGTATTTTATCAGAGATCGATTGTTATAATTAACATTTATTTTTTTTCTCATTTAAAGAGGCTCTGGCATTCAAACCAGTCATTCCATATTTCAATACAAAAGGTATTAGTACAGGAATTAATCTCCCAATTGTTGCATCGTAATATGTTACAATAAAAGATATAACAAATAGAATAGGCACCACCAATGTATAATAAAAGCCAAGCAAAATTCTTTCTTTTGAAATTACGTGTGTCAAGATCTTATGCTTAGGATTACTCACATAAAACCATAAAACAGCATTCATCATTGCTGTAAAACAAATATTCACGACATAAATCCCATATGGTAATCTCAGTTGTGTTTCTGATGCATACTCCCCTAATAAACCTGATGTAAATGGCAATAATACCACTGAAAATAGGAACATTAGGTTTAACCAAATTAACCTACTTGTATACTTTTCTACATACCCAAAAATTCTATGATGGACAGACCAGTAATATCCAACAATACAAAAACTTATCAAAAATCCTAGCAAAAGCAATCCCATATGAACCAGACGGCCCCACAGTAATGCATCTGTTGGGTGATCTATAACTGGGACCTTGAACTCAATCACCAATAACGTGATGGCAATAGCAAAAACACCATCCGTAAAAAAAGAAATTCGGTCTAATTGATAATGCAACTTATTTGAACTGTGCCCTGCTTCTGCCATATATTCAAATTTTTAAACTCTGTTTAATTGACTCCCATACGTGTGCTTTAAATTTATTTCTTGTACTATGGGATGTTTTAGTAAAATATGAATGCTTACTTAAAAATGAGTCTTGTAATTTTAACCATTCTAAATCTGAGATTTCTTTATTCAATCTTAATTCCTTCAGCAATAATAAGCTAATTTTATGGTAATCCTTTCTCCCTAAATAATCCAAATCGGCGTCACAAAGGACTTGTTCTAAGATGTTTTTTGGACTTTGAGGAATTTTTGTAGCCAAAATCATATCAGTTATTTTTCTGATTTTGGAGGTTGGGAAATTTAATGCACTCAAAATTGATTTTGCATATGCAGCCCCCCTGACTTCATGACGATTTAGCTCCCATATGTATCCTACATCGTGTAACCATGCAGCCAACTTTATATCAGCTATATCTTCTTTGCTCAATTTTTCTTTTTCCCCAATTCGTTCAGACTGTTTGACTACATCACGGATATGATGTATAGTATGATAGGTATACTCTTTGGGTAAGCGTTGAACCAAATACTCTTCAATCATCCCATAAACTACTTGGTAATTAAAATATGATTTTGCATAGGTAATTTCTCTTATTTTTATTGGCAAAGACTTCCCTTTCACTTTTATAGGAATTAATTTTCGACTTTTCAATAACTTATTGGATTTAATATTGCCCCATACAGTCTCTGAAACAATAATTTCACCTGCTTTGGCAGCAGAACACAGCCTAGATGCTAAATTCACAGAGTCGCCAATTACTGTAAAATTCATTTGTTGTCTTGAACCAATATTACCACTAATTACCTTGCCCCTGTTTATACCAATCCCAATCGTAATAGGCAAAAGTGAGTTAATGATTCTACGCTGATTAAATTCAATTAATTTTTCTTGCATCTCAATTGCAGTCAATACTGCATTTTCAGTATCTTTTTCTGTAGAATTAGGTGCCCCATAAATAACCATCAGTGCATCACCAATAATTTTATCTAATGTCCCATTGTATTTGAATACTATTTCAATCATTAAATTGAAGTACTCGTTTAATGTATCAACCACCTCATTTGGTGCCATGGTTTCAGACATGGACGTAAAACCTCTGATATCAGAAAATAAAATAGTTACATCTTGCTCCTGACCCCCCAGGTTTTGCATGTCCTCGTTTTCCAATAACTGATCTACAATTTGCTTTGATACGTATTTCTTAAATGTAGATTTTAACTTATCGATATTGGATAAATCTTCCATAGCCACCACCGAACCAATTGGCTCATTCAAGTCATTCAACAAAGGTGAGACAGATATATTTACAGTAGTTAGCTTCCCATTGCAGTCAAGAATTACTTGGCTTTCTGAAAGAGTAACAGAATCATTTTCACATTTTGAAATCAAATGAGTAACAGAATCATTAAACTGAAATATGTACTCATAATGATTACCCAATATTTGTTCCTTTTCCAAATTAATTATTGTAGTTGCTG
>Ga0194116_10002804_pt1 | contig 21856 bp, 21 predicted proteins | sample TA2MahsurfametaG_4_FD_148617 | JGI IMG/M metagenome (GOLD analysis project Ga0194116, IMG submission 148617) | Freshwater microbial communities from Lake Tanganyika, Tanzania - TA2015008 Mahale S9 surface | ecosystem: Environmental > Aquatic > Freshwater > Lake | place: Tanzania: Lake...
CGATGCGGAAGCGCTCCATGCCCGATTCCGGCGGGCCGGACTGCTCGCGGGGGCCGCGGCGCAGTTGACCGCCGGGGCCGGGCCGCTCCTGGCGGCGGCCATCGCGGCTGTCGCGGGCATCGCGGCCGCCGCTGTTCTGGCGAATCCAGCTCTCATCGCCCTGCACCAGCAGGGGCTGGCTGCCCACCGCCAGCTGCAGCGCGGCCAGGGCGAGTTGCTCGGGGCTGACACCACTTTCCTGGCCCACCCGCTGCAGGATCTCGGAGAGCAGGGCGCGCTCCTCCTCGCGGCCTTCGCTGCTCAGGCCGTCGCAGAGGCGTTGGCGCAGCCGATCGAGACGGCTCTGGTTGATGGTGGCGTTGCTGGGGATCTCCATCGCCTCGATCGGCCGGCCCACCGCCCGCTCCAGGCCACCGAGGAAGCGCCGCTCCCGCGGGGTGACAAACAGGATCGCGTCGCCGGTGCGGCCGGCCCGGCCGGTGCGACCGATGCGGTGCACGTAGGCCTCGGAATCGAAGGGAATGTCGTAGTTCACCACCAGGGTGATGCGGTCCACATCGAGGCCGCGGGCGGCCACATCGGTGGCCACCAGCACGTCCACGGTGCCGTTTTTGAGCCGTTCGATCGTGCGCTCCCGCTGGCTCTGGGCCACGTCGCCGTTGAGCACGGCCACGTCGTAACCCTTGGCTTCCAGGGCCTCAGCCACGGTGACGGTGATCGCCTTGGTGCGGGCGAAGATGATCACCCCTTCCTTGGTTTCCGCTTCCAGCACGCGGGTGAGGGCCTCGAGCTTCTGGGGCCCGTTCACCGTGATGAAGCGCTGACGAATCCGGCTCGAATCCGACCCTTTGGTCTTGATGGTGATCTCGGCGGGATCGTTCAGATACTTATGGGAGATGCGCCGGATCTCCGGAGGCATCGTGGCTGAGAACAGCACCACCTGACGCTGGCTGGGGAGCTGCTCGAGCACCCATTCCACGTCGTCGATGAAGCCCATGCGCAGCATTTCATCGGCCTCATCGAGCACCAGGCTGCGCAGGCCTGAGAGATCGAGGGTGCCCTGACGCATGTGGTCCATCACCCGACCGGGGGTGCCCACCACGATCTGCACGCCGCGCTTGAGGCGCACGATCTGATCGCGGAAGTCGGAGCCGCCGTAGAGCGGCAGCACGCGCAGGTGCGGCATGTTGGCCGCGTAGCTCTTGAACGCATCCGCCACCTGGATCGCCAGTTCCCGGGTGGGGGTGAGCACGAGCACCTGGGGGGTGCGCTGCTCCGCGTCGAGGGCCGCGAGCATCGGCAGGGCGAACGCCGCGGTTTTGCCGGTACCGGTCTGGGCTTGACCCACCAGGTCGCGGCCGAGCAGCAGCTCGGGGATGGCCGCTTTCTGGATCGGGGAGGGTTCCTGATAGCCGATCGCCGCGAGCGCATCGAGCAGTTCAGGAGCGAAGCCGAAGCTGGCGAAGCCCTGGGGCTTGGCCGGGATCACGGTGGTGCTCACCTCGACCGGTGCATCGCTGCTGGTGGTGGGGAGATCGATGGCGCTGAGATCCACAGCAGCGCTCAGATCCACCGCTGGAAGGGTCTGATCAGGAGAGGAATCGTTCTGCAGAGAAGATGTTGTGGCGCGTTCGTCCGATGAGCTGTTGAGGCTCTCGCAAATGCTTTGGGTCACGTTGTAAATCGCTGGGCCTGAAATGTCCTTCGTCGACAGGCCGGCAGACACCCTGGAGATGAAGCGATCACGCGAAAGAGAGCCGTTGTGCGGCGCTGAGCTGCGTTCGAGCTTCGAATAACTGCCTTGCCCTTACACAAAGGGTCTCGAACTCAACTTAACACTCGATGGAACTGCCCTCGGCGAGGCGCTGATAGTCGTCGGCGATGCGTTCGATGTCGTCTTCGCTGAGCTGCTCACCGCGCTGCACCTCCACGATCAGCAGGTCGTGATCGCCAGCGCTAGCGCGGTGCAGGGCACCGCAGGGAATGAACAGGCTTGTGCCCGGCTCGGCCGTGAGCGTGTCGTTGTTGCACTGAAGCGTGCCGGATCCGGCTACCACCACCCAGTGCTCGCTCCGGTGGCGGTGGCGCTGCAGGCTGATGCGCTGTTGGGCGCGGATGCAGAGGCGTTTCACCAGGTAGCCCTCGCCGCTGCCCAGCGGTTCAAACCAGCCCCAGGGGCGCTCCACAACGTTGGCCATGGTGCTGAGGCTAGGCAGCCTGGGCCGGGGTGACCAGCAGCACCGCCTGGCGGGCGCGGGTGAGCCCCGTGTAGAGCAGGCGTGGATCGCCGTGACGGCTCGGGGGCGCCAGCAACAGCACCTGGCCGTACTGGCTGCCCTGGGCTTTGTGCACCGTGAGCGCCAGGGCCGGTTCGGCCCCCGCCAGCCGGGCGGGATGGAGCAGCCGATCACCGGCCATCAACACCAGCCGCTGCCCGTTGCGCTCCACCAGCACGCCGATCTCGCCGTTGGCCAGGTTTTGCTCGGGATGGTTGCGGCGATTGAGCACCGGGGTGCCCAGGGGCCAGCGCTCCAGCGGACCCGTGGCCGCCGGTCCCAGCAAGGCGCGGTGCAGCGCCGCTACGCCCCAGGGCCCCTGCCGCAGGGGGCTCAGTGCCATCAGCTGCTCCAGTTCGCGGAGCAGAGCGGCGCTGCCGCTGGGCTCCACCTCACTGCCCTGCCAGCGCAGGGCCAGGCTCAGCTGCCGCAAGCGCTGTTGGTGCTCCCGCAGGGGCTGGAGCACCTCCGTGGGGAGCTGCTGCAGGGGGCACTCCAGCCAGCGCAGGTTGTCTGCGCTCGTGAGTTGGCCCAGCAACGGCCGCAGTGCGGGCAGGGGATCGGCGGTTCGCTCGGGGGCCTGGCGCAGGGCCGAGGCCAGGGCGGCGATGGCGCCGTTGTTGCGGTAGATGGTGGTGAGCTCCACCACCGCGGCTCCTAGCCGCTCTCGCAGCTCCGCTCGCGACAGCTCCTCCAACACCGCACCGGTGCCCACCGGTGGCAGCTGCCCCGCATCCCCCACCAGCAACAGCCGTGCCTGGGCGGGCATCGCCTCCAGCAGGGCGCGCATCAGGGGCAGATCCACCATCGAGAGTTCATCCACCACCAGCAGATCGAGCTCCAGCGGCTGCTTGGCGTTGCGGGCGAAGCGGCCGTTGCCCCGTGCTTCGAGCAGCCGGTGCAGGGTGGAGCAGGGCATGGGGTGCACGGCGTCCAGCGCTGCGCTGAGGCGGGCCGCCGCTTTGCCCGTGGGCGCTGCCAATTGCACCCGCAGCTGGGGATCAAGGGCCAGGGCGGCCTGGAGCATCTGGGCCACGGTGGAGGTTTTGCCGGTGCCCGGGCCTCCGAGCAGCAACACCAGCTGGTGTTTCAGGAGTGCTGCCACGGCGGCCTGTTGCTGAGGGTCGAGCCCTGCCGCGGCAGCGCTGGCGGTGGCGGCGGCGATCGCCTTGGCGGGGGGGGCTGGCTGCAGGGAGGCCCGCGCCCTCTGAATCAGGTCGTCCATGCACTGGCGCCGTTGCTCATGCCAGCGGCGCCAGCGCAGCCAGCGGCCATCGCGCACGATCACGGCGTGGCTGGCGGCGTTGGCCGCTTCGCTGGAGCCCCGCGCCAGGTCGTCGGCTTCGGCCAGCCAGCCGCTGGTGGCCAGAGCTTTCAAGCTGGCCTCTGGCCAGTTGGTTGCCTCCACTCCTTCGGGGGGCTCTCCTTCGAGATCGAGCCCCAGTTCGCCCTGCTCCAGGGCGGCGATCAGGGCGCGGCTGGCTTGCACCAACAGGGCCGGATCGCTGGTGGCTGCAGGGGGCAGCCGGCGCAACAGGGTGTCGCCCAGGGCGGAGGCCAGCTGGCTCATGGCTGGCCCTCCCGCAACAGGTCGTCGAGCGCGAGCAGGCGGGGCAGGGGCGGGGTGTCCACCAAGACGCCGGGCACGCCTGTCCCCCGTTGGGCTTCAGCGGTGGCCGCCGGACCGGCCACGCCACGCAAGAACACGTAGGCGTAGCCGCCCAGATGACGGGCGGGGTCATAGCCGGGCAGACGCCAGTGCAGGTAGCGATGTAGAGCCACCAAATACAGGTGCGCCTGCAGGGGGTAGTGGCTGCGGGCCATCAGCTCGGCCATGGCTGGCTGGTCGTAGTCGGCGGGGCCGCAGGCCACCACCTGGCCCTGGCTGTCGCGCCGGCCCAGCCAGTTGCTCTTCCAGTCGGCCACCCACCAGCGCTCCTGCCACTGGAACACCAGGTCGATCGAGCCGGTGAGGAAGCCGCGGCTCGCCACCTGCAGGCCGCGCAGCTGCTCGGCGTAGGCGGCCCCGAAGCGTCCGCCGGGGTGTTGCGCGAAGGCCGCGGCCAGGCCGCTGCTTCGCACCAGGCGATCGCGATCTCCATGGGCCAGGGGCAGATCGAAGTTGAGCTCGCTCAGCCAGCTGCCGCTCGCCAGATCCGCCAGCCGGCAACTCCCCAGCGCTCCCCCCAGCGGACTGCTCGCCACCAGCTGCAGCCCCTCGAGCAGCGGTTCGATCTGCTCGGGATCGAGAGCGGCCCGCTCCAGCTCCTGCAGCAACAGCGCGCGGCTGGCTTCGGGGTTGTCCGCCAGTTGGCGGAACTCCACCTGCTCGAGCATCCGGTGCAGGGCATCGCCTGGCCCGGCGCCGCGGGGGAAGTGGGCCAGGGGGCCAAGCACCGGCCAGCCCTTGCCCTCCGCCGTTGGGACAGGTTCGCTGCTGTCGTCGTCTGCGTTGAGCGCATCGGTGTCGCGGCCTTCATCGCGGGCCTGGGGCGGCAGGGCGGCGTCGCTGTGGGTCCAGGCGGAATAGCTGGCCCGGCCCCAGCGGCTATCGAGCGAGCGGCTGGGGGTGGGGCCCAGCTCCAGCTCACCGCTCTCGGGCTCCGGGCTCCAGCGCCGCTCCAGCGGCGGCAGCTGGGCCGGATCGATGGGCTGCAGCGCCGTGAGGGTGCGGTGCTCCAGCCAGGGGCTCAAGGGGTTGCCCGCTTCGGCCAGCTCCGCCCCCGGCCAGCCGAGCAGCAGCAGGTGTTGCGCCCGGGTGCAGGCCACGTAGGCCAGACGTTCCGCCTCCTGGAGCTGGGCGTTGTGGTCTTGGGAAGCGGCTTGGCGGCCGGGGCCCCAGTGGGGATTGAGGTGCAGATCGAGCTGCGGTTGGGAGGCGCCGGGCGGCAGCCAGCGCCGGCCCAGCCGTTGGCTGCCCGCCTTGGCCGGTGCCGGTGCCTTCCACAGATAGGGGCAGATCACCACTGGGTACTCCAGGCCCTTGCTGCGGTGCACCGTCACCACGGCGATCGCTGATTCGGCGGCATCGCTGCGGCAGAGGTGCTCCTCCGGTGGGTCGCGCTCCTCCTGGAGCCGCAGGTTGCGCAGCCAATCCGCCGCTGCCACGGCCCCCAGCCCCTGGCTGTGCATCTGCTCTTGCACCAGCTCGGCCGCCTGCTGCAGATCCGCCAGGGCCCGCCCCCGCAGCGACAACCGCGCCAGCCCATCGGCTGCGAGCAGCTCCGCGAGCACGCCGGTGAGACCCAACCGCGGTAGTTGCTGCGCCCACTGGCTCAGCTCGGCCGCCAGCTCATCCCAGCGCTCGGGAGGGCGGCTCTGCAGCTCGGCCGCCGACCAGCCCAACAGCGGCGAAGCCGCCAGGAGCCGCTGCCGGCCGGGATCGCCGGGGTTGGCGAGGGCATCGAGCAGCCGCTGCAGGGCCGTGGCGCCCAGGCTCTCGAACACATCCCCGCGGCTTACCAGCCGGCTGGGCAGTTGACGCCGCTCCAACGCCGCCCGCAGGCTCTCCGCCTGGTTGTGTCGCCCCACCAGCAAGCAGAGATCGCCGGGCCGCAGCCTGCGCTCCTGATCCCCCTGGCGCAACACCAGTCGCCGCTCGAGCAACTGCTGGCAGAGCGCGGCCATCTGGCTCTCCAGTTGAGCGGGTTCGAGGGGCAGGAGCTGGAGGGGCGCTTCGCCCTCCGGAAGTTGCAACGTGCCCTTCTGGGCCTTGGCCTGCACCGCGGGCACCTCCAGTTCGGAGCGCACGAGCCCGGGCTGCATCAGGGCATTGAGCCCCTCCACTAAGGCAGCGCTGGAGCGCCGGTTTTCGGTGAGCCCGTAGCGCTCGCTGGCCGACTGGGCCGCCATCCGGTAGGTGGCCAGCTCACCGCCGCGGAAGCGGTAGATCGCCTGCTTGGGGTCACCCACCATCACCAGCAGATGCCCAGGCTCCCGGCCCGTGAAGGCCCGCTCAAGGATCCGCCATTGCAGCGGATCGGTGTCCTGAAATTCATCGATCAGGGCGGCGCGGTAGCGCTGGGCCACCGCCTCCAGCAGCGGCGAGGGAACGGCGGGGTCGGGGCCTGGATCCAGTTGCTCGAGCAGTTGCGCAAAGCCCATCTGGCCGCTGCGCTCACGCCGGCGAGCCAGCTCAGCGCGCCCCCAATGGGCGAAATGGAGCAGCAGCAGCTCCGCCGGGCCATCCACCAGGGCCGCGATTGCCTCTAGCAAAGGGCGCTGCGGCAGCGATACCCCATCGCCATGGGCCTGGGCCGCCACCTTGCAGAAGCTGCCGGGGTGGAAGTAGCCGAGCAGATCGCCCTGGCTCAGCACTTCCTGGTAGCTGGGGGCCAGTTCGGGCTCGCTGAGGCCATCGAGCCAGGCCTGCACCCGTTGCAGCTTGTCGGGCTTGGGTTTGAGCCGGTAGGGCTTGTAGGGCAGCTCGAGGCTCTTGAGCTCCGCGGCTGCAGCCGCCAGATCGGCTTCCAGGGCTTCGCTGCGCTCCTGCCACTCCTGCCGGAACACCTGCCAGCGCTCCTGCCAGATCGCCTCCAGTTGTGGCGCCAGGGGTGCGCTGGCGCTCAGCGGCTCAGGCAGGGGCTCGAGGCTCAGGGCCGGGTCGCCGTCGAGGCTGCCGAGCAGGCCAGAGAGCTGGTCGGGGTTGATGTGCCGCTGGCGCAAGCCGGCCAGGTAGCCCGCGGGTAGGGGCAACACCTGCTGGCTCCAGTAGTCGTGCACCAGCTCGGCGCGGCGTTCGCGCCCCTCGCTCTCGAGGCTCACCGCCGGGCCCAGGCCTGCCTCCAGGGCCTGGCGCTGCAACGTGCGCCGGCAGAAGCCATGGATGGTGGTGATGTCGGCGCGATCGAGCTGCTCCAGCGCCAGGAGCAGGCGGCCCCGCAGCAAGCCCGGTGCCGCAGGGGCGAGGGATGCCTGCCAGGCCGCCAGTGGCTCATCGCCTGGCGGCGTGCTGCAGCCCGGCTCCAGTAATTGCAGGGCCTCCTGGAGCCGGCGGGCGATGCGATCGCGCAGTTCCGCCGCCGCCGCATCGGTGAAGGTGACCACCAGCAGTTGCTCCACGCTGAGCGGCTTCGCCCCCTCGCTGAGCAGGCGCAACACCACATGGGCCAGGGCGAAGGTTTTGCCGGTGCCGGCGCTGGCCTCCAGGAGGCGGATCCCCGGGCTCAGGGGCATGGCATTGGCATCGAAGCGCGTCAGGACGCTCATCCCTTCACCTCCTGGCGCCGCTCCAGGAGCGGCCCGTGCAGCGCCAGGGCCAGCTGTTGCAGTTCAGGGGTGAGTAGCTCCGCCGCCGGCAGATCCGCCCCGAAACACACCGCCTGAATGGGATCGCGCCGTTCGCCCCGCAGCATCGCGTTGCCCTCCCAGGCGCTCTGGGCGGCGCTCCAGCGGCGCGGCTCCGCCGCAGAAGCAAAGGCCCAGCCGGTGTCTGGCGGCAGGGGCCAACAGCGCTGGCTGTAGTGCCCGTGCCATTGGCGCAGCAGCTCCAGGTGGTCTGCGGCGGCGGCGGCGGGCAGGGCCTCCAGCCGCTCGAGCACCCGGAAGCGCTGGCCATCACGCCCCACCAGGGCGGCTCCAGTGGGGGCCTCACCGGCGGCGCAGGCCAACAGCAGCTCCAGCCACAGGGCCATGCGCTGCGCTGGGCGTGGTTTGGCGGTGTGCACCACCACCAGCTGGCGGCCTCGCCAGTGCAGCTCCCCCTCCAGGCCATGCCAGGTCGCGCTGCGAGTTGTGGCCTCCCCCAGCTGCTCGAGGCAATCGCGCAGGGCCAGCCAGCGCTGTTGCAGCTGCTGCACCTCCAGCTCGCCGGAGGCCTGGGGCGGAAGCAGGCCGGTGCCCTGCTCCAGCCATTGCCAGTCGGGCAGGGCGATGGGGAGGGGATCCAGTTGTCCGCGCAGCAGGGCCGCGCGCTCGCGCTCCTGCAGCTCCAGGGCATCGCGATCGAGCACCGGGTTGTCGAACTCCCGCGGGCGCAACCCCAGCCCCTCCAGCCACTGGCGCTGCGGTTGCTCAAGCCATTGGCGCAGCTGGCTCCAGGCCTGTTGGGGGGTGAGCGCCGGCGGCTGCAGCGGTTGGGGGGGGATGGCGCTGAAGGCCAGGCCCCGCTGCGCCGGCTCGGCGCTGCCCTGCTCCAGCTGCCTGCGCGCCTGCAGCAGCCGGCGATCGCAGCTGGCGGGCGGCCAGGGGGGAGCGCTGAGGAAGTTGCCCCGCTCCAGGGGGTTGGCGCAGTGCTCGCGCAGCGGAAGCTGCGGCAGCTCGCGGCTCAGCCACTCCAGCCATTGCCGCACCGGGGTGGAAGCCTCGAGCGGCTCGCCCGTGCGCTCATCGCGGTTGCTCCAGCTGACCAGTAGGTGCCTGCGCGCTGAGAGCAGGCTCTCGAGCAGCACGTAGCGGTCTTGGTCGCCGCTGTTGGGATCGCCCAGTTGGCGCTGTTGCTCCAGCAGGTGGAAGCCTGGGCGTTGCTTCTGGCGCGGGAAGGCGCCGGCGTCGAGCCCCATCAGCACCACCACCTTGTGGGGGATGGCGCGCATCGGCTCCAGGGCGCTGATCGTGAGGGCGCCGGAGCGATGCCCGAAGCGGCCGCTGCCCTCGCTGAGGCGCTCGCCGAGCAGCTCGGCCACCACCGGCGCCGCCAGCTCGAGCTCGCTCGACTCCGCCACCGCCTTCCAGTCCGCCAGGGCGGCGTGGATGCTCTGCAGCTCCCAGGCGCGCTCGCCGCCATCGCCGAAGAGCTCCGCCAGCAAGGTGCGCAGGCCCTGCAGCCACTGCGCCGGAGTGCGGGCCTGCCCCAGCCAGCGCAGCCAGCGCAATAGGGCCCGCAGCAGAGCAATCCAGCGCTCCTGTTGCTCAAGGCTCGGCTCCAGGGCCAGCGGGGCGCATCCGCCGGGTGCCAGCCCTGGCCACTCGGGCAACACCAGCCCGAGCACCAGCCGATCGATTGCCCATTCCAGGCTGTGGCTGTCGTTGCCGCCGCGATCGCGGCCATCGAGCCCCCAGCGGAAGCCGGCCTCCTGCAAGGTGCGGCTGATGGCGGCGGCATCGTCTGAGGCGAGGGCCTGGGCCTCCAGCAGCGGTGCGCAGGCCAACAGGCGCTCCAGGGCTGAGGCGGTGAAGCGTTCGCCCCCCAACTGCAGCAGTTCGAGCAGTCCCTGGCTGATGCCCGCCTCGCTCTGCTGGCTGCGGTCGGTGAGCCGCCAGGGGAGGGTTAAGCCGGTGGCGCCGCTGTCGCCGAAGACGGCCCCTACCAGCGGCGCGAATGCTTCCACCTGGGGCGTCATCACCAGGATGTCGCGGGGCTCCAGCTCGGGATCAGCGGCCAGGAGCTGCAACAGCCGATCGCGCACCACCTGCAGCTGGCGCAGCCGCCCCGGGCAGGCATGGAACTCCAAGGAGGTGTCGCCAGCCGCTGCCTCCAGCGGTTCACCACCCTCGCCATCGGCCGCACCGCTGGCCAGCCGCTCCTGGAGTTGCTCGAGCAGCGAGGCCGGGCGGCCCTGTTCGGCGGCGACCCCCGCCGGTGCAAAGAACAGATCGCCTTCGCGCCATTGCCCCAGTTGGTTCTCGCCGCTGCCTTCGAGCAATTGCTGGAATTCAGCCCCCAGCCGCCCGAAGCGGGCCTCGAGCCCCGGCACCTCCAGAAGCCAATCGCTGCTCAGGGGATCGCGGCTCCCCGCCCCATCCCGCCGCTGCCAGAGATCCCGGCAGGGGGTGAGCAGGTAGAGCTCCACCGACTGAACAGCCGAGATCGCCTGCAGCAGCTCCACCTGCACCGGCGCCAGGCTGCTCAGACCGAACAACCGCAGCGGCTGCTCGCTGGCGCAGGCGGTAGGCCGCCAGCCCTGCTGCAGGCGACGGATCAACTTCAGCGCCCGCAGCCCAAACGGCTGGCCCTCCAGTTGCTCGGCCAGGCGCCGCACCAGAAGGGGTTGCCAGCGCAGCGCTGCCGCCAGAGGTTGGCCGCGGCCATCCACGGCCTGGCCCTGCAGCCAGGCCTCGAGCATGGATGGCCGGTAGAGGCCGTAGTCGTCGATGGCATCGGCGATGGCCCGCGTGAGCTGCCAGAGGGGCCGATCCAGTTGATGCAGCTGGTGATCGCCCTGGCGCTGCTGCAGCCAGCGCTGCAACGGGGCTGCTTCGGCCTCGGCGAGTAGGGCCGGAAGCTGCTCGAGCAGGGGCCACACCAGGTTTTGGGCGCGCCAGGGATCAGGGCCCGGTGGGGGTGCCGCCAGGTCAGGCTCGGCGAGCAGCTGATCCACCAGTTGGCGCAACAGGCTGGTGGGAAAGGGAAAGCGCAGGTTGGCGGCGATGCCGGCGCCGTTGCCCGTGGCGATTTGCTCCCCCAGCCAGCGGCTGGTGGGCCAGGTGTTCACCACCACCTGGATCTGCTCGAGCGGGCCGGGGGGATCGAGGCGCAGCTGCGTGGCGAGAACCTGCGCCAGCAGTTCAGCCCGGTTGCTGCGGTAGAGGGTGAGCAAGGCTCAGCTGCGGGCAGCGGCCGGCTGGGGGGCGGCGGGCCTCGCGCCCGGCAACGGACTGGCCTGTTCGCTACGCAGCCCAGGCACCGCGATCACCGCTTCGGTTTCCGGGCAGTAGGCGCTGAGATCTCCGCCATAGCAGGCACCGGTGTCCACCATCACGATGTGGCGCATCCGGCGCACGTGCGGGCCGGGGGTGTGGCCGATCACCACATCACCGAAGCGGCCGTCGTAGTTCTGCCAGAAATCGAGCCGCACCCGCAGATCGGGCTGCCAGGTGCTTGGATCGAAGCCGGCGTGGGTCGCAACCCAGCCCTCACCCCAGTAGGCGAGCGGCAGGTGCTGCAGCCGATCTAGCCACAGACGGCAGTGGGCGTCGCCCAGCTGGCGGTAGGTGTCGCAGCCGGCCAGGCGGCGCTCGGCCTCTCCGTTGGCGCCTTGCAATCCCTGGATCAGATCCTGCTCGTGGTTGCCCCGCAGCCACACGGCCCGGCCGGAGTCCACCAGGCGCCAGATGCGCTCCATGCTCGCCTCGATCCCCGGACCGCGGTTGATCGCATCGCCGCAGAAGATCAGGCGATCAGCCGGCGGAAGCTGGAGCAGCAGCTGATCCAGCGCATCGGCGCAACCATGAACGTCACCGATCACCCAGTGGTGTGCTCGGCGCTGGGAGGACGTCATGCAGACGGCGCGTTGGATCCAGTCTTGCCTCCGGTTGGCGGATCTGTCATCCCTGCAACGCCGTTAACCTGCCCGAAACTGCCCCCGCGCCGATGGAGAGCCAGCCCACGGATCCCCGCACGCTCTCGGTGGGCCAGCGGGTTTCGATCCTGGTGAAAGCCCTCGATGGCGCCAAGCGCACCAACGAGGCCCTGGCCAACTGCAGCAATGGCGATCAGATGGTGGAGGTGCTGCTCGATGCCTCCCGCAAGCTCGGGCTGGGCCTCACCCGGGCTGAATTGACTCGCACCCCACCCATTCGCGACTGGATCTGGTGGAAGAACAAGGAGGCGCTGCTCACGATCGGCGATGCCAAGCCCCGCTACCAGCAGGACAGCGATCAGGCCCGCCCCGGCGCACAGGGTTCCTCGTCGGCTGAACCCGAGCGCAAGAAGTTTCTGGGCCTCTTTTAAGCGGCACGCCGCGCGTCTGTCTCGCTTCGACGTGGAGGAAGGCTCTTCTTCTTTGCCCCTGAGTTGGCCGGGTCCGTGACAAGACCCGATTTGCCTCCAGGATTCCGTACAGACCGCACGGAATCCTGGAGGGTGGCGAGAGCGTGCTCTTGCCCGGCGCCTGCCCCCTCCGCGCCCCGCCCTGCTCAGGCGGCGCTGGCCAGTGCGTCGGGGATCGAGGCGCTGGGGGCCTCGAAGCTGCCCTTGGCCACGAACTCCAGGCGCAGCTTCATGAACTCGATGAACTTCGCATCGGTGGACACCACAGCGGCAGCCGGCTGAGGTACCCGATCCGCCACGGCCTTCAGTTCTGGAGCATTCAGGAAGGCGGGCCGCTTCACCAGCCAGAAATCGATCTCCTTGCCCTGTTCGCCGTAGTTGCGCACCCGCTCGCGTAGCACCTCATCGAGGGGCTCCTCCACCGTGAGGAAGGTCTCGCTGGCGGCCACGAAGTGGTACTGGGTCATGAACTGGTGCTGCCGAACAGGGGTTCCCGGCGGGGATTCTGAACTAAAGCCTTCATTTGCCGCACCGCCTCCTCCAGGCCCACCGCCAGGGCGCGGGCCACGATCGTGTGGCCGATGTTGAGCTCCTCCATCCCCTCGATCGCCGCCACCGGTTCCACGTTTTGATAGGTGAGGCCGTGGCCGGCGTTCACGCCCAGGCCGAGGCTGCGGGCGATGAAGCTGCCCTCGGTGAGGCGGGCCAGCTCCAGATGTTGCTGTTGCCAGTTGGCTTCGGCGTAGGTGCCCGTGTGCAGCTCCACCCAGCGGGCGTCAGTGGCGCGGCAGGCCTCGAGCTGGCTCGCTTCGGCATCCACAAACAGGCTCACGCCGATGCCGGCCTCCTGCAGGCGACCCACCAACCCCTTGAGCGGCTCGAGCTGACCGGCCACATCCAGGCCGCCTTCGGTGGTCACTTCTTCGCGCTTCTCCGGCACCAAGGTCACCATGTCGGGCCGGATGCGCAGGGCGATCGCCTCCATCTCCGCGGTAGCGGCCATCTCCAGGTTGAGGCGGCTGCGCACGGTCTGGCGCAGTAGCTCCACGTCGCGGTCTTGGATGTGGCGGCGGTCTTCGCGCAGGTGCACGGTGATGCCATCGGCGCCGCCGAGCTCGGCCAGCAGCGCGTAGCTCACCGGATCCGGCTCCACGGTGCGGCGGGCCTGGCGCACGTTGGCGATGTGATCGATGTTCACGCCAAGGCTGGCCATGGCATCGGAGGCGTCTGGCCGGATCCTATGGATTCGGCTGCGGCCACCGGATTCGGCCGCGGCCACCGGATTGGGGCGGATCGCCGGCCGCAGGCTGAAGTGCCCGCCGCTGGCGATGCGCTCGCCAGGCGGCCCCTACGTTGGACCTTGAGGGATGGCCGAGAAGGCGACGACAGGGTGGCGACGGCTTCCAGCCAGCTGAGCAAGCGCGAGCAGAGCCTCTGCAACGGCATCAGCCCCTGGCTGTCGCCGTTGGCGATGCTGGTCACCCAGGACCTGGCCCTCAAGGGCTTTTTTCGCCGGCTGCATGTGCTCGGCCGCGAGCATCTGCCCCTGAGCGGTCCGGTCTTGATGGCCCCCACTCACCGGGCCCGCTGGGATGCGCTGATGCTCCCCTATGCAGCGGGGCGGCGGGTGAGCGGCCGCGATTGCCGCTTCATGGTCACCCTCGATGAGATGAAGGGTGTGCAGGGCTGGTTTCTGCATCGCCTCGGCTGCTTCCCGGTGAATCAGCTCAAGCCGCAGACCGCCAGCCTGCGCTACGCGGTGGATCTGCTCGAGGCCGGCCAGCAGCTGGTGGTGTTCCCGGAGGGCCGGATCATGCGGGAGCCCGGTCCGATCCGCTTGATGCAGGGGCTCTCGCGCTTGGCGCTGCTCGCCTCGGCCCATGGCCTCTCGGCGCCGGTGTTGCCGATCGGGATCGCCTACGGCCGGGCGATTCCCCGCTTCGGCGATCGTGCTGCCCTGGCCTTCGGGCCGCCGCTGCGCGTGCAGGGCCATGGCCGGGAGGCGGCGCGGCACTTCAGTGAGCAGTTGGCCGCGGCGATGGCGGCAGCGGAAGCGCAGGCCCTCGAGGCCGTGGGCCGCAGCGCCGCCGAGGGTGGCTTTGCACCGCCCGTAGAGTTTTCCAACGTCTGACTTGTTGCCGTGCGCCGGCCGATTGCTGCTTTTGCCCTCAGCGCCCTGGCGTTGGTGACACCCTCCCTGGCGCAGCTGCCGGCACGGGCCCAGGACTCCCTCAAGGTGCTCGAGTCGCCCAGCTCCGGTCTGAACCTGGCGGCGGTGCAGGCCAAGGTGGCCCAGGGTGATGCGGCCGCGGCGGCCGGCAAGCTCAGCCAGGCCAAAACCGATTACGACCAGGCCCTAGAGGCCGCCACCTACCTGGTGAGCGCCTACCGCAATCTCTCCGGTGCCTTCCGCGGCCTCGATGCCCGCATCCCCCGCGAGATGGACCAGAAGGGCCGTGAGGCCACCGAGCTGCAGGCCAACATTGAGCTGCGCCTGGCGGCATTGCTGCGCCGCATGAACCAGCCCCAGGTGGCGGTGCCCCTGTTGGTGCGGGTGGTGCAGCGGATGTCGCCCACCAGCCCCCAGGGCCAGAAGGCCTACCAGAGCCTGCTGGAGCTGGGCTTTGTGGGCACGCCCTACACCGCAGCCGGCGCCACGCCGCCAGCCAAGTAATGGCGGCGCCTACATTCCCAGCTCAGTCCGCTCCCCGACGCTCCTAGCGATGGTCCATCCCGACCAGGTGAGAGCTGCCATCACCCAGGCCATGCCCGATGCCCGCGTTGAGGTTGAAGACCTCACCGGCGGCGGCGATCACCTGCAGGTGACGGTGGTCTCCACCGCCTTCGACGGCCTGAGCCGCGTGAAGCAGCACCAGCTCGTGTACGGCGCCCTGCGCAGTGAACTGGCCAGCGAGGCCATTCACGCCCTGGCTCTGCAGACCTCCACTCCCACCGCCTGATCCATGGACGCCTCCACCAAGCAACGCATCGAACAGCTGATTGGCAGCAGCCCGGTGTTCGTGTTCATGAAGGGCAGCAAGTTGATGCCCCAGTGCGGCTTCAGCAACAACGTGGTGCAGATCCTCAACGCCCTGGCGGTGCCGTTTGAAACCTTCGATGTGCTCTCCGATATGGAGGTGCGTCAGGGCATCAAGGACTTCTCCGAGTGGCCCACCATCCCCCAGGTGTATGTGAACGGGGAATTCATCGGCGGATCCGACATCCTGATCGAGATGTACAACTCCGGCGAACTGCGCGAAAAGCTGGCCGTGGCTCTGGCCTGAGACGAGACCGCCCGTGGGGCCGGATCAGTTCCGGCCCGTTTCGTAAAGGGTGCTCATGTCATCGCCAGGGCCGATGAAGCTGGAGGGATCCATGATCCAGCGATCCACCAGCTCTTCGAGGCGCCGCTGGGTGAGCGCATCGAGCACCGCGGTTTTGCGTAGGGCGTGCAGGTAGCCGTCGGCGTAGAGGCGTAGCTCCGCTGGGCTGTGGTAACGGCTGGCCAGCGACTGGCAGGCGTCGCACAGCGACTGGAAGTGGCGGATCGCGTCGGGGTGTTGCAGAGCGGTCATGGCAGGACCGGAGGGGACAGCTGGCAAGGCATCGCCTGATACCACTCTGGCCACAGAAACAGGGATAGCGTAGGCAGAACCTTGGAGACACAGGTGGATCCCTCCGCTGACAGCTCCACAACCAGCTCCCTCTCCGGAGCTGAAAGTTCCCTGAAGCGTGTGCTGGTGGTGGATCCGCACCCCACGCTTCGCACCGTGCTGGCCCAGAGGCTGCGTCAGGACGGCTACCTGGCCGCCGCCGTGGCTAGCGCCGCAGAAGCCGTCGCCCTCTGCGACGACCTCACGCCCGATCTGCTCGTGGCGGCTGAACTCCTGGAGGAAACCACCGCCCTCAAGCTCGCCGTCCAGCTCCGCTGCCCGGTGATGGTGCTCACGGCCCGCTCCGGCTCCGAACCGGTGGTGTCGTTGCTCGATGCCGGCGCAGACGATGTGTTGCGCAAGCCCTTTGGCCTCGAGGAACTGGCCGCCCGCAGTCGCTCCTTGCTGCGCCGCAGCCGCAGTGGCCTTCAGGAGCGGGTGTGTGTAGGGCCGCTGGAGGTGCACTTGCTGCTGCGCCAGGTGACGCTGCGCGATCAGCCGGTGGAACTCAGCCCGCGGGAATTTGCACTGTTGTGCGCCCTGCTGATGCCGCCGGGGGTGGTGCGCAACCGCAGCGAGCTGTTGCGCATGGCCTGGCCCCCGTTCAGCGGTGGGCCCCGCTCGGTGGACACCCAGGTGCTAACCCTGCGCCGCAAGCTCGAGCAGGCGGGCCTCGGCGAGGGCGGCGGCATCGAAACGGTGCGGCAGCAGGGGTATCGCTTCAGCCTGGATACGATTCCGGCCGATTCAGGAACTGCCGAGTCCAACCGAGCCGCTCTGCCGGCGTTGCCCTGATCAGCCTTGCAGCTGAAGCAGGCCGGTGAGCACCTCGCCAGCCAGGCCCAGAGCGCAGAGGATGGCCAGGAGCTGGTAAGTCCAGGGGGGGCTGATCCGGCCGATGGAGCTGGTGTCCAGGCCGCTTTGCCGGCTGAACTGGCCCAGGAAGTCCTCAAAGGCCTGGACCCGCTGGGGCAGCAGGTAGGCCGATCCGTTCTCCGTTTGTACATAGAACACACGCCCGCCCTGGCTGGTGGCCACGGGGGTGAGGCCTATGATCTGATCCCAGTCCAGCTGCCAGCCGCGCCGCAGCAGCCAGGCGCACCAGCTGGGATGGCCCACGCGGATGCCGCTCTCGCTGAGCTCTATCTCTTCGCTCACCAGGGCGAGGATCACGGCTAGCCCCAGAGGCAGGGCAGCCCAGAGCCACGCCTGCAGCTCCTCTGGAGCCAGCAGGGGCAGGGGCAACACCAGCGCCAGATAGAGGCTGATCAGCGTGAAGCGGATCAGCGGGGCCATCGGGTAGCGGTGGGGCGTCATCGATCCTCAGGGGAGCCGGGCAGGGGTTCGAGCAGCTCTGAGGGTTGATAGCGCCCGCCGAACACCTCTTGCTCGCGTCCCTTCCAGAACTCACCCAGGCGCATCAGATCGGCGTGGGCTTCCTGGAGTTTGTCCATGTAGTCCTGCGGATCCATGGAGGCGCGCTCCTCTTTCAGCTTGGTGAGCCGCAGCAGCTGCAGCATCCAGGGCTTGCTCAGCTCGCCCCGCTGCTCGAGGTAGTGGGCCAGTTCAACGGAGCTGAGGTTGGCATCGCCGGGGGTGGGGGCGGCCATGGAGCCCTGGGCGCAGAGATGAGCCACCCTATGGAGAGGCGCGCTGCTGCTGTGAGTTCGGATGTCCGCGGGGCGGTCATGGCTGGGCGACTTCGGCGAGCTCAGTGGCTACAAACTCGAGGAATCGCCGGTTGAGGGGTGTGGCGTTAAGCCACACGAGTGCTCCCGCTCGAAGAGCGCGAGCCTGGACTCGATCGCTTCGAGCCGCGCGTTCTCGTTCTTGAGCTGCTCGATGTTCTGCTCCATCGCGTATCGCTGCACTTTCTTGTCGATCGTTGGATGCCAGTTGAGCTTCTGCAAGAGCCGCCGCCAAGGCGGCAGCGATGCAAGGAACTCCTGCTTGCTGCGGTAGATCGATGGCAGTGGTTCCCAGGACTGAGACATGGTCGTAACTGGTGTAGACGCAGTCGGCCGGAGGCCATACAGAGTGATCAGGGCGAGCAGAACAGCCGCAATGACGGTGATCCAGCCCTGACGATCGAATCCCAGTACCACCGTAGCCACTGCAATCGAACCTCAGCTTCATGGCGGCGGGGGTGTTCCGGCATCCGTGCAAACCCCGAACGTTGGGCGTGCAGGAGGCAGCGCCGTTAATCAGGCCGGCAACGCCCAGGGGTTGAGCCCCAGATCAGCGCCGATGCGGTGGGCGCAGGCGAAGCCGCTGAAGGCCACGGCGTTGAGGCCCTGGCCGGGGAAGCAGGAATCACCCACGCAATAGAGGTTTTGAAGTCCGGTTCGGTTGAAAGGCATCGGTAGGAGCCCCGGAAGCCGCAGGGCTGGGATGGGCCCGTAGCTGCCGCCCATGCGGCCGAGGAAGCGGCGGTGGGTGCGGGGGGTGCCGATCTCCTGGTGGCGAATCGCGCTGGCCAGCCCCGGCAGGATTGCCTCCAGCCGCTGCACCAGCCGGGCGGCATCGGCGGCCTTTTTGGCCTTGTAGTCCGACGGGCTGAGCTGATTCCAATACTTAATGTCGCTTGGGGTGAAGGTGTGCACGATGTGCCGGCCTTCCGGTGCCAGGGAGGGATCGAGCAGCGTGGGGATCGACACGAAAATCACCCCCTGCTCGCTTTCCATCTCGGCCCAGTCTTCGAGCACGAGGTGGTGGCAGTGGAAGCCTTCGGGGATCACCCCTGCATCCACACCCAGGTGCAGCGAGAGGAACGAGGGCGAGGGTTTGTAGCGCCGGCGCCAAGTGGTTTCCGCTTTGGGAGTGTGTGCGGCATCCACGAGGGCGGCGCTTCTCGGGCGCTGCACGTCGGCGCTTTCCTGCTCGGTTTCAAACGTGTCCCAGCGGGTGGCGTTGCTCACCACGCGGCGGGCGCGGATCTCCTCGCCATCGGCCAGCCGAACGCCCACGGCTTCGCCGTTCTCGATCAGGACCTGGGTGACGCGGGCCTTGTAGCGGATCGCGCCGCCGTGGTTCTCCAGGCCGGCCACCAGCTTCTCAGCGATCACCCCAACGCCTCCCTTGGGGTAGTTGATGCCGCCGGCATGGCGATCGGAGAACACCATCCCCGCATTGATCATCGGCGTGAGATCGGCGGGCATCACGCTCCAGCAGAAGCACTCCATGTCGATCAGCTTGAGCAGCTGTTCATCGCGGATGTGCTTGCGGGCGACATCGCCCACGTTGAACGGCAGCCAGCGCGCCAGTCCCAGGCATGCCAGCGGCGCTCGGAAGAACACCTTGGCCAGATAGGCCGGATCCTCGAGCGAGAGCAGCGGCATCGCATCGAGGCAGTTGAACACCTGCCAGCAGGTGTCATAAAACGCGCGGATCCCCTTGGCTTCGTGGGGGAACAGCGCCGAGAGCCGCGCGATGAAGGCCTCGTAGTCGCGGTCCACAGCCACATTGAGCCCGCCGGGCAGGTGGTATTCGAGCTGGGCCGGATCGGGCACCGTGTCGCAGTGTTGGCCCACATCGGCGAGGGCGCGGGTGAGCAGGTTGGTGTGGCCCTTCTCCCCGAACCCGAAGATCATCGAGGCGCCCACATCAAAGGTGTAGCCCTCGCGCCGGAAGCTGCCTCCCGAACCACCCGGGATCAGGTAGCGCTCCAGCACCAGCGTTTTCGCCCCCTTGGCCGCCAGCTGCGAGGCGGTGACCAGGCCGCCGATGCCCGAGCCGATCACGATCACATCCCAGGTGGGGGCAGGGCTTGTGGTCACCGGGGAGCGTTGGCGGGTTGGGGCGACCCTAGGAGCCGGCCGCTGGGGTCATGTGGCGAACGGGGCCTGCCCCGTGAGGATCACTTCGGTGCGCACAGGGCCAAGGAGTTCGGCGCAACGCGCGTCGATCCGCTCCCGCAGTCGATCGATCCAGGGGCCATCCACCGGCATCGCGGGGTTGAGATAGGCCACCACGAAGGTGGTGCGGCCCACCTTCATCACCGTGAGCTCGAGCAGCCAGGTGGACATGCCGCTGAGCAGCTCCCGCACGGCATCGCGCGTGCGGGCGATCAGGCCGGGATCACAGGCGGCGCCTGCGCTCTGGCGCAGGGCGCGCCAGAACTGCTGCAGGGGCTCGGGCAACACCACGAGGGCCAGCAACAACACGAGCACCGAATCGGCTACCGGCACCAGCGGCCGCAGTGGCGTGCGCTCCAGAAGGGGCGCTCCCAGGAGGGCCGCGCCTGCCACGGCGCTGATCAACCCGTCGATGCGGGCGGCGTGGGCTTCGGTGCGCAGCAATTCACTGCAGCGGCCGCTGCGCTCCCAGTCGCGCTCATGGCGCCAGGCCAGGGCCAGGCAGAGCACCACCATCAGGGCGGCGTAGCCCGCCACCGGCCGGAGCTGTACCGCCTCCACCGCTTGGCCGCCCAGGTGGTTCACGATCGTGGTGCCGGCTGTGATCACCGCCACGCTGAGGATGCCGATCAGCACCAGCGAGCGGAAGAGCACATAGAGCGCCTCCTGGCCGTCGTAGCCGTAGGGCTAGGCGCGATCTGGGGGGCGCACCACGTTGGCTCCGATGCGGGCGGCGATGAAGCTCGAGGCCGCCATCACGCCGGAATAGAGGCCATCGAGCAGTAGCGCCTCCGAACCGGAGAGGGCGTAGACGCTGATGCCCATCGCCGCCATCACCAGGCTGGCGGCCACACCGATCTGCAGCGAGCGGCGCTCGATCTGGCGGGCGCCGGGTGGGGCTTGGGGCATGGGGCTAAGGGCGCTGCATCAACCCATAGCCACGATCCAGGGCTCGATGCCTGTGGTGCAGGCTGCATACAATCTGTATGACAGTTCTGATTGGGGTTTGTCCTGCATGGGCGCGATCAGTCTCAGGCTTCCCCATGAGCTCGAGGGCAAACTCGCGGAGGAGGCCAGCCTCAGCGGCCAGCCACGCTCCCAGTTGATCCGTGAAGCACTGGAAGCGCTGCTGGCCCTGCGCCAGCGTCAGCGCGACGAAGCGGTCCTGGCTGCAGCAGCCAGGGCCCTGGCCGCTGACGCCGAGGCATGCCGGGAAGCTCAGCTGGTGGCCGAGGAGTTTCTTGCGGCTGAGAACGAAGCCCTGGAGGGCCACTGGTGGCGTTGATCCGCCGAGGTGAGGTGTGGGTGGCGCGTTTGAATCCCAATCAGGGCGCCGAAGTGGGCAAGGTGCGACCGGTGGTGGTTCTTCAAGCGTATCTATTCACCCAGGCGGGTGTTCCTACCGTGGTGGTGGTGCCCCTCACCACCCAAATGCGCCGCGGCGCCGAGATGTTGCGGGTCGAGATTCCAGCTCGGGATCGGCTGCTGCGGACTTGCTATGCGATGGCCGAGCAACCTCGCGCCCTCGACCAGGCCCGATTGGGGGAGGGGCCATTGACCTGCCTTACGCCGGAGGAACTGCTCAGGCTGGAACGAGCGCTTCGGGCTGTGCTGGGGTTGCCGTGAACGGCGCCAGATCCGCCAGGGCCCGATCGCGGTAAGCGCCATAGCGCCGCCGCTTGTCGCGGATGCGCTCAGGCAGTTCAGGCAGCAGGCCGAAGTTCGGCGGCATCGGCTGGAACTTCTCGCTGGGCGCCTCGGCGATGAAGTGAGTGAGGGCGCCGATCATCGAGGTGGCGGGCAGCTGCAGCGGCTCCTGGCCGCGGGCCAGCCGGGCGGCGTTGGTGCCGGCCAGCCAGCCGCCAGCCACCGCCGCCGCGTAGCCCTCGGTGCCGGTGATCTGGCCGGCGGCGAGCAGGGAGGGACGCTGGCGGAACTGCAGGGTGGGATCGAGCAGCTGCGGGGCCTCCAGGAAGGTGTTGCGGTGCATCACCCCGAAGCGCACGAACTCCGCGTTCTCCAGCCCCGGGATCATCCGTAGTACCCGTTTCTGCTCGCCCCATTTGAGGTTCGTCTGGAAGCCCACAAGGTTCCAGAGGCGGCCGTCCTTGTCTTCCTGGCGCAGTTGCACCACGGCGTAGGCGCGATTGGCGCGGCGCACGTCGCGGTCGTTCACATCGCCCCAGCGCGGGTCCCACAGGCCGATCGGCTTGAGCGGGCCGTAGCGCATGGTGTCTTCGCCGCGGCGGGCGAGCTCCTCGATCGGTAGGCAGCCCTCGAAGAAGGTGGCGTTCTCCTTCTCGAAATCCTTGAGCTCGGCCTGCTCGGCCGCCAGCAGCGCCTCGCGGAAGGCGAGGAACTGCTCCTTGTTCATCGGGCAGTTGATGTAGTCGGCGTCGCCCTTGTCGTAGCGGGAGGCGCGGA
>Ga0194116_10002807_pt1 | contig 21829 bp, 20 predicted proteins | sample TA2MahsurfametaG_4_FD_148617 | JGI IMG/M metagenome (GOLD analysis project Ga0194116, IMG submission 148617) | Freshwater microbial communities from Lake Tanganyika, Tanzania - TA2015008 Mahale S9 surface | ecosystem: Environmental > Aquatic > Freshwater > Lake | place: Tanzania: Lake...
CTTGCGAGAAAACCCAGATATCACTCAGCGGGAGCTTGCTGATAAATTGGGCGTGAGCGTCGGCGGAGTAAACTATTGTTTGAAGGCACTCATAAAAAAAGGGTTGGTGAAAATGAGTAATTTCGCCAGCTCCAAAAACAAGTTTGGCTACGTTTACGTCCTCACTCCACAGGGGGTTTCCGATAAGGCGGCTTTAACTCAACAATATCTTCAGCGAAAAATGGAAGAGTACGAGGCTTTGAAGGCAGAGATAGAGTCTTTGAAGCGAAATGCAGACGAAGAGAGTGTACGTGATGGCCTGGATGCGATCTAAACGGACGTTGGCTGGATGGGCGGATAATTGCGCTCACGGGGTAGTGTGGTAGGCGCGATATTGGGGTTTAGCGGGTTTCCCCAAATCCCCGAATAAACAATTCACGTTAATTCATGATTCACGCCACGCCTGTTATTTTGTGTGGAGGCTCAGGTACCAGGTTGTGGCCGCTGTCACGTACCGGTTTCCCCAAACAGTTCTTGTGCCTCACCGGCCAGGAAAGCTTGTTCCAGCAAGCTGCACAGCGACTGGGCCAGTTGGTTAACTCAGACATTGCGGTGGCCAACCCCATCATCGTCACGGGGGAAGAGCACCGCTTCTTGGCTGCCGAGCAACTGCGCGAAGCTGGCATCGAGCTGGGTTGCGCTTTGCTCGAACCTGTTTGTCAGTGGCATCCCAATAATCCCCACCTGCGGTAATCGAATTCTCCCCACCCATCACCGCCAAGGAGGCAACGATGGAAGTGGAAGTTCTCGATGAACAGAATCTGAATGCGCCCGCCCAGGACCCGAGGGGCCTGGGCGGCGCGGCGGCTACCGTACCCGGACCGAACCAGGATGCGGAGGTCGCCTTGATCAACCAAGCCATGTGGCAAGCCGTTCATGAACGCAGCAAAGCCGGGGCGTCGGTCTCGGCCATCGCTCGCGAGCTGGACATCGACCGCAAGACCGTGCGGCGATGTTTGATGCAGCCTGAGTGGACGCCCTACGCCCGTACTGTGAAGGCGCCAACCATTCTGGACAACTTTGCCAATTGGCTTGAGCAGCGCGCCCCGCAAGTTCACTACTCCGCGCGCGTCCTTCATCAGGAACTGCGTCAGCTGGGCTTTGCGGGCTGTTATGAGACCGTCAAGTTGGCTGTGCGACCGCTGCGGGCCGAGGCCACCCTGGACGGCCTGACCCAGTCCCGCTTCGAGACGGAGCCTGGCCAGCAGGCGCAGGTCGACTGGGGTGAACTCACGGTGGACATGGGCGAGCAGCGCCGTGTGGTCCATGTGCTGATCATGACCTTGGGGTTCAGCCGCCGGCACTACGCCGAAGGATTCCTCAACGAGCGCATTCCCAGCCTGCTGGCAGCCCACGAGAACGCCTTCGCGCACTTCGGTGGTTGCTGCCAGACGCTTCTCTACGACCGCATGCGCACCGTGGTGGTGGGCAAGTTCAAGGGGCCGGACGGTGCCGTGCGCGCCAAGTTCAACGACAAGTTCAAGGCCTTCGCCGACTACTGGGGGTTCGAGCCCCGGCTGTGCCGGCCCTACCGGCCCAAGACCAAGGGCAAGGTCGAGTCTGGGGTGAAGTACCTCAAGCGCAACTTCGCCCCCGGTCGAACCTTCCGAGACCTGGATGACTTCAACGCCCAACTGCTGGCCTGGATCAACGAGGTTGCCGATGTTCGTATTCATGGCACCACCCACGAGCGCCCGATTGACCGCTTCGAGCGGGAGCGTGAGGCCCTGATCAAGACCGGCGGCCAGCCCAGCTTCCTGCAGGCCATGGTGCGCGAGCGCGTGGTGGCCGAAGACTGGCTGATCTCGGTGGATGCCAACCGGTATTCGGTTCCCTTCGGCCTGATCGGCAAGACGGTCCATGTGATTCGCGAGGGCGGTGACTTGGTAGTTCGCCATGGCCTGAAGGAAGTGGCGCGCCACACGGTGCTGCCGGGGAAACACCAACTGAGCATCAAACCCGAACACGGGCCGGGTGCGACACCGCGTAACACCCACCGCCGGCAGTCCGATGTGGCGGCGACTGAGCCGGTGTTGCACCGTGCGGTTGAAGACGCGCAGGAGGTTCAAGTTCGGGATCTGTTGATTTACGAACAATTGACGCAACCCATGACAGCGGAGGCAGTATGAGCAAAGCCCATCCGCAACACACTGGCCCCTCGGCCATGACATCTCCGGCGCAGCTCGAGCGCCTGGGCGAACACCTTCGCAAGCTTCGGCTGCTCAAGAGCGGGGAACGTTTGGAGGCGCTGCTTCAACAAGCTGCGGCCAACGATATGCCCTACGCCGACTTCTTGGAACAGGTGCTCAGTCAAGAGGTGGCCGCCAAGACCAGCAAGAACGTGGCCATGCGCACGGCCATGGCGCGCTTCCCCTTCGTCAAACCCTTGGAGACCTTCGACTTCAGCTACCAGCCCTCGATCGACAAGAAGCAGGTGATCGACCTGTCGAGCTGCCACTTCATTGAGCACGGGGACAACGTCATCATATTGGGGCCACCGGGCGTGGGTAAGACGCATATGGCTGTGTCCTTGGGACTGAAGGCCATCGAGGCCGGCTACCGGGTGCTGTTCACCACCGCCGCTCACCTGATCGGCTCGCTGACCAAGGCCATGGCCGAAGGCAAGCTCGATGACAAGCTCAAGTTCTACACGACGCCCAGGCTGTTGATCATCGACGAGATCGGCTATCTGCCCATTGACCGCCAGGGTGCCAATCTGTTCTTCCAACTCATCAGCCGGCGCTACGAGCGCGGGCCGATGATCCTGACCAGCAACCAAAGCTTCGGCGCCTGGGGCGAGGTGTTCGGGGATCGGGTAATTGCCACCGCGATCCTTGACCGCCTGCTTCATCACGCTGTGACGCTCAACATCCGAGGCAACTCCTACCGACTCAAGGAGAAGCTCAAAGCCGGCCTACTGCGCCCGGCCGACAACACCGATCCCCAACCGGGTGGGGAGATTTGAATTACCACGGGTGGGGAGAATTCGATTGCCATTGACACCCGCGCTCGAAGCTGCGCTCATGAACCGCGACACAGCCGTCCTCGTCCCAGGCCTCGACGCGATCCGGATAGAGTCGGACGCTGAGCTTCTGGCACGCAAAGCCTGAGGGTACCGAGTACTTGTTGCGCTCGATGCTCACCAGGCAGGTGCCAGAGACCGAGACCACCGCTTCAACGTAACCGTCAAAGGCCGGCACCATCGGCATGAGGTTGTCGCGCTCCAGAGCCAGCGCATCAGCAATCGTGAGGCGCTCTGCATCCGGGTAGGTGAGTTCGCCCCACAACGCCTGGCAGCGGGCATCGAGCCAGGCGTTAAGTTGCGCAAAGCTTGCGAAGCGTTCTCGGGCAGCGTCCTGCCAGATCCGGCGCCGGCTGTCCTGTACGCTCTTCTCGACCACGCCTTTCTCCCAGCCACTGGCCACGTTGCAGAAATCGGGGTCAAACAGGTAGTGCGCCGCCATCGCAGCAAAGCGCGTGTTGACGATCCGTCGCTTGCCTACCCCCACCTTATCGACGGCGGTCTTCATGTTGTCGTAAATGCCCCGCCGGGGAACGCCGCCGAAAGCCCGAAACGCCCGCGTATGAGCATCAAAGAGCATCTCGTGACTCTGGGTCGGATACGCCGACAGATGGAACGCCCGACTCGCGCACAGCTTGGTGTGCGCCGCGAGGATCTTGCGGTGCAGGCCGCCGATCAACAGGCCCTCTTCGCTCCAGTCAAACTGGAACGCCTCGCCAAATTCGAACTTCAGCGGCACAAATGCCGCCTGCCTGCCTGTGCCCCCGCCTTCGCGCCACCCGCGAATGAATTCGGTGACCCGGGTGTAGCTGCCCGTAAAGCCCAGTTGCTGCAGCTGCCCAAATAGCGCCAATGCGGTGCGCCGATCGCGCTGCGCTCGCCGCGCGTCCGCCTCCAACCACTGCACCAGCCTGTCCCGGTACGGCACCAGCACCGTCACCGACTCCTGCCGCTGGTACTTTGGCACCGAACCTTCGGCAGCCTTCAGCCAACTCTTGACCGTGTTCCTCGATCAACCCGTGCGCCGGCCGATCTCGCTGATCGACAACCCGTCGCGAAACCTCAAACGCCGTATCTTGCCCAACATGTCCATGGTGATCATCTCCTTTTGCCCTGCCCAAAAAACGGGCAGGCAGGTTAATCACCCTGGTCAATTTTCAGCGCGCACAACCCCAGAAAACTGGTCAATTTTCAACGCGCAGCAACATCCGTCCAACCCCGGTGCCGGCGCGCTGAGCCGCGGGCTGGGCAGGACGAGGTGAAAGGCCCGTGCCCTGAGGGCGTGAAGCGCCAGTTCGGCGAGGTCTACATTGATCGGCCGGGACTGGGTTTCCGACAAGATGGCAACCGCGTCACCCGCCCGTACGCCGCAGAGCGTGAAGACCTCAGTAAAGCAGTCTATCCATTTACCTTCTATGCGTTCGCGTAGCACGTGTGTCTCTCGGTCTGCGCGCTCGTCGCCCGCATCAAAATGTTGGCAACTCGCGAGGAATCATGAACTGGCCCTCGCCCCAGGATTCGGTGTACGTTCGTTCGCCACCCGCCACGCCGAGAACCGCCTCCAGCACGCGCTCACCCGCCGCGTCGAGAGTGATCCGCCCCTCGATCAGATCGACCAGCGCCACATCGATTCCATCAGACCATCGGCTGACGGTATCCGGGTTGCCGCATACCTTGAGCGTAGGGGCAAGCGGGTTACCCGACGGATTGAAGACACCCATTGAAAACAGCGTGATCTGCGCCCCGGCTGCCACCATCCCGGTGATCGAACAGGGGCTGAAAAACGGGGTATCCATAAAGGAAAGCCCGGCCTGCGAGGGGGGTTGTCCAAAATTCAGACAGTCGACGAACGATGCGCGCCCGATCTTGCATAGCGCCCCCATGGTCTTTTCGACAAGCGTGGTGAGACCTGCTTCGATATTTTCTGCGGTGGGATTGGTGCCCCGATACCGGTCACCATCGCTGGTCATACGCGACTCGGTGCGGGCGATTCGGTCGATGATTCGTTCTGCGATATCGGCATTGGCCGACTGGGCGCGCACCACCTCTTCGCCGCCTATGAACTCTGCGGTTTCTGAGACGATCACGCTCGCGCCAAGCGCGACGGCGCGATCTACAAACCGTCCAATGGCCGGATTGGAACATACCGCACTGGAGGCATCCGACCCACCGCATTCGAGTGCGAAGGTGAGGCGGGAAAAGGCGCACCAGCCGCGTCGCATGGGCTTTAGCAAGGCAGCGAGGTCGGTCAGCGCGTTTACGATTTGAACAATTGCGTCGTTGATACCTTGATGCGCCATCACCGCCAGGACGCGTACGGGCGTGGTCTGGCCTTCCAGCCGCTTTGCCCAGCGTTGTGCCGTACTTCGGTCATGGCACAGAACGACCGCTGCTCCCACGTTGGGATGGCTGATGAGCCTGAAGAGCACCTCATCCTGAAGCGCTGCATCGACGGTTTGCAGTCCGCGCTGAAACTCGCCTTGTATCCGTAAGACAGGGTCAGTACCCGGTCCCCTCGCAGCGTCGAACCGCTCTGCCGACAGTTCGGCGATTCGATTGGCAAGCGCCACCGTGGACACCAGGGCCAGGTGATTGCGCACTCCGACCCGGCCGTCCGCACGAACGTAACCCGCAAACCCCGGCGGTGAGTCAGCGGCAGTTATGGATGTGGACATGGTCGCCCATTTCAATGGCCCGGGTGGCATGCCCGATGGTCACGCCATATTTGATGACAGGCTCGCCCTCGGCGATATTTCGCGTGGCGGCCTTGTGTCCGAAGGCGATTGGTTCGCGCAGTCTGAGTCCGCAGCGCGTACTCGGTTCGTCAACCAGATCGTCGATCAGCGTAACGACATTATCGGAGGGGTGAACCTGAAGCGCGATTCGTGGCACGCGGCGGGTCTTTCGGAACTGAACGGGCAGAGTGTTGAGAGAGCGCATCTAGTGTATCTTCGCGGCCAAGGCACAACAATCCCGGAGACCCTCATCGTCAAGCGCTTGCGCCACGCTGCACTGCTCATGCTGCCCTGGTGCCTGCTGATCGCAGCTTGGCATGCGGTTGCGGTGTCGGGTCTGGTCAATCAGGGGCTGATGCCCACGCCTGCCCAGGTCGGGAGCAAGCTCACGAGCCTTTTATTTGGAGATCGGCTCGCCATCGACATTCTGCGATCGACGCAGCGCGTCACGCTGGGCGTGCTCCTTGGCATCCTGCTTGCCGTGCCAGTTGGGTTTTTGATTGGCTGGTACCGGAGTGCGCGCACTTTTCTCGATCCGCTCATCAACTTCTTTCGCGCTCTTCCGCCGATTGCGCTGATCCCGCTGGTGGTGGTTTATTTCGGTATTGATGAGCCTGCGAAGGTCATCATCCTTTTTTACGCGAGCTTCTTCGCAGGTGTCATCGTCATGTATGAGGGCGTGGCACAGATCAGTCCCATCTTCATCAAGGTGGCGCGTACGCTGGGAGCGAGCGACCGCGAGATCTTTTTCAAGGTGATTGTGCCGCTTACCATGCCGCATATCCTCACCGCGCTGCGGGTGGCCCTGGGTGTGGCGTGGGCGACGCTGGTGGCCTCCGAACTGGTGGCGGCTCAGCAGGGCCTTGGGGCGCTTATTCAAAGTGCCGGATCGTTTTTCCAGATCGACGTGATTTATGTCGGAATCGTTTGTATCGGAACGGTTGCTCTCAGCATGGACCTTGCGCTGCGCGCGCTCACCCGCCGGCTGATTCGCTGGCAGGACCGGGTGGAGGCCCAATGAAGGAGAGTGTGTTGTGAGCGATCCCCGTATCGTTTTTGACGACGTGTCGGTGGATTTCGAGACCGAGCGTGGCGTGCTTCGCGTGGTGGAAGGTGTTTCTCTTTCCATTTACGATCAGGAGTTTATTTGCATCGTGGGGCCATCAGGCTGCGGCAAAACCACGCTCATGAATATCGTGGCGGGATTCGTGCGACCAAGCTCCGGGAGCGTTACGCTGGACGGGCAGCCTGTTGCCGGGCCAGGGCGCGACCGCGGCGTGATATTCCAGGAATATGGTGTTTTTCCCTGGTTGAGCGTGCGCGACAACATCCTGTTCGGCCTGCGACTCAAAAGCAGCCGTGTGCCGGCGTCCGAGCAGCAACGCGTGTGCCAGAAATATCTCGAGCTGATGGGGCTTGCCGATTTTGCGCAGGCATTTCCGAAAACGCTTTCAGGTGGCATGCGGCAGCGCCTGGCCATTGCCCGCGCGTATGCGGCCCAACCTGATTTTCTGCTGATGGACGAGCCTTTCGGCGCACTGGATGCGCAAACACGTTCCAGGATGCAGACGCTGCTGCTTGAAGTGCTTGAACGGGAAGGCAAGACGGTGATGATGATCACCCACTCGGTCGATGAGGCGGTTTACCTCGCCTCGCGAATCGTGGTGGTCACCGCCCGACCCGCCCGCATCAAGACCATCATCGATGTTCCGTTTGCTTACCCGCGTCGGGAGGGGCTTCATGAAACACCGGAGTTCGGTGCACTCAAGGCTCACGTACGCGATCTGGTCATGGCCGAGTACGAGGTACAGCAACAACTCGGCTCAGCCGCTTCGAATGCCGCCTGAAGTGCAGTGTCGCTGTACGATGGCGGGATATGGCCTCTTCACCAACACCGCCGGCCGAGACCGGCAAAGGGAGACAAGATGAGTCACCGGATCAAGACCGACCGCCGCCAATTGATGGTGGCAGGGGCTTCGGCCCTGGGCCTGGCAGGCGTGGGTGCCCCCGCCATTGCACAGCAGCGAACCCGGATCCGGGTCGGCTACGTGGACACGCTTGCGGTCACCGGCCAGATCTGGACCGGTGTGCATCGTGGCCATTGGGCCAATGAAGCGATCGAGTTTGATCCGGTGAAGTTCAACACCGGGCTTGAACTGTTCAACGCCATGATTGGCGGCAGCCTGGACATGCTCTCCACAGGCGCGGTCATTTCGAACTTCCCGGCGCGCGGACAGGGCAAGGCTTTTCTTATCAACAATATCGAGTTCGCCACCGCGCAGCTTTGGGTTCGTGAAGACCAGGGCATCAAGAGCTGGGCAGATTTGAAAGGCAGAAAAATCGCGACCACGCTCGGCACGACTGCCCATGTGTTTGCGGATGCAGCGCTACGTGCCAACGGTCTCGACCCGGCCAAAGATGTTGAACTGGTGAATCAGGGCATGCCGGTAGCGGTGACCAGTTTCATTTCGGGCGCGGTGCCTGCAGTGGCGCTGTGGGTGCCCTTCAATATTCAGGTTCGGGCCCGGGTTCCGTCGGCCAAAATGCTGGTCGATGCCTCGGCTTATTTCCCGAAGTCGGCCATTGTGGGAGGCTGGGCTGTGCGAGCCGATTACTACGAAAAAAATCGTCCCATTCTCGAGCGTGTCGTTCGCGGTTGGGCGGCCTCCAACGACGATCTGATTCGCAACTCCGGCGAGATCCTGCCGGTGATCCAGGCCAAGAACTACGCCCAGGTTCCCCTCGAGGAGCTGCAGGAGCAATTCAAGGCCTCGCGCTATTACCCCGCTGCCGAATGGCGCAAGCTTTACCAGGACGGTACCGCTCTGGGCTGGTTGCAACAGGTCACTGATTTTTATGCGCGGGTGGGCGGCATCCAGAATCCGGTACCGGCGAAGACCTACTTCGACACCTCTCTTCTCCTCAATGCCGTAAAGGGCTGAGGAACCTCTCGTGTCAGCGGGTCGCTGGGATCACATCATCGTAGGTGCCGGATCGGCTGGCTGCGTACTGGCTAATCGGCTGGTTCGCGCTGGTCGCCGGGTCCTGCTGCTGGAGGCTGGGGGCCCGAACGGCGCCTTCTGGCTGCGTTTGCCGGTAGGCTATTTCCGCACTATTTTCGATGAGCGCTATTCGCGCCTCTTCGAAATCGAGGCGCAGGCCGAGACCGGGAGTCGACGCATCATCTGGCCGCGCGGGCGTATCGTTGGGGGCTCGAGCTCGATCAACGGCCTCATCTACATTCGCGGTCAGCATGCGGACTATGACGATTGGGCGGCCGCTGGGGCAACGGGTTGGTCTTATCGCGAGGTATTGCCCTATTTCCGCCAGTCGGAACGCTTTAGAGGTCCGGCGAGTGAATACCACGGCACCGACGGGGAGTTAGGTGTAAGCGAGTTGCGTAACGATGATCCCAGTTGCCTTGCATGGCTCGAAGCGGCGGAACAGTACGGGTTGCCAGCCAATCCTGATTTCAATGCGCACACCGAGTTCGGTGTAGGCCGCTACCAGTTGTCGATTCGCGGGCGCTGGCGCTCCAGCGCAGCCGCTGCGTTTTTGAATCCGGTAAGAGAGCATGCTGGTCTGTCGTTGCAAACCGGCGTCCTGGTCTCACGCGTGCTCTTCGAGGCGGGGCGTGCCGTAGGTGTCCAGGCACGTGTCAACGGCGAGACGAAGCAGTGGCGTTGCGAGGGCGATGTCATCTTGTCCGCAGGAAGCCTGCAGTCACCGCAGCTGTTGCAGCTTTCCGGCGTGGGGCCAGCCGATCATCTGCGCGCACTTGGGATTCCGGTGATCCATGACGCCGCCGAAGTGGGCGAAAATCTTCAGGACCACTATCAAGCCCGGACGATTGTGCGCCTGCAGAATCCTGTCTCGCTCAACAACCAGGTTCGGAGCGCCACAGGGCTTGCCCGCATGGGCTGGCAGTGGCTGGTCAACGCGCGGGGGCCTCTGACTGTGGGCGCCGGGCAGGTGGGAGGGTTCGCCTGTACCTCGCAGGCGCTGGGCGGCCGGGCCGACATCCAGTTCAATGTGATGCCGCTCTCGGTTGACAAGCCAGGAACGCCGCTACACGACTATCCGGGCTTTACGGTTTCGGTCTGTCAGTGTCGGCCAGAATCGACCGGATCTGTCCGGATTCGAAGCAGCGATCCCGCTGAGGCCCCGCGCATCACCGCCAACTATCTGCGCGAGTCACGTGACCTCAAAACGCTGGTAGATGGGCTTCAGATGTGTCGTGAAATCTACCGACAGCCGGCATTTGCCAGCCGTTGGGTGGAGGAGAAGCTTCCCGGTGAAACCGGTCTGGAAGATTTTGCGCGTCGGTTCGGCGGGACCGTGTTTCACCCAACTAGCACCTGCCGGATGGGCAGTGACATGAGAGCCGTGGTCGACCCCCAACTGCGCGTACAGGGCGTGGAAGGTTTGAGGGTCATCGATGCGTCGGTCATGCCGCGCGTGGTGTCGGCCAACACCAATGCAGCGACCATTATGATCGGAGAGCGTGGGGCATCGCTTTTGCTGGGCACCTGACTGAATTTCATCGTGTCTAACGCCCTGCTTCAGGTCGTCTGGTTCAAGCGCGATCTTCGACTCCATGATCACCCCGCGCTCAACGCGGCGGCCATGCGCGGCCCGGTGCTGGGGCTGGTGGTGTTCGAGCCGTTGCTCTGGGCGCTTCCCGATGCGAGCGGGCGGCATGCTGCGTTCTACGCTGACTGTCTCGAAGAGAGAGTTCATGCGCGACGCCCGCCTGGCGGGGTTACCAGTGCTGGTGCTGGAGGGCGAGATGTCGGCACTGCTTGAGCGGCTTCGACTGTCGCTTGGCAATTTTTCTCTGCACAGCCACGAGGAAACCGGCAACTGGGAAAGCTTTCAGCGTGACCGCAGAGTGCTCGCCTGGTGTCGGGCGAGCCACATCGAGTAGCAGCAGTTGCCACAGAACGGTGTGGTGCGTGCGCTCCGGTCGCGCGATGACTGGTCGCGGCTCCATCACGCTCGCATGTCGTCGCCCGTTCTCGCGCCACCTCGATTCTCTGCGTTACCAGCTGCCCTTCATCCCCGTCTGGCGGATCAGCTTTCTGCCGCTTCCTCCCCGACTGCGCTCCGCCCCTGGCGGCTGCCACGAACAGTCGCGTCTGGATGCCTGGCGCAAGGGACGAACCGGATTTGCCTTTGTGGACGCCTGCATGCGTTACCTTGCGCACACCGGCTGGATCAATTTTCGAATGCGCGCGATGCTCACCTCGTTTGCCAGTCAGCACCTCTGGCTGCACTGGAAGCTGACCGGCGAGCATCTGGCCCGGCAGTACACCGACTATGAGCCCGGAATTCACTGGCCGCAGGTTCAGATGCAAAGCGGCACCACCGGCATCAATACGATCCGCATCTACAACCCCGAGAAGCAGCGGCAGGACCAGGATCCCGGTGGCGAATTTGTGGCGCGCTGGGTGCATGAGTTCGGTCAGGCAAGCTATCCAGCCCCTATCGTTGATCATCTTGCAGCGGCGCGTGCAGCCCGCGATCAACTCTGGAGTTTGCGCAAGGCGCCTGAATCGACCGAGGCGGCCACTAAGATCTTCCAGAAGCACGGCAGCCGTAACCCTACGCGTGAGGGGGTGAGACGTCGTGAGGCTGCGGCCAACGCCATCCCGGTCGCGTCCGGCCCCGCGGTGGGTGGACAGCAGACGCTTGATTTCTGAGGCGCGCCCCGGCCCTAGGCCGGGTCTTTTACCGGCGCCATCTTCTGCGATATCACAACGATTGCAAGCAGTGCCAGGCCAATCAAATCAGTAATGGATCCTGGTTTGATGAGCGAAAGGGCTCCAATCACAAGCAGCACACGGTGCCATGCGCGCGTGGGCCCCGCGAACCATCCAAACAGCCCGCCCGCCAGTGCAATGACACCGACTGTGGCCGACAGCACTGCGAGCAGTACCTGGAACCACTGATCACCCCAGTCTTTGACGAGCAGCAGGAGAGACGGTTCATAGACAAACATGAAGGGCACGATATAAGCCGGTGCGGCGGCGCGCATTGCGGCAAAGCCCGCTGCCCACATGCTGGTTTTTGCGAGCCCGGCCGCAGCAAAGACCGCAAGTGCCACCGGCGGCGTGATGGCTGACAGGATCGCAAAGTAGAGCGCAAACATGTGAGCGGCAGGCGTTACCGCGCCGAGCTTGATCAGTGCGGGCACGAGCAGCGACACCATCACGATGTATGCCGGCGTCGTGGGCATGCCCATGCCGAGGATGATGCCCGCGATTGCTGTCAGGAGAAGAGCCAGAAACAGGGCGTCTTTTGCAAGGCCTATCACCGCCTGTGTGAATTCGATGCCCAGCCCGGTAATGGTGACGCTGCCAATGACCAATCCTGCGCAGGCGCAGGCCATCGCGACCGCGAGGGTGTTTCGCGCACCGTCATTCAATGCCTCGAAGACGGTTTTCCAGGTGATGTCGGCGCGGGTGCTTGCGCGGAGCAGCGCAAGCGGAATGCAGAACAACGCACCGATCAGCGCGCAGAGGGGCGCCGAGTAGCCCGCGGTCAGCCCGATCAGCACGACGAGAATGGGGATAAAGAGATGACCGCGCTCGCGCATCACGGCACTAAACCGGGGCAGCTCCGACTTCGGTACCCCTGCGATCTTGTAACGCCGCGCTTCGAAGTGCACCGCGGCAAAGACGGATACGTAGTAGAGGAGCGCTGGTATGAGAGCCCATAGCGCAACCTGCGCGTAGGGTACCGCGAGGAACTCGGCCATTACGAAGGCCGCCGCGCCCATGATTGGGGGCATGATCTGGCCGCCCGTTGACGCAACCGACTCGACAGCCGCAGCAAACGAGGGCCGGAAGCCTGTCCGTTTCATGAGCGGTATCGTGATTGGCCCATCAACCATTACGTTGGCGACTGCGCTGCCCGAAACCGTTCCAAAGAGCGAGGAGCTGATCACTGCCACCTTCCCTGGTCCGCCCGCGCTGCTACCGGTGAGGGACATGGAAAAATCCATGAAGAGCTGGCCGGTGCCACTCCGTTCCATGAAGGATCCGAACAACACGAAGAGCATCACGTAGGAGGCTGAAACGCCCAGGGTGGATCCGAAGATGCCCTCTGTGGAGAAATACAACTGCTCCATCAGGACCGGTATTTTTACCTGCGTGAAGATTGCGGCATAGACGATGAACACGATGGCGGTAAGCGGTAGTGCCCAGCCGATCACTCGCCGGGTGCCCTCGAGAACCATCAGTACTGCAATCACCGTCCAGAACTGGTCTGCCCAGGTGAGATCGTCAATGTAAAGGATGCGGCCGGTGAAGTAATCGTAATTGATGAAGATGTACAGCACCGCACCACAGGCGAGTGTGAGCAGCAGCAGATCGAGGACACGGCCAGGTGCGCTCGGACGCTTGATGCTTGGGTAAAGCAGAAAAACCAGCGCCATCGCAAACATCAGATGGATGCCGCGAAAGATCACTGCGTCCGGCGGGCCGAAGGCCGCGGTGTAGATGTGGTAGAGCGACATGGCGACCGCCAGGGTCGACACGATGGCGCGAAGAACACTACCGGTGGGCAGCGCGGCTGCCTGTTCGTCTGACATGAATACTCCGCAAGCAGGCGCCCGGTCAGGCACCCGTCAGGTGAAGTCGATCAGCGCGCGCCGGCCTCGCGGTAATACTTCTCCGCGCCGGGGTGCAGAGGGACCCCAATATCGGTTGCCATCATCTTCGGCGTGAGCCCGGCGATGGGTTTGACCACGGCAGCCATGGCATCGACGTTGGTCGCCATCACCTTGGTCATGGCGTAGGCAGTCGCCTCGGGCAGGTCGCAAGACACCACCACGTGGGTGAGGTAGGCGATGACCGGTACGTCGTCGTTTTGCTTAGGATAGGTGCCGGCCTTGATGATCTGCCGGGTGTAGCCGGGGTTGGACTTTGACAACTCGGTCATGGTTTTGTCGTCAACCGGAACCATTTTGATGTCGCGTGCGCTTGCCAGATCCATGACGCTGGACGCGGGCGCGGTGGTGCCGAGCGTGAAGACGTGAGCATGACCGTCCTTCAACATGGAGACCGCATCCGTGTAGCTTGCCTGAAAGCTGGCTCGGCTCAGTTTCTTGTAATCGAGTCCATTCAACTCGAGCACGGTTGCGGTGAGCAATTCGGCGGTGTTGCCTCGGGGCTGCGTGACCAGCGACTTGCCCGCCAGATCGCGGAATGAATTGATTTTTGCGTCGGCAAGCGCCACCACCTGAAAATATTGCGGGTAGAGGTTGGCCAGTTGGCAGACCTTGGTGACCTTTTTTGGATACGGCTTGTTGCCGGCGATTCCGTCGTAGGTAGTGGACGAATTGGCCATCCCGATCTGCGCCTTGCTTTCATCGATGCCCCGAACATTGCTGATGCCCGCGCCCGGAGTCGTTTGGATCTGCAGGCCGGGAATGGCTTTCTCCCAAAGTCCTTTCAGTGCCCCACCCAGAGGGATCCACGCACCTCCCTGCGGTCCTGTCATGAATGTGAGTTGCTGGGCACTGGCCGTGCCTGAGGCAAGGCCGGCCAGCAGCACGGCGAGGGCGCTGAAGTGGCTGAATCGGTTCACGTGTGTCTCCTTTGCTTGACGGATCAATCGTAGATGGACGTGTCGCTCTGCTGGCATCATAGCCGCCGCGCGATCGATTGGTAACCCCGGCGGGATTTGATCGACACCATTGTCGCCGCGACGCGACCCGGCATCGAAGCCCGCCTGAAGCAGCCCATGGTGGTGGAGAACCGCACCGGAGGCGGTGGCCAGATTGGCATGCAGGCGATTGCCTTGGCTGCGCCCGATGGCTACACCTTTGGCATTGTGCCGTCCAACACCATGGTGATCAGCCAGTTCCTGTTCAAGTCTTCGATTGATCCCTTGCGCGACTTCGTGCCAGTAACCGTGTTGGTCGATGTGCCGCTACTCCTCGCAGTCACCGCCAAGCATCCGGTTCCCAACAATGCCTACGCCCTGATCGCCGGCGGCAGTGTCATTTCGTCCAGCTCGTCTGGCAACTCGTCGGGGTATGCCAATCCCAAGTAGTTCTCCCGATTCAAGGGCAGGCCCGCCTTCAGAAGCAACCGAAGTACGAAGTCTGAGTCGCGGTCGTAACTGGGGCCATCGATATCACGCTGCGAGCGCAGGTTGGCGCCGAACAGCACTCCAGTCGTCGGTTGCGCCGCGTCGTCGACCGAAGTCTGCCAACCTTGCCAGATAAGCTTACCCATCACGCCCCCATAGCGCTGATCTGCGGTCAGAAAGCATCGCACCGTTCACCGATCGGATCAAGCCGGTGATCAACCCTGACGGAACACCATACACACCGGGCTCCCGCATGCCTGCACCAGCCCCGTGGAGCTAAGCAGTCCCGGCAGGGTCGACTGCGACGGTAACAATGCGGTCGTCGTCCTCGTTGAGCACATGCATGAAGCGTCCATCGGGTGTGAGCGCAAAAAAGCGCGGTGTCCTGCCGCCGCTGTGCATGGACTGGACCACCTTCACGCGGCCCGTGGCTTCGTCGATGGCCAGCACGGCGATAGTGTCATCGCCGCGGTTGGATGCGTAGAGCGTACGGCCCGAAGGGTGTACCTCGATCTCCGATGCACGGCTGTTCCCGGTATAGCTGTCGACCAGAATTGACGTGATCTGAAAGGGCGTCAGCGCCCCGTCCTGCGCGTTGAGGCGGCAGGCTGTCACCGTAGAGTCGAGTTCGTTCACCACATAGGCCCAGGGCTGATGCGGGTGAAAGGTGATATGGCGCGGCCCCGAGCTCTCGCGGGCCTGCATTTCCGGGTGGCGCGCGGGAATCAGGCGACCGCCTTCGAAGCGGAACACGAACACTTTGTCCAGCCCCTTATCGGGCACCACCACAAATCTCCCGCTGGGGTCGAATGGGTTGAAGTGCGGCTTGGCAAAGGGCTGTTCCTTGCGGTGCGGGCCGGGTTCGCCCTCAAGCTGTACCAAGTGGCTCAACGTCCCCACCGAGCCGTCAGCCTCGATGGGCAGTACAGCCAGCGAACTGGTGATGTGGTTGGAAACCACAACAAATTGTTCGTCGGGGCTCAGCGCCAGGTGCACCGGATTCCTGCCCTGGGTGCTCTGGCGGTTGAGCAAGGCAATCCGCCCCGAGGACGCATCGACTGTGAAGCTGCTGATGTCCTCGCCGTCCCCGTGCACGGCGTAGAGCCGGTCACCGGCACGGTTGAGTGCAAGGAAGGAGGGGTTGACCAGGTCTCCGTGGACCTGCACAAGCTCCAGCGCGCCCGACGCGTCATCGCAGCGGTACACGCTGATGCCATCGCCCCTTGCGTTGCGTTCGCGGGTGGTTCGGGAGCCAACGTAGGCAAACATGCGTGGTCCTCAGGCGGCTGGCGCCACCGAGGCGCCCTCGATGCCATGGCGCGCCAGGGCCTCGCTCACAAAGCCGCTGGCCTTCATGTCCTCCACGAACCGCGCTAGACAGGCGGCTGCGTCGGCGCCGCGCGACTTGGGGGTGCCCATGGCCTGCTGGATCACCATGAAGCGGCCGGGCAGCAAGCGATGTCCTGCGAAGCGCTGGAGGTCGGCTTCCAACTGCTGCTTCACGCCAGCGGCCACCTCCAGCTTCTGCTCGACGAACACATCGACCACAGTAGGCGAGGTTGGAGCGCGCACGATCTCGGCTTGCTTGAGCTCGCGCGTAAGGAAGAGGTCATAGGCGCTTCCCTTTCCGACGACCACACGGGTCCCGGGACGGTCCACCTCTTGATTGGCGCGCAGGGGGGATGCGTCCGGCACCAGGTAGCTGCCCTCGATCAGCACATAGGGCGCCGTGAAGGCAATGCCCTCGCCCCGCAGCGGGTCGATGGCGAAAAAGCCGATGTCGGCCTGCTCGCCGCGCACCGCTTCCACCGACTTGCCGGCAGCATCAAACACCACCAGTTCGATGTCTACGCCCAGGCGTTGGGCAAACGCACGCGCCAGGTCGATGGACACGCCGAAGGGCTCGTTCGTCTGCGCCTGCTTGTTGGCCAGGATGGGGTTGCCCAGATTGATGGAGGCGCGCAGCTTGCCGGTGGGTGTGAAGGCCTCACGAATGGCAGTGGTCGGTGCGGTCATGGCTTGAGGAGCTTTCGGATTTTCTGGTGGTTCTTGAGCGTGCGGTCCAGATGCCCTCGCATGGCTTCGGCTGCATCGGCGTTGCGTCCGGCTTCAAGGAGATCCAGCAGCCGCAGGTGCTGGTGGCAGTGTTCGGTGTAGCGCTTACGGTCCTGCATGGATCGGTAGGAGATCAGGCGCCGCACACGGTTGACGCGCCGGATGGTGTCAATGAAGAACGGATTGCCCGAGGCTTCCACCAGGCACTCGTGAAAGCGCACACCGCGTTCGTGCAGTTGGTCGGGGGTGTCGGTTTCGATTCCGCCGTCTAGCAAGTGATATTCGGCAGCGCGGCACTGTTCGATCACGCGCGGCGCAAGCCGGTAGCCGGGCTCCATCAGCGCAGCTGGCTCCAGCGCCAGGCGCAGCCGGTAGGACTGCAGAAGACTGTCGGGTGTGGTCAGCATGGCCGAGAACTCCCAGCCATAGCCTGGCTTCTTCTGCGCCCAGCCTTCCTGAGAAACGCGGTGCAAAACGGCCTGAAGTTGCGCGGGGGTGAGTTCGTAGCGCGTCCGCAATTGCGCCTCAGACACGGTCTCGGGCAACTCGCCCTTGAGCAGGTCGTCAGCCATGCTGAAGTAGGCGCTCGATGCGGCGTCGACCGCGCCCAGCCCCAGTTTTTTGCGCACTGTGGGGTTAGCAGTGTCCACCGCTTTGGCCAGAAAGTAGCCCCGGTTGGTCTGGCGCTCCAGGATGCCTTTGTCGTGCAGGAAAGCCAGTGCCTGGTTGACGGGGGTGCGCGAGACCTTGAGCTGGTCAGCAAGCCATTGAGCGCGCAAGTGGGCGCCGATCTCCAGGCCTTGCTCGCGCACCAGCGCCAGCACCCGTGCGGGAATGTTCTTGTCAGAGTTCATGGGCCCTGGATTCTGCACGGTGCCGAGCATGGCGCTTTCAGGCAAAGGCGATTTCCTTGCGATGGACCTGCAGGTTCTGCTGCAGGATGGACGGTATCACCCCGCCGGCCCGGAGCAGTTCCACCTCCAGCTGGGTTTCCACCGCAGCCTGCGCCGGAACGGGCTCGATACGGCCGTCCTTACGGTGCAGCCTCACCTCCACGGCGCAGCGCGGCGATAGCTGATGCGCATCGGCCAGCACCTCGATCTGGTCGCCCGGCCGTATGTCCAGAGTCTGCGGGTTCACCCCTGCGGCCAACCGCAGCGGAAGGATTCCCATGCCGATCAGGTTCGAGCGGTGGATGCGCTCGAAGCTCGCCGCCAGCACGGCGCGAATGCCCAGGAGGCGCTGCCCCTTGGCAGCCCAGTCACGCGACGAACCCATGCCGTAGCGCTCGCCAGCCACCAACACCACCGACTGGCCCGCCTCGTGGTAGCGCGCTGCCGCATCCCAGATGGGTTGCACCTCACCCGAGGGCACATGCAGGGTGTGCGCCACGGGCATACCCGTCTTGAGGAGGTTGACCAGGGTCTTGCTGTGGAAGGCAGCGCGCATCATCACCTCCCAGTTGCCGCGGCGGGAGGCGAAATCGTTGAGGTCATTGCGGTCATCTCCGCGCGAGACCAGGAAGTCGGCCACCAGGCTATCGGGGGGTATCGCGCTGGCCGGGGAGATGTGGTCGGTGGTGACATCGTCGCCCACCACCAGCAGCGGATAGGCGCGATACTGACCCAGCTGGCTTCCCTGGTCCGCCGAGGCAAAAGGCGGGCGGCGCAGGATGGTGGACTTGTCGTCCCAGGGGAACCGGGCCGAGCTGGGTGCTTTCAGTTCCTGCCACAGCGGGTTGGCGTTGGCGATCTCGAAGGCGCGGCGAAAGTCCTGCGGCTGCAGCGCCTGAGCAAGGTGCGCCGCAATCTCCTCATGCGTGGGCAAAAGGTCCTTCAGGTATACAGCTTGGCCGTTGACCACTTGTACCGGCTCCTGTGCCAAGTTCTTCTGCGCATCGCCTGCCAGTCCGAAGGCGATCACCAGCGGCGGGGACATGATGAAGCTCAGCTCAAGGTCCGGGTGCACGCGGCCGGGAAAGTTACGGTTGCCCGAGAGAATGGCCACCGCCTTGCTGGCACCCGCCTTCTGAGCCTGGGCCACGGGTGAGGTCAGCGGGCCGGAATTACCAATGCAGGTGGTGCATCCATAGCCGACGATGCCAAAGCCCACGGCTTCCAAGTCGCTCAGCAGGCCAGCTCGCGCGAGGTATGACGCGGCGGCGGGGGAGCCGGGTGCCAGCGAGGTCTTGACCCAGGCCGGCACCTTCAGGCGCAGGGCATGGGCCTTGCGGGCGAGCAGGCCGGCGGCAATCAGCAGCGCCGGGTCGGTCGTATTGGTGCAGCTAGTGATGGCAGCCAGCGCCACTGGATGAGCGGGCAGCCCGGCGCCAGAGGGCTGGGGCTTGAAGGCCAGCTTGGCAAGAGCCTCGCCTGTCTGCGAGAACGCGATCAGGTCCTGCGGCCGCCTGGGTCCGGCCACATGCATGCCGATAGCGGCCAGGTCGATTTCCAGCGTTGCGGTGTAGCGCGGCCGAGCCTGCGGGTCGAACCAAAGTCCGGTGTGCTGCATATAGGTGCGCACGCGCACGATGGCCGCTTCGCTGCGACCGGTGCTGCGCAGGTACTCCAGCGTGGCCTCATCCACCGCGAAGAAGCCGGTGGTCGCACCGTATTCAGGGGCAATGTTGGCCACCACGGCACGGTCGCCCGCGCTCAAAGTGGAGACGCCCGGCCCGAAGAACTCAACAAACTCGCCAGTGACGCCGTGTTGGCGAAGCCGCTGCGTCACGACCAGGGCCAAGTCGGTGGCGAGCACGCCGAGGGCAAGCCGGCCCGTGAGATGCACGCCGATGACATCGGGGATGCGCAGCATGGTCGGCATGCCAAACATCACGGTCTGTGCCTCTAAGCCGCCCACGCCCCAGCCCAACACGCCGATGCCGTTGACCATGGGCGTGTGGCTGTCGGTGCCGAGCATCATGTCGGGCACCAGCCAGCTGCGGCCCTCGCGCTCTTCAGTGGTTACCACCGTCGCCAGCTGCTCGAGGTTGATGGTGTGCATGATGCCGGTGCCCGGCGGGTTGATGCGCACGCCCTTGAGCACCCCCGCGGCCCAGCGCAGGAATCGGTAGCGCTCCTGGTTGCGACGGATCTCATGTTGCAGGTTGTCGGTGTCCGCACCCGCCCTGGCGTAGGCCTCCACGGCCAGCGAGTGGTCCACTGACACATCGACCGGCAGCATGGGATTGAGCAGGGTGGGATCCACCCCGGCTTCAGCCAATGCGTCGCGCATGGCGGCCACATCCACCAGGGCCGGCGTGCTGGGTGGTGTCATGCATCAGTAGCGCCCTGGCTGGAAAGCGATCTCTGATTCGCTGCTACCGGTTTCCAGCCAGCCGAGTAGCGCCTGCACGGCCTGCTCGCGCTCGGAGCCACGCATGTGGCGGATGGCGTTCTCCATGAGCAGTCGAAGCACGATGGGTAATTGACCGAAGTGCTCGCCGCAGGCGGCGCGCAGGTTGACCACGGCATAGTCCCGGCCGCCGAGCTGGAGCGTGTCGGGCGAGAAGGAGCGCTGTTTTTGCATAAATTGCATTTTGCATTTTTATGAGATAAAATGCAATTTAAATCAAAACCAATAGTCTTCCTCCGTCCCAATCCATCCCAAGAGCACCACATGTCTTTCGCCCGTCGCATCGCCCTGAGCGGTCTCATGGCAACCCTTGCCAGCCTCACCCCGGCCGCTATGGCCCAGGACTATCCCAGCAAGACCATAACCATCGTCGTGCCTTTCACGGCGGGTGGTGGTGTGGACACCGTCGCCCGCCTGCTGGCCGAAAAGCTGCGCGTCTCGCTAAAGCAGAACGTGGTCGTGGACAACAAGGCGGGCGGCAGCGGCATGATCGGCGCGCTGGCGGTGGTCAAGTCGGCGCCGGACGGTCACACCCTGCTGCTGGGCTCGGCCGGCGAGACAGCGATCAACGCCTTCGCCTACAAGAACAAGATGCAGTACAAGCCCGAGCGGGATCTCGCCCCGATCACGCTGGTAACTCGCATACCCAACGTACTGGTCGCTACGCCAAACTTCCCGGCCAAGAATGTTGAGGAGCTGGTGAACTACGCCAAGAAGAATCCTGGCAAGGTGTCCTATTCCTCCAGTGGCGTGGGTAACCCACAGCACCTCAACGGTGAATTACTAGAAGAACTGGCGGGCATTCACATGGTGCACATTCCCTACAGGGGCGCGGCCGGTCAACTTGTCGATGTGGTGTCGGGCAATGTGGAGCTGACTTTCGTGAGCTATGTCGCTGCTCGTGCATTCATCAAGGATGGCAAGGTCAAGCCGCTGGCGGTGACCTCGGCCAAGCGGGCCGCCTTCGATCCGCAGATTCCCGCCATTGCGGAATACAAACCCCTGTCCAAATATCAACTGGAGAACTGGTTCGGTCTGTTCGCCCCAGCAGGTACACCTGAGCTCATTCTTCAAAAGATCAACGCGGCCGTCACCCAGGCACTTAAAGAGCCAGACCTTGCCAAACGCCTTCAAGACCAGGGCGGTGAGCCCGCTCCTATGAGCGTGCAGCAGTTCCGCGACTTTATCAAGGTGGAATCGCAGCAGTTCCAGCGCATCGTGGACATGGCCAAAATCACGGCCGAATGAGATTTTCGTGAAGGTCGGTGATCAGCCAGTGGAAAAGCTGACTGCGTACGGTAGCCACCGCTTCGAAATGCCAAACATCGCGAACGCGGCAGCGAATAGGCTCAGCAATCCACCTAGCAAACACGCACTAATGATTTGTAGTGTCAAGGGCATGGGTCAGTAGTCCGGAGTTCAAAGAATAGTGGGATTGGGCGCATCGCCATAGACCAACTTTGGGTCGAAGGTCTTCTCAGCTTCCGCATAGCGAATCCTGCCTGTTTGCAGCTCGACGGTGCGG
>Ga0194116_10002808_pt1 | contig 21829 bp, 16 predicted proteins | sample TA2MahsurfametaG_4_FD_148617 | JGI IMG/M metagenome (GOLD analysis project Ga0194116, IMG submission 148617) | Freshwater microbial communities from Lake Tanganyika, Tanzania - TA2015008 Mahale S9 surface | ecosystem: Environmental > Aquatic > Freshwater > Lake | place: Tanzania: Lake...
GATCCGCCGCAACCGGCGAGACACAAGCGATCTCATCCCCATGGCGGAGATGAGACGCCCTCAATGGATCTGTGACGCACAACCCATAGCTCAACCCTTTGACGATCCGCCACAACCAGCACAATCGGTCGTTGGACAGGCAGCGCTGCTCGGCAAGCCAATCGCGAACACCGGCAAGCGGGCTCACCAACCCGCTGTTGTCCTGATTGAGTACCAGAAAAATCCCCGCCTCGTGAATCGCCCTCGCAATGTTGCGGAACGCCGGCCGACCCCACGCGTACAGCACGACCGCATCGAGACGCTGTGATCGCCACCAATCCGCCGACTCCAAGTTGCCGAACTCCGTGCGGATCAGGTCGGCCTCGTCGTCGGGGTTGCGTGCGCCCGGCATCACCGCCCGGCTCTGCACGCCGATCGCCTGAAATCCACGGCACAGCAATCCGCTGTCGCGCGCGAAAAAATCAGGCCCGCCGCCAAAGGCAACCGGTGTGCAGGTGAAGATGCGCATTTTTTGTGGTAAAAGCTGAAACGCTGAAAAACTGAAATGCTGAAAGCAAGAAGAGCGAAGCGCTACCCAAAGCGGCTTGTTTTAGCTCTCAAGCATCTCAGATTTTCAGCGTTTACTTCGTCAGAATCACATTACAGTTCGCCCCGTAGCGCAGCAACTTCGGAAACCGACGGAACAACCAAGCGTCGGATGTTTGGATGAGAGTGGTCAGCGGGGCAAACCTGTCGGAGAGCGCCTTCATCGGATAGCCAAGCAGGTTGAACACCTGCACTTCGCATTTGGAAAAGCCGCAGTCCAACATGCGCTGGAACTGGGAAAGGTAGAGATTGCTTTCATCACCGAGTTCATGGCGGGCCATGTTCATCGCTCGAACCGCCGCGACCAGCAGATTGTGTCCCAAGGGTTCAAAGATGAACACCATTCGGCCGCCGGGCTTCAAGACCCGCAGCACCTCGCGACAAATGCCGCCGAGGTCGTGCGACAAATGGTGCAGCGCGGCCTGACCAAACACCAAGTCGAACGAAGCGTCCTCGTAGCGCGACAGGTCGAAGGCGTCTCCTGCGACGTAGGACAAACCGGGCAATTGCTTTCGCCGCTCGTCGATTTCCGGCCCGGTGGCCTCGTAGAAATCCAGGCCCACCACCTCCGCCTGTGGAAACACCGCCGCCAACGCCGCCGTCAGCTTGCCAAATCCGCCGCAGATCTCCAACGCCCGCTTGCCGGTCAGGTCGATCCGGCAAAGTTCACTGTAGCCGGCAAGAAACAAGGGGCGGTCGGATATCGGAAATCCGCCGACCGCAGGCAGCATCGACTCCGCACGCGGATCGGTTGGATCATTCGGATGTCTGACGATCATGGAAGGAAAGGGAGATGGGTGATTGGTGATTGGGGAAGAGAAGGCCCAGAGCGGAGCCGGGGAGCGCAAAAAAAGTGCCGAGTGAGAAGTGCCGAGTGAGAAGTGATGAAGAAGAGAGATCAGTGATCGAGAAGAGGAGTAGCCGCGCTCTTCAAAGTGGGGCACGGGCGGCCCGCCCGTGATCTTCACTGCGAGCGATCCGCGCGGAGCCTCAAGGAGCGTGGGCGTCCCGCCCACATCGATTTACTTCAAGAGTGGGCGGGACGCCCACGCACCTTGAAAGAAAATGAACCAAGGATGAACGCGGATGGAGATGGCTCTGTTGGAGGACAGGCATCCTTGCCTGTCATGGACCGCGGGCTTCCAGCCTGGGGTATCTGACAAGGTAGGGACGAGCGGCCCGCTCGTCCGTGACTTCCTATGTGTCGGCTGCGCCGTGAGAGTGGGCCGGTCGAGGCCGACCAGCCCTACCATGGATGCGAATGCGCTGCCGCGGTTCTGCCTGGGCTCACACGTTCCAGACAGGCAAGGATGCCCACTCCATCCAACATCCAAAATTCAACATCCAACATTCAACATCCAAAATTTCTTCCACCGCGCAATCCGCCGACGATCACGATGAGCAGAGATGCCGCGGAGATGATGGTGCCGACGGTTCTCACGCTTGGTTGATAGCGCAATTCCACGATCCGTGATGTGTTGCTGTGGCCGACATTCAGCACCATGCTCTTGTCCTGCGCCCTGATCACGTCGTTCCAATGAGTCTGACCGGAAATTCGCCACTGCCATCCGTCAGCCTGGTTTTCGGCAATGCGGATCCAGGAAAGACCTGCGGGAATGTGGATGCGGCGCTTGTTTTGCAAGCCAGATTCCTCGTCGAGCGGAACGGTTGCTTCTCCGGTACTTGTGAAAAACCGTTGCAAGGACGCCTCGTCGGCGAACCCAGCGTAGCGCGGGCAGGCGAGGGGATTCGCATACAGATCCATCATCCGGCTTTTCCAAATCGGCCGCCAATCCGACGGGACGTCCGGATTGCCGCCATAAGTCACCAGATGCGTCACGCCGAAACGACCCAGCTTCGCCGCATCGTCGGGACTCTCGTTGGGCAGCAGTATGCCGTCGGGAACGATGCTGTCATAGCCGTGAATCGTCGCGATGTCATACGCCGCCAGCGTGTTCGGGACGAACGGGGTCATGGCCATGTGGCCTGTCGGGTGCATGAGGGTCGTGACCCTGCCGTCGCGGCCGACGGTGGTCTTCAAGATCCTCGACTCTGGGGTTTCCGCGAAGAGCGGATCCTTCGAAAGGTCCGACCAAACCACCCAACGCGCTCCAAACAGACTGACCTCGGCAATCACGCCGCCGATGATCAGCCAATGGCCGAGCCGGCTCAGCCCGTGTGCTGAAGATGTGGTGAGCCAAAGACCGGAGACAATGAGCGCGAGCAACAGCAAGGGCCAGAGTTGCTGAGGACTCCACACAAACAGATCGCCGATAAACCGTGTGGCGCGAAGATCCAGCCAGTCGCTGAAGTAGCCGAACGAGCTTCCGGCACCCATCGAGACGATCCGCTGCTTGAGTGATTCCAGCTGCGCTTGATGGGTCAGCAGAACGAGGCTCACCGCGGTCCATCCGACGGTGATCAGAGCCAGCAACGCTGCAAGCCGCTTGGCCCAGCGCGTCCGGGTTTCCAGGCCGACATGCTGCAGGAAGTGAACGAATGCGAAAATCCCGCCGATGATGAACAGAAGATAAAGCCGCTGATAAAGAAAACGGACGAGCGGAGTGAGCGGGAGTATCAATCCGGCGAGGATCATCAGACGGCAGATGCGCGGACTCGAACGCCTCCAGCCGCGGACGAGGGCCACGATCACCGGCAGTGAGCCGAAGAACGCGATGTAAAACAATTCGCTCTTGAAGAGCTTCAGCACGTCGAGCGAACCGCAGCGACCGAGAATCGAAGGAAACCACTGCAAGGGGATCGCCGCCACATGGAGGATCGGTTGCAGCCAGCCGTACCGGTAGATGCTGTCGGCGGCGTTCGCGGTCATGCCCGTGTGGAGACCCAGCCGATTGCTGGTCAGGAACGCATCGGCGCAGGGAATCAGCATGAATGCGGACAGGCCCGCACCCAATACTCCCCAGATCGCATATCGCGTGAAAAGCGGAGCTTGGCCAGCAATGCCGGATTTCATGCCGCGACCGGCAGCGTCGGCCCTGTGTGTGAGCGCCTCATCCAGCCACATCACTGCCACCGCGATGGCCACCAATGCACCGTGCTGCAGCGTGCCGCCGAGGAATGCCATCGCAATGAAGGCGGGCACCAGCGGCCATGCCCGGCGATTTCCCGCGCGGTATTGGTCGATCGCCCAGAGAATCCATGGAACCCAGCAAAACGATCCCATGGCCCAGCGATGGTAGAGCCAAGTGATGAATTGCGAATTGGCGGCATAGAGCAGCCCACCGCAGGCCGCCCATGACCACCCGATTCCCCGGCCACGCAGGAACGAGAGCATGCCGAACGCGGCGATCAAGACCTGTCCCAGAATCCCGACGTGCCATGCCGTCCAGAAATCCAGCCAGCGATGCAGTTGTATCGTCCAGTCGCCGTACGACGCCATCGTGTTGGCATATTCGGCGGTGCCACCATAGGTCAGCGAACTCCATCCGATCGTCCCCTCACGATCGAGATCCCGCTGTGCTATCAAGCGGTAAACCAGATACTGGCTCACTCCGTCGGAGACGATGTGGTTTTTGGCGAACTCCGTTGCACCGGCCTGATGCCACGGACTCATCATCCGGTTTTGCAAATCCAAGGGTGCCAATACCTTGCCACCGGCCCACCACGGCGAAAACCAAGCCAGGACGACCGCCAGGACGGCCAAGCGCGCCCAATGCCTCTGAAAATCCGGTCGCGTCATGGGGTGGATGTTGAATGTTGGATGGGGTAAAGTAGAGGGCTCTTCCTGCGCGGAGCACCCTTTCATGGAGTGGCGGCTTGAAGCCGCCATGGTTGGCAAAGACGTCTTTCCAGCCGTCGTCTTACGACTGGTCCCGCTCGTCCGACTCCTCTCCAGAAAGAGGGAACCACGGATGAACGCGGATGAAGATTTCTTCATCGGAGGACAGGTATCCTTGCCTGTCATGGGACCGAGGGCTTCCAGCCTGCGGCATCTGACATTGTCGTCCGAGACCAGAGACAGGCAAGGATGCCTATCCTCCTGAAAGACAGCGTCCGTGCTCTTCTGAAGGGCACTTCCCCCTCACGCTCCCTCTCCCGCTTTCAGCTTTTTCAGCATTTCAGCTTTTACTCCTACCTGTACCTCCACACCGTCCACAATGCCTTCACGCCGTCGCGCCAATTGATTTTCTTTCCCTGCTCGTGCTTGCGCGGATGGTAATTCACCGGAACCTCGTGAATCGCAATTCCTTTGCGCAAGAGCTTCATCGTGATCTCCGGCTCCCACGCAAAATCATCGTTCTTGATCCGAATCCCATCGATAGCCGAGCTGAGAAAGCATTTGTAGCAGGTCGGCTCGTCGGTGAGCGTCGCTCCTGTCAGGAGATTGACCGATTTGGTAATCGCGACCCCGCCGAGATAAGCGAGCGCATAGGAGTGCGGATGCTTTCCGGTGATGAGCCCGCACACGCCGGATCTGCCGAGTGCCTTTTCGCGCAGAATCCGCGAGCCATAGACCACCATGGTTTCACCGCGCAGGATCGGGTCCAGCACCTGCCGGATGTCCTCGGGATCGTATTCGAGATCGGCGTCTTGGATGATCAGGATTCCGCCGGTGGATGCCGCCATCGCAGTGCGGACAGCCGCGCCTTTGCCTTGGTTGCGCTCGTGACGGATGAACCGGACGGGTGCCTGTGGATTCAACTCGATGAATCGCCGGATCACCTCTGCGGAGGCGTCCCGTGATCCATCATCGACGACGAGAATCTCTTTCTCCACTCCCGACTGCAGCTCGAGGCGGGTGATTTTCTCCAAAACCTGAGCCACAAGCGTTTCCTCATTGTAAACGGGAATGAGAATGGAAAGTTTCAAGTGTTCAGTGTTCAGTTTCAAGTGGGAAGAGGGAAGAAGAAAGTGCCGAGTGAGAAGAAGATGAAGGGAGATGGGTGATTGGTGATTGGGGAAGAAGGGAAGGGGATCGAACCTAGGCGGAGCACCCCTTCGCCAAACGGTAGGGACGAGCGGCCCGCTCGTCCGACTTATCTCCAGAAAGTGGAGCCACGGATGAACACAGATGAACACAGATGAAGATTTCTTCATCGGAGGACAGGCATCCTTGCCTGTCATGGACCGCGGGCTTCCAGCCTGGGGTATCTGACAAGGTAGGGACGAGCGGCCCGTTCGTCCGTGACTTCCTATGTGTTGGCTGCGCCGTGAGAGTGGGCCGGTCGAGGCCGACCAGCCCTACCTTGGATGCGAACGCGCTGCCGCGGATCTGCCTGGGCTCACACGTTCCAGACAGGCAAGGATGCCTATCCTCCGGGAAGAAAGCGACCCGCGCGAAGCACAAGGGGGGCACGGGCGGCCCGCCCGTGTAAGCCATCGAGCTGCGCGGGGCATCAAGGAGCGTGGCCCTCCCGCCCACCTGCATGACAGGCAAGGATGCCGATCTTCCGAAAAGAGAGCCGCTCGCGATCTTCCTGGATCTTCAACTTTTCCTTTCACGTCTCAATCCGGATCCAGTGTTTCAGTGCCTTTTCCTCGATTGGCGCATGAGGTCCGCCTTCGAGGTACCAGCGGTCGGGCATCAGAACCACTTGTCCGGGCGTTTCTCCAAGCCACGCCGCCCACCACGAATAACTGCTGTTGGCGATGATGTGGTGCGACGCCAGGCTCATCAGGTGCAGATCATGAAGGGGATTCGGAATCACCGCCGGCACCACTCCGGTGTCGGATGACGAAAAGGTCCGCCGACACCACTCGGTATCGTCCGAAAAAATGAAAAAGCGCGCTCCGGGAACCCGTGCGCGCATGGTGTCCATCGCCCTGCGGTAGTAATCCGGTCCGCACACCCGGAAGGCGGTGTGGCGCAGGAAGTCGGTGCGTCGCACATGGACGGCGACGGAAGTCGGTTCGGCGAGTGTGGTTGTCAGATCTCTTCCGCAGGATGCGGAAGAGGGCACGCGGGACGCGTGCGCTCCCGGTTGGATCAGCTCATTGAACTCTTGCCTCAACTCGTCGGCGATGGTTTCAAAATACCTCGCGGTCTGGAAATAACCAAACAACAGACAATCGGCCGGTGCCTCGAGAAACCGCGGATCAAACGACTGATCGCGCGGATCCTCCTTGAGCATCGGCACCCCGCGGTATTCCCAGTAATGCTTGCCGGTGCAGTTGCGCAGCGCGCGGACAACCAGCGAGGCGCGGCGGACCACAGTCGCGCGGATCGGCAGCTTGAGGAAATGCCCCACTTCGGCCCAGCCGGCGGCGTTGTACCACGACGCGTCCAGCACCAGCGGCACTCCGTGCCTCGCCGACAACACCCGCCCGAGCGCGTACTGAAACAAGATATTGCCGGTTCTTCCAAGGAGAACGACACGAATCATGATCAGCTGTGGTGAGGGATCCTAAGCGGTGGGTGATTCCGCGTTTCGGCGCTCGTGCGGATTCAGAGTTCCATTACCGATAGCCGCACGAACGAGCGTTGCGATGATGAGTGCGGAATCGGAACGTGCAACCAGCCGTCTGACCAGTATCGCATCGGATCCTCGCGTGCCGAATCGAGCAAAACTTCATCCCAATTCATGAGATCCGAGGAGCGTTGCACTCGGTAGCGCACATCAGTGCGTTCCGGTTTCATGGGAACACGGAAAAGAACTTGGTCGTCCGTAGATTCGATTCCGGGCAGCAACGACGTCATGTCGCCGAACCGTTCCGCACCCAGAGCATAGCGGATCAGGTTCGCATGTCCGTCGTGGACCGCGGATGGTCCGGAAACCCCGGAGCGCGCACGCTCATCGAGTGTGAAGTGGCGGATGCGCCATGCATCGAATGTGCGTGGTTCAGTTCCCAAGTATTCGACTCCGACCCGGTAAAACGAACGCTGGAAGTCTTCATTCGATGGTTGGATCCATTCCATGTAGTCTCCTGTCTGCAGGCCGTCCGGAGCTCCGTCGGCGGAGTCGAAGAGCACCTCGTTCCAGTCGATCAGGTCGGTCGATCGCAACAACCGATAGCGAAGGTCCCGCTTCTCCGGATCATGACGAAAGCGGATGGTGACGCCATGCGGAGTGGTGGTGATACGGGGCGCAATCACCGGTGGTCTCTCATGAACGCCGACATCGAAAGCATAGCGGATCAGGTTGGGAATCCCCCTTGAGATCGCTGAATTTCCCGATAATGTCTCGCTGGTATATTCCTCGTGATTCGGAAAATGAATTCTTCTCCATGCGTCATACGTTCGAGGCGGATCACCTGTGAAATCCACGGCAAGACGGAAATACCGGTTTCCCCCGTCTGGAGAAACCGTCAACGGGTATTCCAGGTACCCTCGGTGAATGGATGACTCGTATGGATGTGCCCTGGAGTCGAATACCATGCGATACCAACGCCGGAGGTCGTCTGATTCCTGGATTTGGTAGCGGATGTCGCTTTTATCCGGATCGCATGCAAAGCGCAGATGAAATCCATCCTTCTTGGAGACCAGGGTCGGCAACGCATGCCTTGGATCATCTTCCGCGCCAAGCCCGAGGGCATAACGCATCAGATTAGGCAAGCCGCTTGCATCGGACTCGGGGCCAGAGATCCGTTCCTCTGCTTGTTCTGCCTCTGTCGGGTAGTGCCATTTCCTCCACTCGGAAAACGCTGAGAGCCGCTGGGTGGATTGCACCCGGATCTCGTCCAGGGCCAGTGTTGATCCCGTCCCGGCGTATCCATCTCCGTCGGGTTGGTAGCACCACTGCAATTGGACATGCTCGTGGCCCAGCAACCATTGCGGCAGCGGGATGGGCCCGATTGCTTCACGGGTGCCCGCGGTTTTGCCACTTCGCTGGATCACCGGCTTGTCCCGGTGGGTCAAGTCGATGAACGGTCCGCTTGCCCCGACCCGTGCACGCAGATGGAATGAATGGGGGGCTGATCCTGGAAAGAGGGTTGCGCCTTCCCAGGAAACACTGGCGCCCTCAACATCACGCGTGTCCAGTGACAGCACGACGGAGCCCAACAAGCTTGCTCCCATTACATTCGTGAATGAGATCCCTCCGGTACCCAAGCCGTTGATGCGTGATCCCGATCCGGCATTGTATGGCAAGTTCACGGACTCGCCCACCGAAGCCGCATGTGGACTTTCGTAGGCTTTCGACGGCGGGTTCTCCTGGACTAGGGAACCGTCGTCGTTCCCCATCATGAACAGCATGGACGATGGGTAGCGACGTCCGGGTTCCGTCGGACTCCACTCCTTGAAGTGGTAATCGCCGGATGCGAGTCGATGCGCGGGAGGATGAATGAGTAGCGGAATCGTCGTGCCCACAGACGGGTTGTCGTCGTCCTCGGCTGACATACGGATCACAGCATTTCCCTGTTTCAAAAAGGAGGATAATTCAAGTCTTCTGCCTTCGACGCGGTTTCGCAGCGCGTCAATGGGCTCGGGTTCCGCAGTATAGACCACCAGGTCGGAATCGCCTTCGGGATTGAAAAAGATCCCCGATAAATCAATCTCGAGTGGACGGCCTGAAGCCACCGCATGCTGCAGGACGGGGATGGATCGCACGATGGGCGGTTGATTTGCTTCCGATGGCCGGATTCCCCTCAGCGTCAAGTCGTCAAAGCGGTTGTTGCCCGAGATGCCGCCAAGACCTTTCAAAAACTCGATGCGTACCATGAAATCCGAGTTGGCGGAGGTGCCTGGAATTCCCGAAAAATCAAACGAATGGAACCTGGGATCCGCATCAAAGACATCGTACGTGGCAAATTCGACCCAAGCAGTGCCGTCGATTGTGTAGGAAATCCGCTGCTGACCAGCGCCTTGGCCAGACCTCCTCGTCAAGAATTCGAGAACCGGTGACGAATGACCATTTGTGGGCAGTCGCAGGATCAGCATGGTGCCGATCGGGTTGTTGATCCTCAGATGGCTGGTGCCGAATCCTTGGGCTGGATTTTCACGCAGCCATGTGGATGTTGGAGCGAGTGCGGCCGACATGCTCCCGCCGTCGCCGGAGAAAGGTCGGGCGAAGTCCACGCTGCTGAAATCCCACTTGTGAATCACCGCTGGCTCGCCGGTTTTCTCGAACGACGCGGTGCGTGAGTTGCCGGGTAATGGATTGATGGTGATCTCGGAGTTGGTGGTTTCCGGCGTCTCGATCCATCCCATGAAACGGTATCCCTCTGCAGGAACCGCACGGATCCGCACCGGCACGCCTTGAAACCAAACGCCGTTCCATCGACGGGCCCATGGGTCGAGTCCCGGAGTCGATGCGGAGTATTCCATTCCGTTCACCTGTATGATCCCGCGGCCTTTGATGCCGACACACATGTCCGCCGTGCCAGGCAGGGAAAATCGTTCGACGGCCTGCGAGCGCATATGAGCCGGCCGTGTCATGGCGAAGTCAACAAGCGGCGTGGGATCGGGCGACCGCGATCCGTCGTTCCAGCGCAACGCATGATGGGTTCTGCCTGCAGCAAAGAGTGCGTGCATCTCGCTGATGGATGAAACCACACGCTTCGATGCCAATGCCGTGTTCATGAGATCTGCCAACACATTGAGAAATCGATCACGGAATTCCGGATTCTTGAGAAGTCCGCGCATGACCTTGGAGAACGTCCAGCTTCCGTCCAGCAAGCGGGCGAGGCTCCGGGCATCACCATTGCCGTTGAGACCGAAGTCGAGGTCGTAGACCAGCCATCTCCAGCGTCCGTCCCTGCCCGGATCTGCAATCGCGCCGTTTGACGAAATCTTTCTGCGCCAGGCGTCGATGTTGGCATAAGGCCAGTCATGGTTTGCGATCAGAATCTGGAAGGCTGAGTAGAGTGCCGTGTTTTCAAGATCCAGTCTTGCCGCGACCCAATCCATGCAAACCGGGTCGGACAAGTCGTTCGAGTCGATGAAATCGACCAGTGCGAGGTAATCGTCAAGGTCCCCGGGTTCGCCGCTGTCGAGCGTGTCGTTGCTGATGATCGCGATTTCTTCCGGATCGATTGCGTAATGGGCCGCCAGATAATGCTCGTCTTGCCGTTCGCGCAGGTTGTTGATTCCCCAGTATTCACCGTTGATGAAATGATGGACTGGTTTGCCCGTCATGGTTTCGAGAGGAAGATGGGCGACAAGCCGGTGCATCAGCAAGTCGCGGTAAAGGTAGTTCGAGTGGTCGCTGCCCGAGTTTCTCAGGACGATTGTCTCGAAGGAATCGATGATGCGACCGCTGCCGTCGTGTGCCCTGAGGCCGTCGAAGAAATCATGATCCATCGACGAGGTTCCGTAGAGGCTGCGCGCGTAAAGCCTCAGTCCTTTTCGTGGAAAATTCCGCGACCAGCCGCCGTGGATCCTGAGCCCGAGATCCGCCGAGTAGCTGCGGGATCCGGCTGTGTCGAAATACTCCATGTGCACGGGCCGTTCGTGGTTGAATCCACGAAGATGGAACTGGAACACGTCCCGCCAGGGCGGGGGACGCTGCTGGGGGTTCAGGGATCTCCAGCGGTCCGCCTGCATTCCGGCGATGTAGATGCCGTTCTCATACCCGAACAAGTGATCCGCATCCGTGACGAGACTGACGACTGGAAGATCGTATTTCGGTACCGTTCCGTCATGAAACAAGAAGGTCCGTGTCTCGGAAACGCTGGGAATCATCCCGTCCTTGCAAGCGATCGCGCGCACAACCCGACCCTTGTATGGATTGGCAACCAATGGTCGGCTTTGAAAACTGAACTCGGTGTTGATGCGCGAGTGGAATGCATCCTCTCCACTCGGGTCGGACAGCAGGATGGGATCCGTGTAGGTCAGGGTGCGCTTGACGGCCGCGATTCGCTTTCCAGAGAATGGACCCGGCTGCACCGGATACTCGTTCATGTAGTGCCAGACGTTCTCGCGAGCTCCAGCAGGATCGGGTTCGCTGCCATCGACGGTGTAATAGATCCTCACATCCGGATCAGGATGATCAAGCGTCAAGGCGAAAGCGCTCTTGTGGAACCCGGGTTCGTGCGAAAATCGTGGTGGCTCCAGGATCGTGTTGGCCCCCGTCGCTTCATTGGGTCTGCCCGGTGTGGGCGTGCTCTGGAAACGGAAGTCGCCTCCGTCGGGAGTTCGACTGTAGGAAATCTCCCGACGGAGCCTTATCGGTCCGACCTGATCGGCCACGGTGCCGTCCGGCATCGTCAGTCTCAACAACTCACCTTCCATGCCGATCGACCAACTGGTGTGCAGGAAGTCGGTGCGCTGCATTGAATGAAGGGTGGCAACCTCTTGCAGATCCATGGACCGCTGCAGAATCATGATTTCGCCGAGCCGACCATCGAACGGCTGCCAGGTTGCGGATCCGCTTCCTCCCAAACGGTCAAAGCGGAGTGGGCCGGATGAGCTGCGGGAGCCGGCCACAACGCCATTGAGGTACAGTGTGATTTGCCCGCTGCGCTGGCTGACTACCAGATGTTCCCATGCCTCCATCCGCACGGGAATGGCGAGAGTTGTATCCAGCACACGCGTCGGGCTCTGATGGGCGATCGCCGGGTTGGAAAGAGAGCTGTGGTTGAACAAACTCCATGCTGCGTCCCTGCGAGTCATGAACCAGCAAGAGATCGTGAAATCGCCAGCGAGGACAATTTCACGCCCAAGATCGACGCTGCCACCGCTGTAGTGGAAATCAAGCGCACCGGCATTCGGCCCTCTCAGATCACGGCGGACACCGCCATTGGGGACCCCGTTGTTGAAGCCCGCGGATGTGTCGCGGATCACTCCGTTTCCAGGGTCGTCCCTAAGTCTCCACAAGGCGGCTGCTTCCGCAATGTAGGTTTCCGCCCAGTCCGTGCGGTAGGAGTCGACCAAGCGCCTGTCCTTGCCGGATGCGAAGACGAGGAGACGGGCGCCGGGGCCTATAATCATGCCCTCCGGAAACACCCATTTGAAGGAGTTGGACGACGAATCACTCAAGCCCCAACCGCCGAGATCCGTCTCCTCCTCATCGAGGTTCAGCAGTTCCACCCAATCCCCGTGGTCATCGTCCTCGTCCCGAATCCATCGCGCCGATGCCGACATGAATTCGTTGATGACGACACGGGCCTCGACGTAGGACGTGAAAGCCAAAAGCCAGAAAACCGTGAGGAGCCCGGCACGCTTTATCCATTGATCATGTCTGGAGTTCATCGCCATGATTCATCCGGTGCAGATCGGACTGTGGTACGCCCCTGTCAATATCCACGACAGATAAGATCGCCCGTCCTCCGCAACGCAATCGAGGCGGGCTCTCCAAATGGGGGCACGGGCGGCCCGCCCGTGTTCTTCACTGCGAGCGATCCACGCGAAGCATCCCTTCATGGAGTGGCGGCTTGAAGCCGCCATGGTTGGCAAAGACGGCTTTCCGGCCGTCGTCATGCGGCTGGAAAGCCGCATCTGCGATTCATGGCTGCCCGGAGGCAGCCACCCCATGGCTCACCATCGGAGGACAGGCATCCATGCCTGTCTACCTGCTCAATTCCTCAACATCGATGAGATCCTTGGATCGGGCGGATGTCCGCTTGTTGCGAATGAGATCCTGCTTGCCGATGAACTTGAGATGAATCCCTTGCCATTCCACTTCAACCCGGCGTGAACGGCATTCCGCGAATTCGACTCCATCAATGCCAGTGAGTACCTGGATCTTCCGCGGCTCTCTGCCGATTTCAATGACGAAGTCGGGCCGCAGGAAATCCTCGTGTCTGATGCCGATGTCACCAAACCCGAAAGCCTCGAACACCTGCATCAACTTGGCGGCATTCTCCGGATTGACGGCTACGAAAAAATCGATATCCCCTGTGAATCGAGGAAATCCGTGCAGTGCCACCGCATAGCCGCCGATGATGAGGTAATCAACCCCGTGGGCTTCGAGTAATCCGATGAACTCGAGGAAATCCTCGTTCAGTGGTTCCATGTGTTGCTTTTGGTTCGCAGATCTCGGTCATGGCCGCCAAGCGCTCCAGGTGGCTTTTGCTCTTCCATGGATTCACACGGCTTCTGAATTCGGCAAGTGATCTTTTGTGCACGATCTTGTCCATGAGCGTCATTTGTCAATCATTCCAGCGCGGTTCCAGCAGCGCGATCAACACACCGTGCTCGTACGAATCCCGGTCTTGCCCGTTGGTGCTTTGAGCCTGATGCAACCAGTGGTTCCAGACGGCCACGAGTTCTTCCCATGACAGGTTCCGCAGGTCGACATCCTCCTCGCTCAGGAATTCATGGCGAGGCTCCCGGTGGCTGCCGTTCATGCTGTGTAAGGTAGCACGCCCTCTGCGGCGCGCAACACCGGCGAATGGGCGTCGACCAGTTTGAGCTCCTTCAGTCCGGCCCTGGAAAAAAGGTGAAGCACGCGGAGCCGGGGAGCGCAAAAAAGTGCCGAGTGAGAAGTGAAGAAGGGAGATGGGTGATTGGTGATTCGTTATTTGTTATTGGTTATTGGTTATCAGGAAGAGGAGCGGCCGAGCGGGCGGGGGTGGGGTTGGGAATGTTGAATGTTGGATGTTGAATGGGGCAAAGCGATGCCTTGGGGCATTTCTTGCGCTCGGTGCGCTTCGAAAGACGAGCATCTTGTCGCCACATGGAGTGGCGGCTTGAAGCCGCCATGGGTGGCAAGACGGCTTTCCGGCCGTCGTCGTCCGGCTGGCCCCAGCTCGCCCGACTCATATCCAGAAAGTGGAACCACGGATGAACGCGGATGAACGCGGATGAACACAGATGCAGATCGGATTCATCTATCCGTGAACTCTGCGCCATCTGTGGTTTCATGATTTCAGTGTCTCGGCCGGTCGAGGGCAAACAGCCCTACCATGGATGCGAACGCGCTGCTGCGGATCTGCCTGATCTGTCACGCTTCAGACAGGCAAGGATGCCCGTTCTCCGAAAGGAGAGCGATGACCGACAACTGATCACCCCTCTTCATTTCCGCTTTTCAGCATTTCAGCGTCTCAGCTTTTACTTTTTCAAACACCTTCAGCATGTGCTCGGCGACTTTGGCCGAGGCATAGTCCTGGCGCAGCTTGAGTCCGCAGTCGCGCACTTCTTCGGCCGACATCGCCATCACCTCGTCGAGCGCGCGGAAAAGGCTCGCCGGATCCTCCAGCGAGAAGCCGCCTTTGCCTGTCGCTACCGCCAGTACTTCCTCCACCGAGGTGTCTTTCACATAACAGACCGGCGTCCCGAGGTAATAGGCCTCGAGCGCTGGCAGACCAAACCCTTCGATTTCCGAGGGCAGGATCAACGCCCTGGCTGCGGTGAACTGCGAGATCAGCGCCTGGTCCTCCAGAAACGGCAGCGAGACGATGTCGGGACAGGATTTCACCAGCAGATCCAACTGCACCGACAGGTTGCCGATGATGTGCAGCTTCGGCAGCCTGAGTCCATCCCCACCCGCGCTCATGCGGGTCCACAGCCGGATCAACCACTCGGTGCGCTTGTGCGGCTCCCGCGATCCCAGATGCAGCACGTAGTCCGCCTTGGCCGGGCTCTCCGGCTGCGGCAGGTATTCGTACAAACAGGGCTCGTATGTCACGTGGACCTCCCGATCCGGAAGGCCGTGCCTCCGTGTGAATTCATGGATCTGCCGCTTGGCATGCTCCGACACGGTCATCACCGCGGTGGCGTGCCGAAGGCTGTTCACAAGCATTCTCGCCCAATAGGCGTATTCGATCTCAAGCCTCCAGGCGGGATAGTAGTCCTGATAGTACTGGATGATCGTGTCGTGGATGGTCACCACGGACGGTTCGCAGCCCCAACGGATCTGAGGAATGAACCCCTTCGGGAAATACCAGATATCCGGGCGTATCCTCGGCCTTACGAACAGAGGGTGGAGGTTGTCCGTCAGGATCCTCATCAGATGGCTGCGCGTGCTCCATGGGATCGTAATGCGCCGGACAGTCGGCGAGTCCGGCGCAATCGAAGATTTGGAAACGACCGCACTCATTTTTGCCGCCCCGCTTGCCTCCAATGCATCCACGACGACTTTGGACATCCTGGAAATGCCGAGACTCCGGCCTAGCTTCGGATTTTGGTCGGCAAGGTAGATGTTGATCGAGAATCGATAGGAGGGGCTTGGCACAGATGAGGATGCCAAGGCGGCGGAGGAGGCCGTGCTCTTGCCCAATTTTGGAAAAAGACTAACTCCACTCCGAAGCGACTCCAATAATGCTCTTTCGACCCTCTCGATGAACCGTTCAGGGAGAAAGTGTTCGCGATAAAACGCCTTGGATTGTTCTTCGATCGAGGCGGTCGGCCCGTGATCCTCGATCAGATCCAGCAGCGCATTGGCATACGAATCCGGCGACCGCACGGGAAGCAGCCGCGCCGTCGGGCAACCTTCCAGCATGGCGGGGATCCCGGCCCACTCCGTTGAGATCACGGGCAGGCCCGCTCCAAGTGCCTCCATCAACACGATCGGAGTGGCTTCCGACTCATAGTGAGTCGGAAAGAAAAATACATCCGCCTCGAAATACGCGTCCCACTTGTGATCTCCGGTCAGCTGACCGGTCAGCTCCACCAAACCATCCAGTTCCCACTCGTCATGCAGCCGCCGGACCTCCTCCTCAAAGTCCTCCGAAAACCATTTTCCGACGAGACGGAAGCGGAATCGGTCCGCATGTCCGCTTTGTTTCAGGGTTTTGGCCGTCCTCATCAGCTCGAGGACGCCCTTGCCCTCCTGCAGGCTGCCAACGAACAACACCGTGAATGGTGCGTCGGATGCGCGAGTGACGCGCATGCGCTGTGGAACATCGATCGCGCACGGGCACCAAGAGGATGATCCGGCGTCGAACACCTGGTGCGGCGGGATGCTCTCGCGGGCAACCTCGAGGGAAACCTCGGGCCGATGATAGGCAAGCCGGGATAGAACCCTTCTGACGATGCCGGACTGGCAAAAGACGGGGAGGCCGCTCGCATGAAAGATAAACACGGTGGATCCCGCCAATCTTCTCACCAAGGACAGGAAGACGACATCACGGAGAAAAGGCACCCATTTGGCGCTCGCGGGCGGGTAGAAAAGCACGCAACCGCGGTTTTGTTTGAGAATCCTTCGCGCCTCGCGGACCAACTGAAACAGATGAACCAACTTCTTCCACTGGACCCGGCCGACCTCCAACATCTCGCTGCTGTATTCCATGCGCAGCCGGTGCACGTGGAATCCAGGCCACTCGTGCTCAAACAAGATTTGAGTCGCCACCGCCTGGCCGTGCCACGGTGGGGGAGTCTGTCCCATCAGGAGAATGTGGGGCCGGGCGGGCATCGGTGTTTCGGTTTCGGTGTTTCGGTTGCGCTGTGAGCTCGGTTGATCAGTGGGGCGAAAAGATCGGTCGCTTCGCACCGAATCATTCTCTCTTCTCTTGTCGAAACACTGCGCCGAAGGCACCGCGCCGCGAAGCGGCTACCGAAACACCGAAACACTGGCTTCCAGCATCTCCGCATTCTCCTGATGCGACGCACCTTGCTTCCAAGCGATACTGGCGATTATCGGTAACAACAGGTCGTCTCCCCAGCCGGTTCGTTCCAGATACTCGCGGCAGCGTGGTGCCGACAGCGCGTCCAGCACCGCGCGCACGACCGCATCCGGCTTGAGCTGATGCACCAGCCGCGCATCTTGGGCAAATAAATGCACCAGGTCCAATCCGGGCATTCCCTCCGGATGACCCCATTCCCAGTCGATGGCAGCCAACGAGCCGTCCTTGCGCCCGAGCAGGTTCCAGCGCGCGAAATCGCCATGGCGGATCACCGGGCGGAGCGTTCGGTCCGCCAGTTGTTCCAGCGCGCGCTTTCCTGCATCACTCGTTTCCAAGGCCATGCGGATCGCCGACCACTCGGGAAAATCGCATGCAGGCTTGGCGGGCAGCTCGCGAACCCAAGCTTCCAGCAAGTCCATCCCGCGCATGTCCTGGCGTGGCATGAGCGCATCACCATCGAGAAACGGCAGACGCAGCATCGAAAACTCCTCCGCATGATGCAGCCCCAGCGACTGCGGGATGCCTGGCATGCCGATCGGCATCGACTGCAATGCAGCATGTTCTCCGGCAACCACCGACCGCCCCTCTTCGCCAAACGCCAGCTTCGCGACCTCCCAGCCCTCTTTGGTTCGATAACTGAGAATGGCCCGCTGCACCCGGTGCTCCGGCGAGCCGAGCAACACCCCCGCGGATCCTGCCAAACATCCCGAAAACTCCGGATTTAGGACCACCTTTCCGCCAATGCCAGGGAGCTTCGGAAGGAACATGCGGTGAAGTCCGGTGGCTGCCAAGCACCGCACCCCGCACATCGCCATCACTGCCTTCGGGCGTTGCGGTTGGTAAAGCCTAAGAGTGCGCAATGCCGCTTCGCGATCCGCCGGCAATGCCATGAAGAAGCGGCCGTTGCGACGCAGCAACACGTGGTCGCGCGGCGCGGCGTCGACCGCGGAAAGCGCGGCATCGAGGGGAGAGGGCATGGCCTGGTAGGGACGCGCGGCCCGCGCATCCGACTTGTCCGCCGGATGGCGGTTTGGAAAACGGTAGGGCGGACTCGGCTCGATCCGCCCACTTGTCCGCCGATAGGCGGTCATGGGCTCATCGTTTCACGTGGAGACCATGTGAAGAACAGCCTCCGGCGGAAGAAGCGGAAATGCGAGCCGCATGTCCCTACCGTTGGTAGGGCCAATACTCCGGATTGGCGACGAGCCCAACACGGATCGGGTTCATGCGGATGTATTGTGCCTTTTCGAAGGCGGATTCGATGCTTCGGAGGCGATGGTCGAAGAAGCCGCGCTGCCATCGGATGCCATGTTGTTTGGCGAGCCAACATTTGAATGCGGCGATGGCTTTCTTCATGGGAACGCTGAATGCCATCAGCGCATGGAAATGGTCGGGCATGACAAGGGCAAGACTGCAACGCAAGTCACCATTGGTTTCCCGATGTGAAAGTGTCTGTTCGATTGCCTGCCAAACATCCGGCCGAGCGAGTTGATTGTCACCACGTGGAATGCAGCAGATTGTGATGAAATAAACCTCGCCTTGGGGATTCGCGGAAAACAACGCGCCACCATCATGGGGCAGATGTTTGCGGCCAATGTTCATGGCATGGGTAGGGCGGATGTGACGCCCTACCATTCACAAGGTAGGGACGCGCGGTCCGCGCGTCCCATTGATCCGGCGGATGCCGGTTCAAGAGCGTTTCATGCAATAGATGGATCTTGGGCCGCTCATGCGGGCGGATGTGACGGCCACCGAAGCCGGTCAGCCCTACCTTGGCGCGAGGCCGCGCGCGCCTATCGTGCTCAGGACGCGCGCGATCACCTCCTCCAGCGCCTGCGACGCATCCACCACCCGGAAACGCGGATGCGACTTCACCAGCTCCAGATACTTCCCCCTAGCGGTAGACAGTGCATCCTCACTCACTTCCTGCTTCCTGCCCAGCAACACCTCGGGCTCGGCATCGAGAAAGATCACCAGATCCGGCTGCGGCATCAGCCGGCTTGCCAGCCGTGCCGGCCACATCGGCCCGCCGTAACGGTAGCGCCGGGGATCGACCAACAGGTCGGCATGGTAGCGGTCGAACAACACCACGCCATCGCACGATGCCTTGTGCAGGAATTTCCACCAACCAACCCACCAGTTCAGCCACAACCAGCCGAGTTTGAGTACCGACATCACCATCCCGCGCGACACCTGCCCGTGCGGATCGTCCGCCGTGGCGGCCGAGTCATCACTGCCGCCATCCAGCGCTTGAGGCCGCCAGTGGCCACGCTTCACCTTGACGCCCCGCTTTTCCAGCCGCTCCGACACTCCGGCGATCACCGCCGACTTGCCGGATCCATCACAGCCGAGGAAAGAGATGAGCATGAGATGTGGCTGTGGAGTTGCCGCCTTGCGGTTCGGTGTTTCGGTTGCGCTGCGCGCCCGGTTGCGGCGATGCCGCCTTGCGGCGCGGTGTTTCGGTTGCCGCTTTGCGGCTCGGTTGCGGCGTTGCCGCGCGGTGTTTCGGTGAGGCGAAAGGACCAGTCGCTCCGCACCGATTCTTTCTCTCTTCATTTACTAAAACACCGCGCGCGAAGCGCAACCGATTCACCGAAACACCGTGCCGAAGGCAACCGCGCCGAAGGCAACCGAAACACCGATTAAAAACAGAAGGACTCGTAATTGTTCAGCATCGAGCCAAGTTGCCGTCCGACGGACTCGGCCTTCTCACCGAGGTTGGCGAGTTCATCTGGGCGCAGGTATTCACATGCCTACGCGGTGGTCAGCCAGTGCTGCGTCTCCTGTAGTTCACCATCGGCATCGGTCAGCTTGGAAAGAAAATGGGCGGGATAGCGGCGCTTGGACCAAGCCTCGCTGAGGTTCGCCCCAATGGATCGTGACGCACGCCGGATCTGATCTGTCAGCGAATACATCTCCTCTCTCGGAAAAGACTTCGATACCTGGAAGATTTCCTGCTGCAACGTGAATGCCGCTTGGTACACTTCAAGTTCACGGACGCTGTTGGCCTTTTTCATTGTCTTGGTTTTAGCTTTTCATTTTCCGCACATTGAACCGGTGTTTCGGTTGCGCTGGTGGCGCACGGTTGCGGCGATGCCGCGCGGTGTTTCGGTGAGGCGAAAGGACCAGTCGCTCCGCACCGATTCTTTCTCTCTTCATTTACTGAAACACCGGGCCGCGCAGCGGCTACCGAGCGCCGTAGGCGCAACCGAAACACCGAAACACCGGCCCTACCCGCGCATCACCCTCAGCATCCCTTTCTTCAGCCGGTACACGTGATACAATACCCCATCCACCACCAAGCTCAGGTTCTCGTCTCTGAACGGCTTGATGCCATACATCCGGCGGATGGCGCGGGGTTCCGCAAGCTGTCGTTGGTGGCGCAGGACGTTGTCCATGTCCTGCTTGCCGAGACTTTTCTGGCTGATGCTGCCGTCGTGCAGGCGGAAGTCCGCGAGATTGCTGCCGGGGATGTGCATGAAGCGCTTCCCGAGGTGGGCGAGCCGCGCGTAATACTCGCCATCCATGCAGTATCCAAAGCGATCGTCGAGAAGATGACCCTCGGCGATGGTGGTGGACCGCCGGTAAAAACATGCGGTCGAGCCGATGTAACAGCCTTGCTGCACGAGAATACCCTTGTCGAACGGGGTGGACTTCATCCTCCGGATGAATTTGCCATCCCCATCGATGTAATCCCAGCCCCCATAAATCACATCCGCTTGCGGGTTCAGTTCTGCAAATTCCTTCACCGCTTTTAACGCTCCCGGCTTGAGCCGGTCGTCGGCATTGAGCCACATCACCCACTTGCCCTGTGCTCGGCGGAATCCCTTGTTGATTCCGTCCGTCATGCCTTTGTCGGGCTCTTGGAAAAAACTGGCATGGGGAAAGTTGGCTACGACTGCGGCCGTATCATCGGTCGACCCCGCATCCATCACCAAATGCTCGAAAGTCACACCTTCTTGCGTGGCCACGCTCTCAAGGCATTCGCCGATATATCGGCCGTAGTTGTAGCTGGCGGTGACGATGGTGAAGTCCATTAAAGAAGAAGTGTTTAGTTTGAAGTATTCAGTTTCAAGGGAAGAGGAAGAGAGCTCGCGCAGAGGCACGGAGACGCGGAGGGGGGAGGAGGAAGATGAATTTCGGAGGGCGGAGTTTCGGAGTTTCGGAGTTTCGGAGTTTCGGATGAGAAAAAATAGGAAGAGTAGAAGTACTAAATCTTAAATTCGTAATTCGAAACGAAGAGGAAGAGTTAGAGGTTATAAGTTAGAGGTTATTGGGGAAGAAGAGAAGAAGCACTAAATCTCAAATATAAAATTCGAAATGAAAAATATGAAGAAGAGAAAAATTTCCTCATGATCTACTATCCGCAATCCATAATCTACGATCGTTTCCGTCAGCAATCCACTGGGAAAGATGAAGAAGAAGCGTCTTACGCCGATTTCCTTCCGATGACATTCTCATAAACCTTTACCATGCGGTCGAATTTCTCGTCCCATGAGAATTTGGTTTTTGCTCGCGTGGCTGCGGCGATTCCCATTTGTTGTCTGCGGGTGGGGTTTTCGGCTAGGCGGATGATCGAATCCGCGAGAGCCTGCACGGTCATTTCGATGGTTCCAGGCTCTATTCTTTCCGCGCATGCCTCATCGGTAATGTCAGCCACGCCTTGGTGGGCTATGCAGATGATTGGAAGTCCGTGGGCCATGGCCTCGAGGTTCACGCCGGCTGAGGTGTCGCGGATGCTGGTGTGAGGTGGACCCCGAAAATCGGGCCAGGTGCTAAGCGATGATTGTGGTGGCCGGGTTCGGGGATTCAACCGAACCTGAACCACACAAAATGAAAGCAA
>Ga0194116_10002825_pt1 | contig 21755 bp, 23 predicted proteins | sample TA2MahsurfametaG_4_FD_148617 | JGI IMG/M metagenome (GOLD analysis project Ga0194116, IMG submission 148617) | Freshwater microbial communities from Lake Tanganyika, Tanzania - TA2015008 Mahale S9 surface | ecosystem: Environmental > Aquatic > Freshwater > Lake | place: Tanzania: Lake...
CCCGGCGGTGACAGCAACTACGTCAATTTCATTCAGACGGATGTCGCGGTAAATCCGGGCAACTCCGGCGGACCGCTCTTCAATCTTGCGGGTGAAGTGGTCGGCATCAACTCGCAGATTTACAGCCGCTCGGGCGGGTACATGGGGATTTCTTTTGCGATCCCGATCGATGTGGCGGTGAGTGTGCGCGATCAGCTCATCGCCAAAGGTAGGGTCAGCCGCGGCAAAATCGGTGTCTCGATCCAGCAGCTCGACGCCACGCTTGCCGAGAGCTTCGGTCTCGATCGGCCGCGCGGGGCCTTGGTGGGCGGTGTCGAAACCGATGGGCCGGCTGACAAATCGGGTCTGCGTCAGGGCGACATCATCCTGTCAGCCAACGGCCGCGTGATCGAACGCTCCGAAGAACTGCCGACAGTGATCGGTCAGATTCGACCGGGCAGCGAAGTCACGCTCGAGGTTTGGCGCGATCGGGCGAAGCGTACCGTCAAAGTTCGCGTTGGCGAGCTCGAGCCCGCGGGTCCGGTGGTGGCCGATAATCAGCGCGCCGAGCCGGAAAGTTCGGCAGATCGTCTGGGGCTCGTGGTGCGTGACCTTACGAGCGAGGAGCGCAGCCAGGGTGGCATGCGCGATGGCCGCGGTGGGCGTACGCCGGTGCCCGAGGGCGTGCTGGTCGAGCGAGCGCAAGGCGCCGCGCGCGACGCGGGCGTGCAGCGTGGCGACTTCGTGCTCAACGTAAATGGGCGGCCAGTGAAGACGGTCAAAGAATTCCGCGTGGCGGTAGCGAAAGCGGGCAAGGCGGTGGCGCTGCTCGTGCAGCGCGGCGGCTCGCAGATCTTCATCCCGATCCGCGGCGAGTAGGCGCGCTCAGCGGCCGCGCGTGGCGACTTCGCGGTAAGAGCGCAGGGTACGTCTGATCAAGAGCGCAGCGAGTGGCGCGAGCTCGGTTTCGAGCCGACGCCGCCGCAGACCTTCGTAGCGGTGACGGAAGCGGGCGACAAGGTCGATCTCAAGCAGCGCAGTGCGCATATCATGCTGGATCATGGCTCTCTCGAGCTGATCGAGGTTCGCGAGATCGTTGGCTATCATCTTGCGCCGTTGCTGTCACGCGGGCCTGCACTCTGTATCGTGGCCTATGGTTAATAAGGATCTGCGCAGCCGGCGTGCGCAGTGCAGCGAGCCCCGCATGTTTGCGGTGATGACGGCGTCGCGTACCATCGAGTATGGCGAGAATCACGGTGAAGCCCGATTTCTCTGGTGCATGCGCGATCCGACGCGCACACCGGGTGCGCTCGAGTGTGTAGTCGAATACTTGACGCCAGCGCTGGTTTTTCAGCCCGCTGTGCAGTTCGATCGAAATGGGGCGGGAGCGCTATGCGGCGTAGAGATCGCGGGCGATAGAGTGGTGGGCTTCACCATCGAGGTGGCCGAACTTGCGGCGCTCGGTCGGTATGAGGGGGAGTTGCGGACTTCGCCCGGCTGTTGACTACGCTTCAACGGGACCGATACCGCGCGGCGCGCGTCACGGGCTGCGGCAGAGGGCGCCGTCGTGTACCATCCCCATTCGCCGAAGTGGCGGTATTTACAGGCTTTTTGGCCACGAGCTGATCCATGGACGAGCGTTACGAAGCGGCCGCCGTTGAGCGTGCCGCGCAACAGCACTGGAATGCAGCGCACAGTTTCGCAGCCAAAGAAGACCCGTCGAAGGGCAAGTTCTATTGCTTGTCGATGTTTCCGTACCCCTCGGGTCGTTTGCACATGGGTCACGTGCGCAACTACACCATCGGTGATGTGCTGTCGCGGTTCGCGCGCATGCAGGGGCGCAATGTGCTGCAGCCCATGGGCTGGGATGCCTTCGGCTTACCGGCCGAGAACGCGGCCATGGCCAATGGCGTCGCGCCGGCCAAATGGACGCGCGACAACATCGTGTACATGAAGCGGCAGTTGCAGGCGCTCGGTTTCGCGCTCGATTGGGAGCGCGAGTTTGCGACCTGCGACCCCGCCTATTACCGCTGGAACCAATGGCTCTTTTTGCGCATGCGCGAGAAAGGCATCGCTTACAAAAAAACCGGTGTGGTGAATTGGGATCCGATCGATCAGACGGTACTCGCTAACGAGCAGGTCATCGACGGCCGCGGCTGGCGCACCGGCGCGCTGGTCGAGAAGCGCGAAATCCCGATGTATTACCTCAACATCACGGCCTATGCCGAGGAATTGCGCAGTGCGCTCGCCGGGCTCGAGGGCTGGCCCGAACGCGTTCAGGTCATGCAGACCAACTGGATTGGTCGCAGCGAGGGCGCGGAAATCAGCTTTCCGCTTGCCGACGATGCACGCGCTGCGTTGGCTGCGAGCGGTGAGTCGACTGCGATGGCGATGCTCAAAGTTTTCACCACGCGTGCAGACACTGTGTTCGGGGTTACGTTCATGGCGATCGCTGCTGAGCATCCGCTCGCGTTGGCTGCCGGTATGCACGATCCCTCGCTACAGGCGTTCATCGACGAATGTCGCCGCGGCAGCACCATGGAGGCGGACGTCGCCACCACGGAAAAGAAAGGTTGGCGCACAGGATTGCATGTGATACATCCGTTTACCGGTAAGCCCGTCGAGATCTGGGTTGCCAATTACGTGTTGATGGGCTACGGCGAAGGCGCGGTCATGGGTGTGCCTGCGCACGACGAGCGCGACTTCGAGTTCGCGACCCGCAACAACATCGACATCGTCACCGTCGTGCAGCCTAAAGATGGTGCGTGGCAGAGCGTGCAGGCGCCGTGGCAAGAGTCCTATGGTAAATACGGCATCACCGCGAATTCGGCCGAATTTTCCGGGCTCGAATTCAAACCGGCGGTGGCTGCGATCGCGACCGCTCTCGAGCGCAAGGGTCTTGGTCGCAAGCGCATCCAGTTTCGCTTGCGCGATTGGGGTATTTCCCGGCAGCGCTACTGGGGCTGCCCGATCCCGCTCATTCATTGCGAACACTGCGGCGAGGTGCCGGTGCCCGATGCGCAGTTGCCGGTAGTGTTGCCTGAAGATTTGGTGCCCGATGGTAGCGGCAATCCTCTTGGCAAGACAGCAGCGTTTTTCAAGGTCGACTGCCCGAGTTGCGGCAGGCCGGCGCGGCGCGAAACTGACACCATGGACACCTTTGTCGATTCGTCCTGGTATTTCCTGCGTTTTGCCTGTCCAGACAACGAGCGCACGATGGTCGACGAGCGCGTCAAATATTGGTTGCCGGTAGATCAGTATATTGGTGGCATCGAACATGCGATCCTGCATCTGCTCTACGCGCGGTTCTGGACCAAAGTGATGCGCGATCTCGGTCTACTTAATATCGACGAGCCTTTCGCCAATCTGTTCACGCAGGGCATGGTGCTTAATCACATCTATTCCCATCAGCCGGGTGAGGGGCGCCGCCACTACTTCAACCCAATCGACGTCGATGTCGAAGAACAGGATGGTAGCAAGCGTTGCTTCGTGGCGCGCAATGACGGCTCGCGCATCGAGGTTAAGTACGACGGTCTCGGCACGATGTCGAAGTCGAAGAATAACGGCGTCGATCCGCAGAGTCTCGTCGAGAAATATGGAGCGGATACTGCGCGACTCTTCATGATGTTTGCAGCGCCGCCCGAGCAGACGCTCGAATGGTCGGACGAAGGCGTGCAGGGAGCGTTCCGGTTTATCCGCCGCCTGTGGACGGCCGTGTATCAGCATGTGGCGGCGGGCTCGGTGGTGCCGCTCGACAAGTCTGCGTTGACGGCAGTGCAAAAAGATGTGCGACGGGTAGCCCATCAAGCGCTGGTCAAGGTCACCGACGATATTGGCCGTCGACGTACGTTCAATACCGCGGTCGCAGCGGTGATGGAGTTGCTTAATGCCGTCTCGCGTTTCGAGGACCGCTCGCCGCTGGGACGAGCAGTGGTGCAAGAAGCACTCGAAATCGCCGTGATCGGTTTGTCGCCGATGGTGCCACATGTTTGCCATGTGCTGTGGCTGGCACTCGGGCATGCCGAGGCGATCATCGATGTCAGTTGGCCGGCGGCCGATCAAGCCGCTCTGGCGCAAGATGCCCTCACGCTCGTAGTCCAGGTCAACGGCAAACTGCGTAGTCAGGTGACGGTAGCCGTAGATGCTGATGACGCGACCATTCGTGCCACGACGCTCGCCGACGAAACAGTACGGCGCTTCGTCGGCGATGCCGCACCAAAGAAAATCGTAGTCGTGCCGCGCAAGCTGGTCAATGTGGTGCTCTAAGGGTATGCCGCGCAAGGTTCACATCAGGCTTCCCTTCGCGCGGTGGGCGGCTGCGGCTGCGCTGCTGGCGACCCTGCTGCTTGCGGGCTGTGGCTTTCATTTGCGCGGCTCGGTACCGCTCGCCGCCGATTTGCGGCAGCTTGCGTTGCGTGCGCCGGATTCGCAGAGTGACTTCGCACGCGCCATGCGTCGTGCCCTTCTTGATGCCGGAGCGCAGCTGCAAACCAGCAGTAACGCGCAGCTGATCATCGAGCGCGATGAATTATTGGAGCGCGTAGCCTCGGTCTCGGCACGTAATGTACCGCGCGAATACGAGCTCACCTATATCGTGCAGTTTTCGCTCAGACTCGGTAGCGAAACGCGTATCGATACTGAAGAAATCACGGTAACTCGCGATTTCAGTTTCAATGAGCGTATTACGCTCGCCAAAGCGCGTGAGCGAGAGCAGCTGCGTGCCACCTTGGCACAGGAGGCGGCCGATATCGTGATGCAACGTCTGGGGAGTCAGCACTGAGCGGGGCGGCGTGCGCCTGATCGACGCATCGTTGCGCGCCGCCCTCGACGGCCTGTTTGTTGGCTATGGACTCACCATCGCGGATGTTGCCGCGGATGCGGCGATCCCGGGATCTTTCTGGGGCGAATGTGAGGCCGGACTTGTTGGTTCCACGCTTTACCTGCGTGCAGATACCCCGCTGCACTCGGCGCTGCACGAGGCGGCACATTACGTCTGCATGGATGATGCGCGACGTAACGGTCTAGAGCGTGACGCAGGCGGTGATTTCGCCGAAGAAAACGCGGTCTGCTATCTGCAAATTCTTTGGGCAGATGCCTTGCCCGCGGTAGGGCGGGAGGACCTGATGGCCGATATGGATGCCTGGGGTTACAGCTTCCGCTTGGGTTCGGCGGCACGCTGGTTAGCAGAGGACGCGGCGGATGCGCTCGAGTGGCTACAGCAAAGGAAGCTGATCGATGTTGCGGGTCGATTACGGCTTCAGCGCGCTGCATAGCGATCGGTAGCCGTAATCAGTTCGCTCAGGATGCCGGACTCGAAGGCCGAGTGACCAGCTTCGCCGACGATGCGCAGGTCCGCTTCCGGCCAGGTACGATGCAGATCCCAGGCGCTTTTCATTGGGCAGACGACATCGTAGCGACCCTGCACAATGGTGCAGGGCAGGTGGCGAATACGTGGTACGTCATCGAGCAACTGATTTGGGCTACGGAGAAAGCCGCCATTGATGAAGTAGTGGCACTCGATCCGTGCAAACGCCTCGGCAACTGAGCTCTCTTCGAATTTCGAGACGTAGTCTGTATTGAGTCGCAAGAAGCTGGTCGCCCCTTCCCAGATCGCCCAAGCACGCGCGGCCTGTTTGCGCACTTTGCTGTCGTCGCTGGTCAGTCGTTGGTAGTAGGCGCGCATCAGATCATGGCGCTCAGCAGGCGGAATGGGTTTGACGAATTCTTCGTATAGGTCGGGGAACAGCGCGCCCGTTCCATCCGCTGTTTCATAGAACCAGTGGAACTCCCAGGGACGCACCAAGAAAATGCCGCGCAGCACGAGTTCGGTGATCCGCTGCGGATGAGTTTGCGCATACGCCAGCGCTAGAGTCGAGCCCCAGGAGCCGCCAAATACCTGCCAGTGCTCGATACCGAGGTGCTTGCGCAACCCTTCGATGTCATCGACCAGATGCCAAGTGGTGTTTTCGAGCAGGCTGGAATGCGGACGACTCTTCCCGCAGCCGCGTTGATCGAAGAGCACGATCCGATAACGGCCAGGGTCAAAGAATCGACGCATACGCGGGTCAGTGCCACCACCTGGTCCGCCATGCAGAAAAACCACCGGCTTGCCGGCGGGGTTACCGCTTTCTTCCCAATAAATTTCGTGTAGGTTGGAGACTCGCAGCCAGCCGCTGCGGTTCGGTTCGATGGGCGGATAAAGTTCGCGATGCATACTTGCTGGGGTCCGTTCGCGCAGGTCTGTGCGGTTAGCGGTTCAACATCGGACCGAGCGGCGCGCCACCGACCAGATGCACGTGCAGGTGATAGACCTCCTGACCACCATGCGTATTGCAGTTGATGATCAGGCGATAGCCGTTCTCGGCAATACCCTCACGCTTGGCGAGATCGCGGGCGACGATGAACATATGGCCGACTAACGCTTCGTCGCTGTCTTCAATGTCGTTAGCGGTTGGGATTGGTTTGTTCGGTACGATGAGGATATGCACTGGTGCCCGAGGATGGATATCGCGGAAGGCGGTGACCCGATCATCCTGGTGAATGATGTCGCTCGGAATTTGGCGCGCGATGATTTTTTCAAATAGCGTAGGCATAGCGGTCCGACTTGGTCAGTATTTGTAGATTTCGACTTTGTTGGCGTCGAGCTGGTACGCCGCTGCACCGAGGCGCGTGGTTTTATTGGTGGTCTTCATACGACCGGTGATCCAGTACGCCTCATAGATGGAGTCGAGTGCGACGCCCTTGGCCATACGCACGTAGACGATCTGGTTCGGCGGCGGTGGCGGCACGTGGATACAGGCGCCGAAATAGGGCACCAGGAAAAACTCGGTCACCAGGCCGTCTTTGCCGACATCGAGCGGGACGATGAAACCCGGTATCTTGATGTTGGAGCCTTCGAGGGTTTTGTTGATGGAGAAATCCATCACCTGTTGGGCAGCCATACCGCCTTCGCCCAGATAGTCGTGCACCGCCGGGGGTGGCGCTGCGGCAAAGCGCTCGCGGGCATCGAGCGGCAGCAACTCGTCCCAATCGATTTCGCGAGCGGCAGCCGGTGCCGTATTCTTTGGAGTGACGGCAGGCACCTGAGCGCCGATGGCCGGCGGGGTGATACCTTGAGCGATCATACCCAGCAGCATTACGGCAGCAAAAAGAGCTGAAAAAAGACGCTTGGTAATCATCGACGTCTCGCTTTTCTATAATGGCTTATTCGCAAAATCTTTGGTGGCTACAGCAGGCCCTAATATCAGACCCTAATGGTGAGTCCGTCACTCAAGGTATTCCGGTAGGCACGCCACGCTGGCACCACCCCGATGAGCAGGGCGGAGACGATAACCGTACCCAGAATCGCGAGATCGTAACCTGTGAGACCACTGGGATCGAGGAAGATTCCGAAACGGCGCTCGAGCAGGGGCCGGGTCGCGAAGATCAGGCCATAGCAAATGGCGACCCCAGCGGCGACGCCGGCACTTGCCAGCATGCCGGCCTCGGCTACCAGCAGCGTGAAGACATGGCGAGGGCGTGCACCCACTGAACGCAAAATGGCCATCTCACGCCGCCGCTCATTGAGACTGGTGAGAATCGCGGTCAGCATGCCGAGCAGTCCGGCGAGTACCACAAACGCGGCAACGATCATCAGGGCGGTATCAGCGATGCCGACCAGATTCCAAAGTTGGGTCAAGGCTACCCCGGGAATGATGGCGAGCAAGGGTTCCGGTCTGTATTCATTGATCGCCCGCTGCATGGTGAAGGTCATGACCTTGCTGCGCATGCCAACCATGAATGCGGTGATCGATTCGGGGGTGAGATCGCGGGCGCGAGCTTCTTCGGCGCTCACCCGCCCGCCCGGCGGGGCTTGTATGCCGCTTTGCCAATCGATGTGAATCGCGGTGATAGCTTGAAGTCCGACATGGACAGTGCGATCGATCGGTGTACCTGTCCGCTCGAGCACGCCGACCACGGTGAAGGGTTTGTCTTCGTGCTGTGCAAAGCTCACGTTACCAAGGCCATGCGCGATGATGATCTTCGAGTCAGCCTTGTACCCGAGCTGCTGCGCAACATCGGCGCCGATTACGGCATCGTACAGCTCGGTGAAAGGCCGCCCTGCGGCAAATACCAACTTGCGCTCGCCGGCAAAGCGGTAGTGCTCAAAGTATTGACCGGTAGTACCAACGACCCGGAAGCCACGGTGCGAGTCACCGAGCGAGATCGGAATGGTCCATTCGACATCAGGATGACGCGCAATTTTCTGATAGCTCTGCCAGCTGACGTTGGCGGTTGCGTCACCGACCCGAAAGACCGCATAAAGCAGCAGATTGAGCTGGCCCGAGCGCGCGCCGACGATCAGGTCGACGCCCGAGACAGTGTCGGCGAAGCCCTCACGGGCCGCCGTACGCATTTTCTCGACGCCGAGCAGCAGGGTGACACTGATAGCGATGACGCCGATCGTTAGCATCGCGGTGGTAAGTCGATTACGCAGCGAGCGCAGGGCGAGCAACAGGGTATTCATGCGGCCTGCCCCGGGTGCGCGGATGCTCGCCCCGCACGGTTCAGATCACCCAAAGAAACCACCCGATCGAAAAGGTGGCCGAGCGAGGTGTCATGGCTGACGAATAGCAGCGTAGAGCCTTGGGTTCGACACTCGCTCATCAGTAGTTGCAGAAAATCTTCGCGCGCATCGTGATCGAGCGACGAGGTGGGCTCATCGGCAACAATAATTTCGGGGTTGCCGAGCAGGGCGCGTGCTGCTGCGACTCGTTGTTGCTGTCCGATGGAGAGCTCGGTGACCGGACGGCTGAGGAGGTCGCTGACACCAAGCCCGAGGGCTGCGAGCAAGCGTCGTCCCTCGGCCTGCAAATTGCCGCCAACGTGGACTGTCCGCGCGGGTGAAAAATCAGCGGGCAAAATTACGTTTTCCAGCACGCTCAAATACGGAATGAGGTTGAACATCTGGAAGATGAAACCCAGATGTTCGCCGCGAAAACGATCGCGCGCGCTGGCCGAGAGCGCACTGATTTCGGCGCCAAGCAGACTGACCTCGCCACGTGCTGGTGTCAGGACGCCGCCCAAGAGGCCGAGCAGGGTGCTCTTACCGCTGCCGCTCGGGCCGCGCAGGAGCACACGCTCGCCGCGAGCGACGCTGAATTGCTCGATATCGATGACCGGTGCTTTGCCCGGCCAGGCGTACAGCAGGTCGCGGGCCAAAATGGCCGGCGCGGACGTCGAATCGATCACTCGCCTACTTTAGCGGAACCCGCAGCTCACCGCCTTGCAGCGTTTGCTGGCGTTGGGCTTGCGGGGTGATCAGATTGACCTGAGCGCGTTCGACTTCTTTAAGCTTACGCAGCGCCCAGACCTCGACCCAGACGAGTGCGGCGGGGTTGCTGCAGCGAAAGGCGTAGCGCGGTTGATAGTCCGCATGACCGGTGCCGAGCTTTGGTGCGGTGAAGTTCGCCGACTGCAGACGACAGGCCGCGTTACTCGGCACCCGCAGCATTTCGCGACCGCCCGCCAGCCACGCGTGGGCGTTGGTGACGAGTTTGCGCTCTGCGTCGTTGCGCGGTGCGCGCTCGAAGCCGAGCACGTTGATGGCGGGCGCATCGAGTTCCAGCAACAGCGTGTCGCCATCGAGGGCGATGTTAAACGTTACTGCGCCGTGCTCGTGTTTGCCGTGTTCGTGACCGAAAGTATCGTCTTCGTCTGCAAAACCCCGGGAAACCGCGAATACGAGGATAAACACGGCGACTAAGAATACCACCCAGGCAGGGTTTGGCAGCCGCCTTACGGATGTGCCGCTGGAACTCGATCGGGTCCCGTGATGGACGCAATTGGCGGTGGTCATGGCGAGTGTACTCGAGCGTTGATCGTGGGGTTCCCGTTCAGAATTTCAGTTGCAGGCTGAGTGAGACGTGTCTTGTCGCCAAAGGTGCCACATCTTTGAGCGGCGAGGCATGACGACGCATTTCTTCGTCGAGCAAATTGACACCGCGAAGAACCCAAAGGATATCGGTTCCGGCAGTGGGCAGGCGATAGGCAACTTCCGCATTGACAGCCGTGAAACCAGCCGTGGACGTTTCGCCGGCGGCGACGTCAGACTGCGAGTCATGCCAGATGGCTTCCAGCCCCACGCGCAGGGGTCCACGGGTCAAGGCGGTTTTCGCACCCATGCGACGCGGGGGGATCTGCGGCAGGGGCTTGCCTGCATCGTCGCGTGCCCTCACGTAGTCGCCAAAAATACCGATTCCTAGATCCCCTGCAGCAAGACTGACGAGTCGATCGTGACTCCAGTCGAACTCTGCCCCCCTGAATTGCGCGCCGATTCCAGCGAACTCGACGACGGGCAAATCATCTTCGATTTCGCCCTTGGGTAGGGCGGCAATGAATTGATCATAGTCGGCGATGAAGACTCCGACACTGCCATGCCAGCCGGAGCTGTCGCGGCGACGCAGCGCAAGGTCTGCGGTCAGACCGCGCTCGATGTCGAGCGTGGTATTACCGATCTCGAAGCGCTGCAGGGCGAGGTGCGGACCGAAGGCATAGAGCTCGGTGGCCGTCGGATGCCGTTCACTCGAGGTGAGTTGCAGCGATGTCCCCCAACGATCCGCGAAGTCCCACACCAGTCCGACAGAGCCGCTGCGTGAGTCGTCGGTGTAATCTTTGGGTAAGACACCGCTGGAGAGCGGGTCTAGCCTTGCGACTTCGATAGTCTGTCGCTCCATGCGCAGGCCCGCTTCGAGTGCCAGCGAGCCTTGCGCCGAGTCCATCAAAGAAAACTCGCCGAAAAGGAATGCGCCTAGATTTTGGGTGATCGATTTCGGTAGGAACGCTTCGTCACCCGCGGCGTCAAAATCGATTTCGCGCCACTGCATGCCAATGATCCATCGCCCCTCGCGCTCGGCGCTCAGGCGCAGCTCGCTGCCGGTTTGCGCGTAGCGCGTGCCGACCTCGTCACCTTCGAGTTCCGTATGCCCGTAATCATTGTGGGCTGCGCGAAGGCGGATCAGATCGACCAGACTATCGAGGCGCCACTCGCCGGCGATGTCTAACCGCCGCTGCTCTAGCGCGAGTCGTATATCTTCGTGCGCATCACCGTGTTCTCCATCGTGATGCTCGTCGTCGTCATGTCCGCCATGAGAATCGCCTGGTAAACCGTAGTCGCTACGCAGTTCGCTGACTGAGAGCGCCAGCGCGAGGCGATCGCCTGTCCAGCCGAGGCCAGCGCTTGCCCCTCGGGCGCCACCCGAGGAATTTTCAAGCTTGCCCTCCGGCGTGTTCAAGTCATCGGCGCGGAAGTGATGCAGGTCGCCGTTGAATTGAAGGTGCTCGCCCCCCTGCCCGCTGACGCGGGCGGCCACACCGCGCTCGTTCGACGCGGTATCGGCGCGGGCCTGTACCGCGCCCATCAGCGCAGCGGCCGGGCGCGATAAAGAGAGCCGAGGCGTGATCGCATTAACGGCACCGGCCGCCGCTGCCGAACCGAACAGCAAGGCTGCAGGACCGCGGACGATCTCGATACGCTCGGCGAGCATCGGCTCGAGGGTGACTGCATGATCATCAGAGAGGGCTGCCGCGTCGAAGGTGTCGGCACCGTCCGCAAAGGTCTGCACGCGCAGTCCGCCTTGCCCGCGGATGATGGGGCGACTCGCAATCGGGCCGAAGGACGATGCGGAAACGCCCGGTTGCTCGGCGAGGGTTTCGCCAAGACTGTTTTTAAGCGCAGCGACAAGGTCGTCACCGCTGATGACTGAGGCAGGCTGTGCCGTCGAGAAAGCGTCACGGCGTAGAGGGGTGGCTGTGATCACGACTTCCTCCAAAACCTCGGCCGCGGGCACGGCGGTCATTGCGGTTGACGCTTTGGGGGGTGTCGATTGGGCAGCCGAATGCGCACTGAATGTGCCTAGCAGTCCCGCGAGTGTAAGGATTGCTGGGATTCTCGTGGCGGGGGATAGATATCTACGCACGATCGACGTCCTCATTGATAAAAAAAGAAAATAAAAGAATCTGGAATTGATATTTTATAACATACTTACCAGCGTTCTTGTGAGCGCTGGCGTGTCGGAGTACCACGGTGACCGCGTAGCTTGGGGATAATCGGCAACTCAAGCCATGAAACTCGGTCTCGATAACCTCGACGCCCATCTCAAGCAGGCTGCGCAAGGTTGCCAGCTCGCTGCCACCTACCTGGTGTCGGGCGATGAGGATTTGCTCGTTGCAGAGGCTTGCGATGCCATTCGCGCCGCCGCGCGGCAGGTGGGCTACAGCGAGCGCGAAGTGCATTTCCCGGAGCGCAATGCCGATTGGGCAGAGATGGTCGCCTCGGTAGGATCGATGTCGCTTTTTGGCGATCGGCGGGTGATCGAGCTGCGTTTTTCAGGCAAGGCCGGCAAGGAGGGCAGTGCTGCACTGCAGTCGCTGATCGCGCGCGAGGGTGACGAAACTTTACTGCTGTTGATTACGCCGCGTCTCGACTTTGCCGCGCAGAGCACAGCGTGGGTCAAGGCCGTCGAGGCCAAGGGTGCGTGGCTGCCGATTTGGGAAGTGGGTCCGCGGCAGCTCGAGGTTTGGTTGTCGCAGCGCCTGCGTGCCGCCGGGCTGGAGCCCACTGCGGATGCCGTGACGCTGCTCGCGGCGCGTGTCGAGGGCAATCTCCTCGCTGCGCAGCAGGAGATCGAAAAACTCAAATTGCTGGCACTGGTGGGTCGTCTCGATGCGGCTGCGGTGTTGAATGCGGTCGCCTCGAGCGCTCGGTACGACGTGTTTGCGCTCAGCGCAGCTGTATTGATGGGTGATGCAGCGCGTGCATTGCGCATTCTTTCCGGTCTACGCGGTGAGGGTACCGAGCCGACTCTCGTGTTGTGGGCGATCACCCGCGAGCTGCGATATCTTTGGTCACTGAAGCAGGGCTATGACTCTTCACGACGGCCGGGTCCACGTTTGACTTCGGCGCAGCTCGCAGCGCTCGAGCGTGCTCGACCGCGCGTATCGCGTTTGCCGTTCGCGAGACTCTCCTCACGAGCACTACGGGCAGATCGTATGATCAAAGGGCGACTGGCCGGTGATCCTTGGGATGAGCTGACCCTGCTATGCGCCGAATTTTGCGGCCTGCGTCCGGTTCGATGACTCTGATATCTGCAGCTGAAGATGGGCCGCTCGGAATCTTTGGCGGTACTTTTGATCCGGTGCACGCGGGCCATCTGCGTACGGGCTATGAGCTGATGCGCGCCCTGCGGCTCGCCGAGCTGCGCTGGATTCCGGTGGGTAACCCGGGCCATCGCGACCCGCCACTGGTATCCGCCGCACTGCGCCTCGAGATGCTGCGAGTGGCCATTTCAGATCAGCCCGGGTTCGTGCTCGATGATCGCGAGATCAAGCGCGGCGGGGTTAGTTACACCATAGATACGTTAAGCGAGTTGCGCGGTGAGTATCCGCGGCGCTCGTTGTGTTTGTTACTTGGTATGGACGCCTTTGTGAGTTTTACCTCCTGGCATCGCTGGCAGGCGATTTTCGCCGTAGCCCATGTGGTCGTCGCGCATCGACCGGGTTGGCAAGCACCGACCACCGGGCCGCTCGCTGCATTGCTGACCGAGCGTGGAGTCGCCGATGTTGCCGAGTTGCATGCGCGCCGTGCAGGCTGCGTTCATGTGCGCAAGGTCACGCCGCTCGAGATTTCTTCGACCGATTTGCGCGAACTGCTGGTGAGCGGTGGCGACCCGCGTTTTCTTGTACCGGAGCCTGTACGCAGCATTATTCTCGAGTCGGAGTGCTATGCTCTCGCGCATGAACGAACGCAGATCCGGCCGTAAGCCCGTCCGCAAGACCACCGCAAAATCCGTACGTAAATCTGCCCCTGGAGCTGCGACCGCGGCAAAGCCACGCAAGCCTCCCGCCGCCAAACCGGTGCAAGCCAGGCATCGACGTCCTTCTGCTGTACCGCCTGCGCTGCCCGTCGTACAGGCTGCGCTCGCCGATATGAAGGCGGTCGATGTGCGCGTGCTCGATGTACGCGGCGTCAGCGACGTCGCCGACTTCATGGTGATCGCGAGCGGCATGTCGGACCGTCACCTGCGTTCAATTGCCGATCGCGTGGTGCAGATGGTCAAGGCGGCCGGTCAGCGACCGCTGGGCGTGGAGGGCGAGCGGCAGGGTGAATGGGTGCTAGTCGATTTGCCGGATGTGATGGTGCACGTGATGTTGCCCCGCACCCGCGAGTTCTATCAGCTCGAGCGTCTTTGGGACGTGCCGCGTCCGGCTGCGCGCGGCCGCGCCTTAGAGCGCGTCGCTCGGCCGTAGGTTTTTGATGCGACTGCGCATCATCACGGTCGGCGCCAAGCAGCCGAGCTGGGTAGATGCAGCCGTCACCGACTATCTGCGCCGGTTCAAATCACCGTGGAGAGTGGAGCTGCTCGAGATCGAAGTCGCCACGCGCGGTGCCACACGTAGCGCTGGGACCGCCGTGCGGCGCGAGGGCGAGCGTGTATTGGCTGCCTTGCGTGACCGCGAGCGGGTCATCTTGCTCGACGAAGCCGGGAAATCTTTGAGCACGCGCGAGCTGGCCAGCAAGCTCGAGGCCTGCGCGCGCGAGGCCCCCGATCTGGCCTTGCTAATCGGTGGTCCCGATGGGCATGCGGCTGCGGTGCGCGAGCGCGCCGCAGCGAGTTGGTCGCTGTCGCGGCTCACGCTACCGCACGGACTCACGCGAGTGCTACTAGTCGAACAACTCTATCGCACATATACCTTGGCGAGCGGACACCCTTATCACCGTGACTGAAACCCCCCGCGCCGTAATTTGTCTTGCTTCGATTTCACCGCGTCGACGCGAGTTGCTGCAACAAATCGGCGTGCCGCATATCGTGCAGCCTGCCGATCTCGACGAGAGTGCGCTGCCCAGCGAGACGCCGGCGAGCTACGTCGAAAGATTGGCGCGTGCGAAAGCAGAATGGGTATACGCCGATCGTCTGCGACGCAGTGCGCCCGCGCTGCCGGTGCTCGGTGCCGACACCACTGTCACCCTCGATGGTCTGCTGCTCGGTAAACCCGCTGACGAGGCAGCGCTGATGGCCACTCTAGCGCAGCTCGCTGCGCGTACTCACGAGGTGCTGTCAGCAGTCGCGCTAGTCACGAGCTTGGGCACGCGGTCGGCGGTGTCGCGAACCCATGTGACCTTTCGTGCGATCTGCGAGGACGAAGCCAGGCGTTATTGGGTGAGCGGCGAGGCGCGTGACAAGGCGGGTGGCTACGCTATCCAGGGGCAGGGTGCGGTGTTCGTCGAACGCATCGAGGGCAGTTATTCCGGCGTGATGGGTTTGCCGCTGGCTGAGACGGCCGCCCTGCTGGTCGCCTCCGGCGTGGGCGTATGGCACTCTGGGGCATGAGCGCGGAAATCCTCATCAACATCGCGCCCCGCGAGACGCGCGCCGCGCTGCTTGAGGGCGGCGTGCTGCAAGAGGTATTCATCGAGCGGGCGAGTCGACGGGGTCTCGTCGGCAATGTCTACAAGGGCCGGATCACGCGCGTGTTACCCGGCATGCAGGCGGCATTCGTCGAGCTTGGGCTCGCGCGTACGGGCTTTTTGCACGTCAACGATATCGTCAGTGAGGGTACGCATTTCGACGCGCAGCATGTGGCCGCCGCGGGCACCTCCGGCGGACCTTCAGGGCTGCCATCGACGGTCCGTGAAGAGACTGTCGACATCGGCCGTCTGGTCAACCAGGGCGACGACATCGTGGTGCAGGTCGTCAAGGACCCGATGGGCGCGAAGGGCGCAAGGCTGACGACCTTCATTTCTTTGCCGTCGCGCTATCTCGTATTTATGCCGAGTGGTCGCGGGATCGGTATCTCGGCGAAGATCGAAGAAGAGGCCGAGCGGCAACGTCTGCGAGAGACCATGCAGCAAATCGTTGGCGATACGCATCTCGGCGGGTACATTGTACGCACCGCAGCCGAGGGCATCGACGCAAAACTTCTTGCCAGCGATTTCGAGTACCTCGAACGCTTATGGCGTTATGTTCGCGAGCGTTCTTTGCGCGCCGCCGTTGGCGAGCTCGTGCACCAAGATCTGCCGCTTGCGCTGCGCGTGCTGCGCGATGAACTCAGTCGAGGCGTCGAGCGCGTGCTCGTTGATAATGAGCCCGAGCTCGCGCGTCTGCAGCAGTTCGTGCGCGATTTCACGCCGGCGCATGCGCCGCGAATCGAATGGCACGCCAGAGCCCGTCCGATCTTCGATCTGCATGGCGTCGAGGAAGAGATCAATCGCGCGCTCGAGCGTAAGGTTTCTTTGAAGTCGGGTGGTTATCTGGTCATCGATCAGACCGAGTCGATGACCACCATCGACGTCAACACGGGCGGCTTTGTCGGTCATCGCAATCTCGAGGACACTATTTTTCGTACTAACCTCGAGGCGGCGGTGGCGATCGCTCGGCAACTGCGGCTACGCAATCTCGGTGGCATCATAATCATTGATTTCATCGATATGGTCGTCGAGGCCCATCGCGAGCAGGTTCTTGCCGCCTTGCGGCAGTCGCTCTCGGGTGATCATGCACAGACCCAGGTCGCGCCGATCTCGCCGCTGGGACTCGTCGAGATGACGCGCAAGCGTACCCGCGAAAGTCTCGAGCGTCTGCTTTGTGAAAATTGTCCGACCTGCGAGGGTCGTGGCTCGATTCGTTCCGTCGAGACGATTTGTCAAGATATCTTTAGAGAAATCCTCCGACAAGCACGCCAGTTCGATAGCCGCGAATTGTTGGTGCTTGCCCACCAGGATGTGGTCGAACGTCTGCTTGGTGACGAGTCGCCGGTGCTCGCGGAACTCGAAAGCGATATCGCGCGACCCATCCGTCTGCAGGCTGAATCGCTGTACGAGGTGGATCGTTACGATGTCGTCCTCGCCTGATAAGTTTTGCTCGTCGGTGCAGGACAAACCTAGAGTCGCTGCTGTGCAGATGACGAGCGGTCCCGATGTTGCGAGCAATCTCGCCATCGCCGATCGGCTGTTGCGCGTGGCTGCCGATGAGGGTGCCTGCATCGTCGTGCTCCCCGAGAACTTCTCATGTATGGCGTTGAGTGATACCGATCGGCTCGCCATAACCGAGGACGACGGTATAGGGTTTGCGCAGGATGCCATTGCGGCACTTGCGGCGCGTCTCAAGATTTGGGTCATTGCCGGGACGATCCCGCTGCGGGTTCCGGGTGAGCGTCGTGTCGGGGCGGCCTGTCTCGTATTCGACTCGGCAGGCGAGCGACGAGCGCGCTACGACAAGATTCATTTGTTCGATGTCGATGTTCCAGGTCGCGGCGAGTCGCATCGCGAATCGGCCAATTTTCGTCCGGGCACCGAGGTGGTGACGGTCGATACGCCCGCTGGTCGGGTCGGTCTCTCGGTATGTTACGATCTGCGTTTCCCCGAGCTTTATCGACGTCTGAGCGCCGCCGGCGCCGACTGGTTCGTAGTTCCAGCGGCGTTTACCGTGCCCACAGGGCGGGCGCATTGGGAAGTCCTGCTGCGCGCTCGTGCCACCGAAAATCTCGCGGCGGTAGTTGCGCCGGGGCAAAGCGGTTTCCATGCGAGTGGACGCGAGACCTACGGCGACTCGATGATCGTCAATCATTGGGGTGAGATACTCGCCCGGCTGCCACGTGGCGAGGGTGTTGTGACCGCAATCTTTGAGCGTGCGGCCCAGCAAACGGCACGCAGTAGTTTCCCGGCGCTCTCACATCGAACCTTGTTTTGAGATACTGAAGAAGCCATGACTAATACCAAACTTGCACCCGATGCCTTCGGGCTTGCCCGCAGGCTGATCCTCGAACCCGCCGGTCTCGACGAGGGGCACATCGAAAGAGCGCTCCGCTTGGTGCGCGCTTCTGCTATCGATGCTGCTGATGTCTACTTCCAATTTGCGCGGGATGAATCCTGGTCGCTCGAAGACGGCATCGTCAAAGAGGGCAGCGCGAGCATCGAGCAGGGTGTTGGCGTTCGGGCGCTCGCGGGCGAGAAAACCGGTTTCGCCTATTCCGACGAGATTTTGCCATCGGCACTCGAAGAGGCGGCGCTCGCTGCACGGGCGATTGCTGCGGCGGGCCATGCCGGTCGGCAGCTTGTGCTGCGACGCAGCACGGGACATGCCCTTTATTCGGCGCTAGATCCTGTGGGTTCGCTCTCGGACGACGATAAAGTACGTTGGTTGGAGCGCGTCGATCGTGAAACGCGGCGTATCGATCCGTGCATCGTGCAGGTGATGGCCTCGCTATCATCCTCTTACGAGGTCATTTTATTGGCCGATGCCGACGGCACGCTCGCCGCCGATGTGCGCCCGCTAGTTCGCTTCAATGTTTCGGTGATCGCTGAGCGCGAAGGTCGTCGCGAGGTCGGTTCCTCCGGCATGGGTGGGCGTCACTCGCTCGCCGAACTCGTCGCGGGCGATCGACCATTCGCCCTCGGTCGCGAGGCGGCGCGACAGGCGATCGTCAATCTCGATGCGATCGCGGCGCCTGCCGGCGCAATGACCGTGGTGCTCGGTGCAGGCTGGCCAGGCATTTTGCTGCATGAGGCCATCGGTCATGGTCTCGAGGGTGATTTCAATCGCAAGGGCACGTCGGCATTCAGCAATCGAATCGGCGAGAAAGTCGCCTCAGAGCATTGCACTGTGGTCGACGACGGTACGCTATCGGCGCGGCGCGGCTCGCTCAACATTGACGATGAAGGCACGCCTACGCGATGTACCACGCTGATCGAAAACGGCGTGCTCAAAGGCTATCTGCAAGACAAGATGAACGCGCGATTGATGGGTATGCAGTCGACCGGAAACGGGCGTCGCGAGTCGTTCGCCCACATGACGCTGCCGCGCATGACCAACACCTACATGCGGCGCGGGCGATACGACCCGGCCGAAATCATTGCCTCCGTCGATCGAGGCATCTATGCAGTCAACTTCGGCGGCGGTCAGGTGGACATTACCTCGGGTAAGTTCGTATTCTCGGCGAGCGAGGCCTATCTCGTCGAGAACGGCCGTGTCGGCGCGCCGATCAAGGGCGCAACGCTGGTCGGCAATGGTCCCGATGTACTCACGCGAGTCGCCATGGTCGGCAACGATCTAAAGCTCGACGATGGCATCGGCACCTGCGGCAAGGAAGGTCAGAGTGTGCCGGTGGGCGTCGGGCAGCCGACTTTGCGTATCGATGGTTTGACGGTGGGTGGCACAGGCTAGTCGCCGCAGCACGTGTCAGCATCACCCGCCGCCAGCGCCAGCGTCCCCCGCAGTACGCGCCGCGCCCAGCGCAAAGTTCCGTGCGCTCAGGCCTCTATTTTTCGCAGAATTCTTCGTGCGCGCGCATCGCTCGCCGCAGCGCTGCTATCGAGCAACGTGAGGTGGCCGACTTTACGTCCCGCACGCGCTGATTTGCCGTAGTCGTGCCAGTGCAGTTCGCGTTCGCCGAGAAAGCGCTCGCGCGCGGGTAGTTCACCGATGAGGTTGATCATTGCGGCGTGACCGCGTGCGCGGGTTGAACCCAGCGGCAGGCCGAGTATGGCCCGCAAGTGATTTTCGAACTGACTGGTCGCAGCGCCCTCGATGGTCCAGTGTCCTGAGTTATGTACGCGCGGTGCGGTTTCGTTGGCCACCAAGCGACCCTTATGTACAAAGAATTCGATATTCAGCACACCTTCGTAGCGATAGTGTGTGAGTACGCGACGCAAATAGCTCGCCGCGCAGCGCTGCAGCGACGCATCACCCCAAGGCGCACGCGTGAGTCGCAAAATGCCTTCGCGATGTAGGTTGCGGTTGAGCGGATAGATGATGACTTCGCCCTGCCGATTGCGTGCGCCGATGATCGACACTTCGTAATCGAAGGGCACGAATTCTTCGTAGATGAGTTGCGCGCTCTTCAGGATCGCGAAAGCCCGATGAGCGTCGTCGCGATTGCGCACCACTGCCTGGCCCTTGCCGTCGTAGCCCAGGCGGCGCGTCTTGATGACGCCGGGCAGGCCGACCTCGCGCAGCGCACGCTCTAGACTTGCTGCGGAGTCGACGGCGGCGTGACGTGTGGTTGGAATCCCAAGTTTCGCAAACAGTTTTTTTTCGGCGATGCGGTCTTGCGACATCGCGAGCGCCGCGAGTGACGGCGCGATTCGCGCCGAGCGACCGAGAGCGCGCAGACTTGAGATCGAGACGTTTTCCCAGTCGAATGTCAACACTTCACTGCGTTGCGCGAGTTCGCGCAGCAATTTTCGATCAGTGAATTCGCCGACTAGACTCGCTGCCACTCGCGCGGCGGGAGTGTCGTCGGAGCGATCGAGAGAAAGAAAGTCGAGACCGAGCGGATAGCCCGCGAGCGCCAGCATGCGCCCGAGCTGGCCGCCGCCCACGATGCCAACGGTTGTCCGCCGGGTCACGGTACACGCGGGTCGGGATGCTCGAGCACGGCTGCGGTCTGCGCCGCACGATGTGCCTTGAGTGCGCGATCGAGCGCTGGATCGGCGAGCGCTAGAATGGCGGCGGCGCTGAGTGCCGCGTTGGTCGCCCCCGCGACCCCTATGGCGAAGGTCGGCACAGGCACGCCCGCCGGCATTTGCACGATCGACAGCAGCGAGTCGAGACCGTGAAGGGTCTTCGATTGCACTGGCACACCGAGCACGGGCAGCGTGGTTTTGGCGGCGAGCATTCCAGGTAAATGTGCGGCACCGCCGGCACCGGCAATGATGACCTTGATGCCGCGCGCCTCGGCCGTGTTCGCATAATCGAACAGCAGATCAGGGGTGCGATGCGCCGAGACCACACGCACTTCGTGAGCGACGCTGAGTTTCTCGAGCGTCTCGGCGGCCGAGCGCAGTGTCTCCCAGTCGGAGCGCGACCCCATGACGATGCCAACCACAGGCTTCATCGACCAAGGATAGCGAAAAAGCCCGTGAAAATCAGCGCAAGTTATCTAGCGCCTTTTCGATCTCGGCGGTATCCAGATCGCGCATAAGTTTACCGATGTACTGCTTTTGACGGACGAGCCCACCGCGGGCCTTGATGCGCCGGGCCGTGCGCACGGCCTCGAGCAGCGTCTCGGGGATTGGCAGCCGCAACAGATCGCTTTCCTTGAGCTTGATCAGTTGCTCCCCCAAGGCCTGTGCCGCATGCGCTGCGCGTTTGCGTGCGCTTTTACTCGGGCGTTCTTCCTCGCTGGGTTCGAGGTCGGCTTCCGGTAGGTATCTGCCATGTCGCGACACGGCTACAATTCTGCCTCATGTCGCAGCAAGTTGATCCCTTGCGCATACCCGAACTCGAAAGAGTGGTGATGCAGGCCCTGGAGACGGCCAAAAAATCCGGTGCCTCGCAGGCTGAGGCCGACGCCAGCCTGTCGAAGGGGCTGAGCGTTACGGTCCGTCTCGGCGAGGTCGAGACCGTCGAATATCAGCGTGATCGCGGCCTCGGCATCACCGTCTATTTCGGCACGCGCAAGGGTTCGGCAAGTACGGCAGATCTCGGCGACGAGTCGGTGCGTGAAACGGTCGCCAAGGCGTGTGCCATTGCGCGCCACACCGCACTAGATGCCTGCGCGGGTCTCGCCGATCCTGAACTGCTCGCGCGTGACTTCCCCGATTTGCAACTCGATTTCCCATGGGAGATTACGCCTGATGTGGCGGTGGTTTTGGCGCGCGAATGCGAGGCGGCGGGGCTCGCCGTCGACATGCGAGTCGGTAACTCCGAAGGTGCTAGTGTGGGCAGTCAGCGCGGCGTCCGCGTCTACGGTAATAGTCACGGCTTTCTGGCGGGCGATTGCTCATCGAGCCATTCTTTGAG
>Ga0194116_10002829_pt1 | contig 21743 bp, 13 predicted proteins | sample TA2MahsurfametaG_4_FD_148617 | JGI IMG/M metagenome (GOLD analysis project Ga0194116, IMG submission 148617) | Freshwater microbial communities from Lake Tanganyika, Tanzania - TA2015008 Mahale S9 surface | ecosystem: Environmental > Aquatic > Freshwater > Lake | place: Tanzania: Lake...
TTAACGTAAAAAAGCATTAATCGATTCCTCCGGCTTGGCCGGGGAAAGGACTCCCGTGACCCAGCAAGCAACGAAGACCCAAATCGTCATTCTCCTCGACCGTTCCGGCTCCATGGCGTCGATCGCAGACGACGTGGTCGGTGGGTACAACACCTTCCTTTCGCAGCAGAAGGCCGACGGAAACGATGCGACGATCACCCTCGTTCAGTTCGACTCCGCCGACCCCCAAGAGATCGTCTACGAGAATCTGCCGATCGGCGACGTGCCGAATCTGACCGATGGAATGTTCATTCCGCGTGGAGGCACCCCGCTGCTCGATGCGACGGGCAACCTGATTGCGCGCATTCGCGAGCAGCGTGGGGCGGATAGGCGCCCAACGAACGAGCAGCCAGATGTCCTTTTCGTGACAATTACCGACGGCCACGAGAATTCGAGCCGCGAGCTCGACCTTCCAACCGTTCGGCAGCTGGTGGCAACCTGCGAGGGCCAGGGTTGGACGTTCGTCTTCCTGTCGGCCGCGTTCGACGCATACGGCGATGCCCGCGGGTTAGGTTTCAGCGAAGGCAAGTCGCGTGCGTTTCGTGCAAGCGCCAAAGGCGCAGGCGATCTCTTCGCGGCACTATCGCTCAACACAACCAATATGCGCGACAAAAAGCGTCGTGGTGTTTACAAAAATGAGGACGACTTTTTTGATGAGAATGAAGTCGACCGCATTCTCGGAGACGACGACAGCACCGACCGCAACAGATGACCGCTTCCGCTTGATTGCAGACCGGTTGCCTCGGCTAGAGTCGGCGATCAATCAGGGGGAGGCCTTTCGACATGTCCGTCACGTTGCCGGTGCTCAAGGCGACAATGGGGTCGCGCAACTACTACATCTCAAAGATGAGTGCGGCGGAACTTTCCGGCCAGGTCGCGGTTGCCTCCGAACTGACGGGCTGGGATGAGTTGAGTCTCAACGAGCTCTACCAACGAAAGCTCAATGAGAAGCGGGTCGAACAGGACATCGCGCCGTACCTTGCGAGAACAAAGGGTCGTTTCTTCGGGTCGTTAATCGTGTGGATCATGAACCGCGAGGTCGTGACCTTCGAATCCGTTAGCGATCAAGTATCGGTGCCGGCTGCATATTCTGCGGCGGCGCGATCAATGGGTTTCCTCGTGATCGATGCCTCCCGGAGTGGTCAGCAGTCTGGCCTCGTGGCCCTCGACGGCCAGCACCGTCTCGCCGCGCTGCGCAGCGTGGTGCAAGGCCGCACAGAGGGCCCCGAGGCTGCGAATGTCCGTGACGATGAGGTGGCCGTCATCTTCGTTCAGGACGACAACGTGGCAAGTGCGCGCGACCTGTTCACCGTGCTGAACCGGTCGGCGCGTCGCGTCTCGAAGAGTGACGTTCTCATCATGAGCGAGGTCGACGGCGCGGCGATCATCGCCCGCGAGCTCACGGTCGGGAAAATTCTCGCCCCGAAGGGAATCGACAAGGACCCACTCGTGAAGTGGGAGAAGAACACCATCTCCGGACGCGATCCTGAAATGACGACACTGAATGCGATTTACGAAATCGTGCAGTTGGTCGCCGAGTTTCTCGGAGTCGACCTTCAGGCAGGAGAAGAGGCCGGTAACCCGCCGTCCGATGACGACATGGCCACGGTGCGTGCCAAAACCGAGCGCTGGCTGGTGGAACTGTTCGGCCGATCGCCGGATTTCGCGGCCATGCAATACGAACCGCTGAAGGTCATTGAGATGCGCAAGGAAGGCCCGTATTCGCTGCTGATGAAGCCGGTCGGCCTGATCGCGTTCTTCTCGGCGGTTGTCGCTGCGCTCGACCCGTCGGGCGGTCGTCAGACAGATGCGGGTGACGTGATCGATCGCTTGCTCCAGCTCGATTGGGACATCAAGTCAACGTTCTGGAAAGGAATCATGGTGAACAGTAAGGGCAACATCACGAACAAGAAGTCGGACATCCAATTGGCGGGTGATCTCGCGGCCTGGATGGTGACCGGAAAGTCGTCATCAACACAGTTCCAGGAGTCGCTTGTCGAGCGCTACAGGCGCCAGCTTGGCCGTCGCGACTCATCCCTTCCGAACGCGAAGTTCGATCGCTGATGGCCTCGTACACCGTTCCCGCCATCCGCGGCCGAATGGGGTCAACAACCTTCTATCAAGTCGTGATGCGCGCTGATGAGTTGATCGCGACCGTAAAACCAGCGATGGATTTCCAAGAATTCGACACGTTCATGGCCCACGAGCGCATGCAGCGTCAGCTCAGCGAAGAACGTGTCGAGCGCCAGATCGTGCCGTATCTGACGAACTCGGCTGATCGCTTTTTCGGCTCGCTGATCGTGCTCGTCTATCAGCCGCTCGACTTTATATTCGAAACACTCGACGACCTAGGCAGCGGTTCGCTGTCGGGGCCTTACCGCGCAATCGGGTCAACCATGGGCGCGCTCACGATCCGTGGTGGCAAATTGTTCGCGCTCGACGGCCAACACCGTTTGCATGCCCTTCGAACGGTCATCAACGAATCGAAAACACCGCATCTGGGCCTCGAAATCAAAGGGCCGTTTCGTGACGCGGTCAAGGACGACACGCTGTCGGTGATATTTCTTGAGTACAACGGTGTAGAGAAGGCTCGTCGAATCTTCAACAAGGTGAACAGGTACGCGAAGCCGACGTCGACTTCAACCAACATCCTGACGAGCGAGGACGACGGCATTTACATTATCACTCGATGCATTGCGAGCCTCGATGACCCGTCGAGGTTCGACTCCGAAGTCGAGCCGCCGATACCGCTTCGCTACGAGGATCGCCGCGAGGTGACACAGCTCGAAGGTTCGGTTATCAAGCAGGGCTCAAAGCAACTCTTCACGTTGGAACTTCTCAGCAAGTCGGTCGAAGCGATGTGCAAGGCGACGAACCAGCCAAATCTGCACGAGGCGGCCACGATCGTGCGGCCGGAGGACGACGTGTTGCGCGCGGCCTACGAGGAATGCGCGAAGTGGTGGCAAGAACTGATCGAGAACTTCGCCCCGTTTGCTGATGCCATGCAATGGCCCGAGGAGTTGCCGAAATGGCGTAAGCACGACTCCATCGACTCGGTGGCATACCGACCCAACGGCCAGGAAGCTTTCCTCAAGGGGCTCATGGAGGCCCACGCGATCAGCAAACTGTCAGCAAAGACGTTGATCGAGCGGCTTCACACAGTTCCGCGCGCGCTGGATGACGATCTGTGGGAAGGGATCCTTCTCGGTCTTGGTGGCGATAAGCGGCGGGTCATGAACTTCAGCCCACTGGCGGCGAATCTCGTGACATTTCTCCTCATCGGCCCTGACGCCTATGGTGCTCGGCGCACGCAGCAACTCCTCGAGGACTTCATCGAAGCGAAAGCCAAAGTGGGCATCGCAAGGCGCGTGCTGCCGCCCCCGAGTTTCTAGAAGCGAACCGAATCAACCACTTTTGCCAGCGTATCCACATCGGGGAACTCGCTGTCGTGGCTGAATGAAAAACGAATGGCACCGCCGACCTGCCATGGTTCCAGGTCCATGGCCTGTAGTACGTGGCTGCGTTCATAGGCGTGTGACGAGCAGGCAGCACCGTTCGACACAGCAATCAAGTTCTTCGTCGCAACGATGAAGGCCTCCGAGTCGAGTCCCTTGAAGCTTGCATTCACGATCTGCGGTATCGCCGCATCGCGGTCGCCGTTCACGGAACCGCCCGCGGTCTCGATGAAGTCGATGATCCGGGACTCAATGTCGCGCGCGGCGTTCATGCGTGATGTGTGATCGGCTTGTGCTATCCGCGAGGCCTCACCGAGGCCGGCCACGAGTGCAACGGGCACGGTTCCGGGACGCAGGCCTCGTTCCTGCCCGCCGCCGTACATCAGGGCCTTGAGTGGTGGTCTCTCGATACCGTTGCGTTTACGAGTGACGAGCGCGCCGACACCCTTCGGTGCGTAGATCTTGTGGCCACTGATGCTGATCAGATCGATACGAGGGTTGCGGAGAAGGTCGAGTTCCTTGCCGAAACCCTGTGCTGCATCGACGTGGAAGTACGCACCATGGCTAGCGAGGGTTTGTGCCACGGCGTCGAGAGGCTGAATCACACCGGTCTCGTTGTTCACGTGCATCACCGACACGAGCACGGTGTCGTCGCGCAGCGCGGCGGCAACGTCGGCTGGGTCGATGGCCCCACCACGACCGACACCCAGGTATGTGACCTCGAAACCGAGTGTTTCCAGGTGTTCGAGGGGTTCGAGGACGGCCTTGTGTTCCACCCCCGTACTAATGATGTGTCTGCGGCCGGTTTGGTTCGCATGATCGGCCAAGCCCAGGATTGCGATGTTGTCCGATTCGGTCGCGCCACTCGTGAAAATCACCTCGTCGGGGTCAGCCCCCACCACCGCAGCCACCTGCACCCGGGCCATTTCCACCGCGTTGCGGGCCGCGACACCGTGGGCGTGCGTCCTGCTCCCGGAGTTCCCGAACTCCTCGAGCATGAAGTGCATGACAACGGCTGCCACTCGCTCGTCCACCCGTGTGGTGGCGGCGAAGTCGAAGTAAGGAATTCCGCTCACGTTGTTTCGCTCCGGAGGTGTGAAAGGTGAACTTTAGGGTATGTCAATGGTATGTTAGCGGTATGTCATCGCCGAGCTACACATATTCGTTCCCCGCGGCGCGGGGGGTGCAGGCAGGGCGCGAATTCTTTGTTGCGCAGTGCCCCGTAAGGATGCTTCCACGGATTTTCTCCTTCACGGATTCCGATCTCCCCGTTGAAATGAGGGCCCAACGCTCGTTGAACACGGCCCGTGTTCCCGAGATAGCACGCTACATCGTCGAGAACAGGGGCGATTACACGTTCTCGGCCATCACCGCCTCCATCGATGCCGAGGTCACCTTCGAGCCGGTCAGCGAGGAAGACGCCCGCCTCGGCCGCCTCCATGTGCCGATGGATGCCCGCTTCATCATCAACGATGGCCAACACCGCCACGCTGCCTTTACCGCCGCACTCGACCTCGACCCCACCCTGGGCGACGAGACGATTGCCGTTGTCTTCTTCATCGATATCGGTCTCGCCCGTTCACAACAAATGTTCGCCGACCTGAATCGTCATAGTGTCAAGCCATCAGCATCGATCGGTGTTCTCTACGACCATCGTGAACCACTCAGCGAGCTCACCCGGAAAGTCGTGAACAACAACAAGGTTCTGCGCAACATGACCGAATTTGAAAAGGTGACGCTCGCGCCGAAGTCAAAGAAACTCTTCACCCTCAGCGCAGTCCATCAGGCAAACCAGGCCTTGCTGGCCGGCCTACCCGGTGACGACGAAGAGAAGATGATCGCGATCGCCGGACATTTCTGGGATGCGGTCATTGCGGCCTTTCCGGAATGGCAACGCAACTCCTCGGGCGATATCCGAAGCGACTACATCAGTGCCCATGGCACGATCCTGCACGCACTCGGACGTGCTGCAAACGCTCTCCTTCGCGAGGGCAAAAATGTCGACTGGCAGCATTTCACCGAGTCACTCGGTCGCATCGATTGGTCGCGACGCAACACGGCACTCTGGGAAGGCCGCGCATTGCAGGCCGGCCACGTCTCGAAGAGCACACAAAGTGTCGCGCTCACCTCTGCGGTCATCAAGAAACAACTCGGCCTCGACCCATCGGCCGATGAGGCCCGTTATGAACTCGCACTAAAAGGCGGCAAGAAATGAGCCAGGAGTCGGCATTCACCGAAAGCGGCCTCAAGGGGGCGGTCAACGACCTCATCGACGAAATCCAAACGCTCTACGTTGCCGACGACATCCCCTGGATCGTTGGTTACAGCGGTGGCAAGGATTCGACGGCGGTTCTCTCACTCGTGTGGCTCGCCGTCTCGCGCCTCCCGGCCGATAAGCGACACAAGACGATCCACGTCATCTCGACCGACACCCTCGTCGAGAACCCAATTGTTGCGAGCTGGGTCACACAGTCACTCGGCACGATGACGCAGGCCGCAGTAGATCAGGGACTTCCTATCACGCCGCACCGGCTCACCCCCGAGGTCAAGGACACCTTCTGGGTCAACCTGGTCGGCCGTGGCTATCCCGCGCCGCGGCCCAAATTCCGCTGGTGCACCGAACGTCTCAAGATTCGTCCCTCGAACACCTTCGTCCGCAACATGGTCAAGGCGAGTGGCGAGACGATCCTCGTCCTCGGCACCCGCAAGGCAGAAAGTGCCGCACGCAGTTCGCGCATGACCGACCTCGAAAAGTCCCGCGTTCGCGATCGACTGTCGCCCAACGAGAGCCTTCCGAACTCACTTGTCTTCAGTCCGATCGAGAACTGGACGAACGATGACGTGTGGCTGTACCTGATGCAGGTCGAAAATCCGTGGGGTTACGACAACCGGATGCTTCTCAACATGTATCGCGGCGCGAGTGCCGACAACGAGTGCCCGCTCGTCGTCGACACGTCGACGCCCAGTTGCGGTGACAGCCGCTTTGGCTGTTGGGTCTGCACGATGGTCGAAAAAGACAAGTCCATGTCCGCGATGATCCAGAACGACCAGGAGAAAGAGTGGATGCGTCCGCTCATGGCCCTGCGTGACGAACTCGACATTCCCGACGACAAGCACCTGCGCGACTTCCGCCGCATGGACGGCCGCGTCCAGCTCTTCCATGACGGCACGGTTCCCGGGCCCTACACGAAAGAATCGCGCGAAAACTGGCTGATGAAACTCCTGACGGCACAGCAATGGGTACGCGCAAACGGGCCTGCCGATGTCGCAAACATCGAACTCATCACGATGGAAGAACTGCACGAAATCCGACGGATCTGGCTGGTCGAAAAGAAAGAGATCGAAGACACGCTGCCCGGTATCTATCGCGCTGCGACGGGTGAAGAGTTCCCCGGCAGCAAAGCCCACCTCACCATCAGCGCCGAGATCTTCTCGTCGCTCGCCGAAATCTGCGGTGACGACCATCTCCACTACGAAATGATGCGAGACCTCATTGCGACCGAGCGCCGTTTCGCAAGCATGGCCCGCCGCAAGGGCCTGATGGAGGAGCTCGAGAAGTCGATCAAGCGCTCGTTTTACCGCGACCGTGACGATGCAGTCGGCTTTGCCCGCGAGAAGAAGAGTCTCTACGGCGACGACGGAGTTCCCGAGCAGGAAGGCGTGGAAGGCATCGCAGTGAACGTGAGGTCCGCAGAGTGATCATCGAGCAACTCACACTTCACGACTTCGGTATCTACCGAGGCCGGCACGTGATCGACCTGTCGCCCGAATCGGACCACAAGCCGATCGTCATGATCGGTGCCCGCAACGGTCGCGGGAAGACCACCATGCTCGATGCAATCAACCTCGTCCTCTTCGGCCAGCGCGCCCGTCTCAGCAACCGTAAACCGAATACATCGTGGGACAAGTACTTGCGCGACTCGATCAACCGCAAAGCGCCCGAGGGGGCGCTCGTCGGCATGCGATTCAGCGTCCAGGACGACTTCGAGACCCGTATCTATGAGATCGCGCGCTCGTGGACGGTGGCAGGAAAGTCGGTCAAGGAGTTCTTCAACGTCAGCATCAACGGCGAGGCCGACCAGATTCTCGCCGAAGACTGGGATGAACACATCGAGGGCATCCTTCCGTTGGAGATCGCGTCGCTCAATTTCTTCGACGGCGAGAAAATCGACCAACTTGCCGACCCGCTGCAGTCGCGCGAAGTGAATCAAGCCGCCATTCGCGGCCTCCTCGGTTTGGGAATTCTCGAAAAGCTCGAAGCCGACCTCAAGGTCTTCCTGCGCCGCAAACAAGACCTCGCAATCGGCGACGAAGTGTCACCGGAGCTCGCGGGTATCGAGGCCGAGATCGCCGCCCTCGAGGGGCGTCGTTTTCTCCTTGTCGATGAAAAGGGCCAACTCAAATCCCAGGTCGACCGCAATGGGGAAGTCGTGCGTCGTCTCGAGGAGAAGGCAAAGAGCCTCGGGTCGGACAAGTGGGAAAAGCGTGCCGAACTCGAGGCCAAGTCCCGCGAATATGCGGCCGACCGTGCCGGCCTCGAAGCCGAACTGCACCACGTCGTCGAAGGTCCCGCTCCTCTGCGACTCGTCGAGAAGCTTCTTGGTCGCACCGCTGATCAGGCGACGGCCGATGAAGCGGTGGCCAAGTCGCGGCTTCTTCTCGCCGAACTCGTTGAACGTGACGCCAGTGTCTTGGCCGATCTCTCACGCTCAGCTGCCGACGAGGTGCGTCCCGTGTTTGAACGTGATCGAGCGGAACGTGAAGAGCGCGCAAGCCAACCAACCGTGCATGGTTCGTTGACGGCCGTCAGAACAATGGTTGATGTGGCACTCAGGGACATCGAGTCGCTGCCCGTCGTCAGCGAAATGCTCGAATCGCTCGACGCTCTCGATTCCCGACTCGCTGACGTCGATCGACAATTGATGTCGGTTCCGACCGAGGGCCAACTCGGCCCGGTGCTCGAGGAACTTGGCCGCGAACGCTCGCAGGGCGAAGGCCTTCGCCAACAGCTCGACGCAGTCTCAACCGAGATCGACCACATCGAGTCCACGCTCAGCAGGTTGGGGGTCCAATCTGAGCGGATTCGCACTGCTGAGGCCGACAAGCAAAAAGGTGCGCTCGAAGACCAACGTTCTCGGGAGTACACCGAGCGAGCCCTGGAAACGGTGCGGCAGTTGCTCGACAGCACGGTGACCCGCAACCTCAGCAACATCGAGGCTGCGATTCTGACGCGCTTCCATCAGCTCATCGGCAAAAAGGACCTCGTGACCGGTGTGTCGATCGACCCCGAGACGCTCGAGTTGCGAGTGTCAACGGGCGACGGTGAACACCAGCCCATTGAGCGCCTGAGCGCGGGTGAACGGCAGTTGCTCGCAACGGCTTCGTTGTGGGGTCTCTCCACTGTTGCGGGTCGATCCATCCCGTTGGTCATTGACACACCTTTGGGGCGTCTCGACGGCGATCACCGCATCAATCTGTCGACCAATTACTTCCCTTATGCGGCCCGCCAGGTCGTGATTCTCTCCACCGACAGCGAGTTCACGCGCGAACTGTACGAGAAGATGCGACACGCAGTCGGCCGTGAATACACGATCCAATTCCGGGCTGAAAACGAAAGCTCCGAAATCATCCCCGGCTTCTTCGAGGAGGACTCCAATGCCGGTTGAAACAATCAGAATCGTCGAGACCGACCGTGATCTGCTCGCGCGACTGAAGCGAAGCACCGGCATCAAGGGCTTCAACACCCTGTGCCGTTGGGCGTTCTGCATGTCCCTTGCCGACCCCAACCCGACGAGCGTCGACCCACTCGGCGCGAAATCGAACCTGGAGATCGAATGGGGAACCTTCGCAGGTGCCTACGAAGACGTCTACTGGGCATTGTTGGTGCAACGCGCCCACGAAGACGGAATCGCCGGCGACGACGAAGCGCTTGCCCGCGAGTTCAATCGGCACCTGCACCGGGGCATCGGCCAGTTGGCGAACCTCGCTCAGAAACCGACGGTTCGCCACTTCGTCTCACGTGTTGCGTAGCCGGGGCGGCCGCGTATGACCTCGCGGCGCGCACTGACGGCGATGGCCAGGGGCGAAGCCTCTCGGCCCCTGCGCATCGCCGTCGAACACGGCATCGTCGACAAGAAGCGGGCCTTCTTCGATTACGGGTGCGGCCGCGGCGCCGACGTCGACTGGCTCGTGTCAATGGGCTGGAAAGCGCGCGGCTGGGACCCCGTCCACAGGCCTTTGACAAAACGCACGAAGACCGAAGTCGTCGGACTCACGTACGTGCTCAACGTCATCGAGAGTCCGGACGAACGTGAGCAGGTTCTTCGTGAAGCGTGGAAACTCACTGCGGGGATCCTCATTGTCAGCGCACGCCTCGAAGACGAACGCGATGAATCACACATCAAACCGCGTGCCGACGGATGGATGACGACGAGGGGAACGTTCCAGCGTTTCTACGACCATCTCGAGTTGGGGGAGTGGATCCGATCCGTCCTCGGTGTCGAAACGATCGCTGCCGCCCCGGGTGTCTGGTACGTCTTCCGACGCATGGCAGACCGCGAGGAGTTCCTCGCCCGTCGCTACATGATCCGCATTCCCGCACCACATCAACGCAAGAGTGACAAAGCATTCCTCGAGAACAGGGAACTGCTGCAGGAACTCATCGATTTCTTCGCACTGCACGGCCGTTTGCCCGTTGCAGAGGAGTTGACGCGCAACGACGAAATCACCGATGTTTTCGGGTCGATTGCGCGTGCATTTCGGGTGATCGAAGTCGTAACCGATCGCGAAGAATGGTTGAAGTTGACGGAGCGTCGGCGTATCGACCTGCTTGTATATCTCGCGCTCAAAGTCTTCGATGGCGACTACAAGATGAGCGATCTCGCGCCAAGCACACAACGTGACGTGCGTGCGCATTATCAATCACTGACGAAGGCGAGAGCCGTCGCAGAGAAGCTGCTCTTCGCGGTCGGCAACCTCGAACACATCGTTCTCGCGTGCAGGTCATCAATCGTCGGCAAACTCACACCGTCAGCGCTCTACGTTCACATCGACGCATTCGAACACGTACCTGCAGTGTTGAAGGTCTACGAAGCTTGTGCACGCAGACTCATCGGTGAAGTGCCTGAAGCGAACATCATCAAGTTGCACAGGGATGCGAAGAAGGTGTCGTATCTCGCGTATCCAAACTTCAACGACGACCCGCACCCGGGACTGCATCGCTCTGACGTCGTAGACCTCGTTGGCCAGTCACTGTCGAGCCGCCGGTACCCCGCCACCGCCAATGTCCCGATCCTCCACCGCAAGGAGGAGTTCATTCTGCGCTCCGACCCCCGCTGGGAAGCCTTCCGTGCCCTCACCGCCAGGGAGGAAGAGGCCGGCCTTTACGCCGACACCAGCCGAATCGGCTATCGGGACCAGTGGGAGGCCCTCCTCAAGGCCAATTCCCATGGAAAGTAGGGCTTGTGGGCCCCAAAACGCTTGGTTTCTGGGGCTTCAATTTCTAGAGGCTCAAGTTGGGGTTGCAGATCGCTAGTTCTCGCTGTAAACTACTCCCTGTTAAGAGCGAACTAATTTTGCTCTAAACCTTGACAAGTGAAGATACGAACGCTAACTTGTTCGTATGAGGCACTTTCGCAATACCGCGAGGCGAGGCACAGAAAACGGAGAGGCACAAAAATGACGGCAGCAACGGCACATCTGAACAATGAATGCGCGGAACGTCCTAGTGGTTTTGCATTCGTGGCCGATCGCGCGGTCGGGGTTCCCGTTGGCCACAAGCTCCGCTGGACGGTCTGCGGGGGTATTCACGGGAAGCGTCAGCGCATCCCCGCGGTACCGGGGATTTACGCGTACGCCGAAGTGACCCGCGTGGCCGGCCTTCCCGTCAGCATGACCTGGGTCTACATCGGCCAATCGATCAATCTGCAGCAACGAATTCTCAATGGCCACGATGTGCGCTTTGAGAAGAACAACCGTCTTCGCGCATGGATGCGTCGTACGCGTTGCGATGCCGAGCTGTGGTTCGCCCCGGTCGATGCCGCTGACCTCGATGTCGTCGAGCGCGACCTCGTGGCCGCCATCAAACCAGCGTTCAACAGTCACCACAAGTAAGACCACCAACAACAACACCAACACCAACAACAACACCAACAACAACACCAACAACAACACCAACCCACCCAAATAATCAAAAAGGAGAAAGAACCATGGCAGACGAACTGGACGACGAGATTGGCCGTCGCGACGAGCGCAAGAAGAAGGTGAAGGCGCTCTACGCGGAAGGCCACGATGAACTCACCGGCAACGAAGGCACGATCGAAGTCACGATCGGTGAAATGCCCTTCGGAAAGCCGTTCTATACGTACCAAACGACGACTGAGTGGATCGCGAACAACGTGATCCTGGTCGGCGACATGGAAATGTTCAACGATGACGAAGGCCGTTACCGTCGCATTGGCGACGAGTTCGGCAACATCGAGATCACGTCGGAGAACATCGACCTGATCCGTCAGCGCCCGGTCGATTTCTCCCGCGAAATCGGCATCGCGAAGTACCTGCTGATGCACCCCTTCCACAATCTGCCGGACCTCGTCCTTGTGGTGTCCGCCCCCTGGGTTGACAATCCGAACGCTCCCCAGTGGAAGGACGGCATTGCAAGCGTCGACTCCTGCAACATCGAGGAGATCAGCGAGAACCTCGACAAGGTGCTCCTGCATCTCGGCAAGATGGGCCGCGCCGATCGCCACACCGTGTACGCACTTGATGGCCAGCACCGCTTCATCGGTATTCGTGCGGCCATCGAGATGCTCGAAAAGGGCCTGCTGCATCCGCGCAAGAAGGACGGCACCCTGGCGGGGAAGAACAACGAGGAGTACCTCGACGATTGGCTCGAAGAAGTGGCCGACCTTGGCATCACGAAGAAGGACGTTCTCAAGTTCCGCACCGAGCGTGTCGGCATCAAGTTGGTGCCGGCGGTGTGCAAGGGTGAAACTTGGGAAGAGGCCGTTCAGCGTGTCGCGTCCATCTTCAAGGCCTTCAACACGACCTCGGTTGCGGTGCCGAAGGGTGCAACCACGGCGATGGACCGCGAGGACGGATTTGCGATCACTGCACGTCGCACGTGGAAGCATTGCGCGTTCCTCCAGGACCATTCCGAGCGGAACCAGCGTCTGAGCCCCACGACGAACACGATCTCCGCCAAGAGCACCGTGGTCACGACGTTGGCAACGATGCGTTCGATGGCTGAGGAGTATCTGCAGGGCAGCACGTTCGACGACTGGCGCCGCCCGGTGAAGAAGAACCAGATGGGCCAGCCCCCGAGCGAGGCCCTCGTCGAAAAGGGTGTGGAGGAATTCCTCGCCCTGTGGGACGCGATTGCGACGCTTCCGTCGATGCTTGACATTGAGCCCTGGGGATTTCTCCCCGACCACGTGCAGGCGTCTGTGCCCAAAAACCGTCCTGCTCGCGACGTTGCGGTCATGCGTCGTTTCCCGACCGAAACGAAGGAGGGCGAGGCGCACATGTTGTTCCGTCCGCTCGGCCAGCAAGCTTTGGCTTCGGCAGTGGGCGCACTCGTGAACCACCCGCAGCATCCGTTGACTCTCGAGTACGTCTTCGAGATCCTTGGACGCTATGACGCCGACGGCGGCTTTTGCCTGATCAAGAAGACCAACCCTTGGTGGGGCGTCCTCTACGACCAGACGAAGGAGAAGATCGTCACCAGCGGGGCCAAGCTTGCGGCAGACCTGCTCGAGTACATGCTCTCGGGCGAATCCCCGCGTGGCGTTGAGCCCCTCCGTCTTGCGTTCGCGTCGGCCCGCAAGTCCTCGACCGAGGGCTTGTTCGTCGATCTGAACGGCAAGGACGTACCGCTCGAGCGTCTCGCGCTCCCGTCCCGTCTTTTCTGAGACCGCTTGTCCCACACACCAACACGTACAACCACACACAACGAACGATCGACGGAAGGAGGTGAGGAATTGACTCTGCAGATTCACTATGTGACGCGTCTCGAAGACGTCGTCGACCCTGTGGCGCAATGGGTGAATGCCGCACCGCAAGGTAGGCCACTTTTCAGCACCGAACAGCTCCTCCTTCCGTCGAACGGTGTGAAGGCGTGGTTGCTCCCCGAACTTGCCCGCCGCGTCGGAGCGAGGCCGGGCAAGGAAGACGGTGTCGTCGCCAACGTGCAGGTCGGTTACCTCGGCTCGTTGATGAAGTTCATCGTGCCCCACCGTCATCGCGACATCGACCCATGGTCGGTTGAGTCGATGACGGCGGTGCTCCTTGGCCTGATCGTGGGGGATGCCTCTCTTTCGTCGTTCGTTCAACGCGCCGGCGGGGAACTGCGTGCGGCCGCACGGTTGGCCGAGCGTTTCGATCGCTACCACGCCCGTCGTCCGATGATGATCCGTGCGTGGGACAAGGGTTCGCCCGTGATGTCGCCCACCACTGCCGACTCGTTCAACGACGGCGAGTGGAGGCCGGCCGACCTGGGTGACCAGCGCTGGCAGTTCGACCTGTGGTGCCGCATGCGCGACATCGTCGGTGTCGCACCGTGGCCGGTGCAGATCGAGGCCGCAGTGCAACAACTTCGTCGGGGTGAGAACATCGTCGGCGTTCCCGGGCGTTTGATGGTTGCGGGTATGCAATCGCTTTCGCTCGGTGCCGTCGAGTTGCTCGACGCATTCGGTCACGTCAGCGATGTCGAGGTTCTCCTCGTTCATCCTTCGCCCGCCCTGGCACAGAGCCAGTCGGCCGTCACCTCTTCTCTTGCGGTACGTCGTGGTGCCCTTCAATTGCGTCCGGCCGACGAGGATCTGCCGACCGATGTGCACCCGATGGTGCATTCATGGTTGCGCGGTGCGCGCGAATTGCAGGAACTACTCGCTTCCCAGGGTCTCGAGGCCGGCGCGCATGCACCCAACGGTGCCGCGGTCACTCCGAGCCTTCTCGGTCGCGTTCGCACGGCCATCGAGACGGGTGGGCTCGGCGAGCGCGTGCCGCGTGCAGACGACGACCTGTCGATCCAAGTACACCGTTGCTACAACCTCACCCGTCAGGTCGAGGTTCTCCACGATGCGCTGCTGCACGCCTTCCGCGACATCGACGGCCTTGCCCCCCACGAGGTTCTCATCGTGTCCCCGCGCCTCACCGAGGCGGCACCGGTTTTGGAAGCGGTGTTCGACCGCACGGTCTCGGTGGAAACCGCGGACGGCCACACCGAGGTTCGCATTCCTCTTGCGGTCGCAGAGCGCGAATTGCGTTCGGTCGACCCTGCGGTCGAATTCCTTGCGTCACTGCTCGAGTTGATGACCGGCCGCTTCGATGTCTCGGCGTTCCTCGCGGTTGCCGCGTCTCCGCTCGTTGCCCGTCACCTGGGTATCGATGCCGAAACGATTGCTGTCTGGCAACGCCAAATCGCGCGCACCCGCGTGTATTGGGGTCTGTCTGCCGAACAGCGCACCGCAGCGGGCCTTGCACCCGAGGCAGCGAGCGCACACACATGGAAGTCCGCAGTCGAACGCGCACTTCTCGGTGCGGCCCTGCCCGACGCGCTGCCCGCGATCGAACTCGGCGACGTGGTGCCACTCGCCGACGTCGGAGCCGACGACATCGATGCGTTGTCGCGCCTGGTCCAGGTTTTCGATGCGATCGAAGTACTCGAGTCGGCCATTCGTATCGATCCACGGCGCGAGATCGTCGAGTGGTGCGATGCGCTCGAGGCAACGGTGATCGCGCTCTGCGGCACCGACGACAAGGTGTCCAAGTCCTTCGAGATGATCGAGGGTCTTGCCGCTACCACCATTCTGCGTCGCCCCGACGGCACATCGACCGCAGTCGGTGCCGCGGTGCCGTTCTCGCAGGTGGCGGCGCACCTGTTGGCGGGGGTTTCCGGCGTACCCGGCCACCAGCCGCTGCGCACCGGTGCAGTCACCGCGACCTCGCTCATGCCGCTGCGCGGTGTGCCGTACCGTGTCGTGTGTCTTCTCGGCATCGATGACGGTGTGTTCGGCGGGGGAGAAGTCGAAAGCGACGACCTTGCAGGACGCCAGGTGTTTATCGGTGACGATGACCCGCGCATCGACGCGCGTCGTCAATTCCTCGACGCGGTACTTGCCGCCAACGAACGGGTGATCATCACCTGCGACGGCCGCAGCATCCAGAACAACGCCACCATTCCGCTCACGACCGCTCTTGCCGAATTCGTCGACTTCACCCGCCGCCACGGTGCCGGTGAGCGCGGTGACGGTGAAGGCAGCGACATCGAGTTCCTCCATCCGCGTCACGCGACGAGCCTGCGCAATTTCTTCCCCGGTGGAGTCGTGCCCGGCCGTATTTGGTCACACTCAACGTCGGTGCGTGATGTCGCAGGAAAGGTTGGCGCTGTAGCGGCACCGAAGACGGCCGATGTCACGGTCGTGCAGGCCGGAACCGCGAATATCGTCGACCTTGAATCCTTGGTCAAGCTGGTCCAGTCGCCCCTCGAGATGTTCGTCAATGACGTCCTCGACATCAGCACATGGGTTGAAGATGCGGGCATCGACCAGGCCGTGATCCCGCTCGGGGTGGACCGCATCACCAAGCGGAATTTCATCGATGGGTACCTCGTTGGCCGCTGCACGGCTGGGTCGTCCTTCGATCCGAATGTGCACCGCGATCTCGCCCGGTTGAACGGTGACATTCCGGTCGGTGCGTACGGCGAGGCTGTCGTGACCGAATTGCAGACTCTCGCCGAATCCCTCGTCGCCTTAGCGACCACCTACGCCCTCGACCCGGTGCCGGCCGACGCCACGCCGATTCTCGTCGCCCTGTCGGCTGGGTCGGTGTTGAAGGGCAGCATTCCGCACCTGCAGACCGCAGGCCAGTTGATTGGTGTCGTCAAGGGGTCCAAGTCCTACGACCGCGACCATCTGAAACTTGGCGTGCGACTGCTCGCTGCCGCCGCCGCGGGTCTCGGCGTGCGACACGGCATCACCGTGCACGAACACAAAGACAAAGAAAAACTAGGCCAGGCCATCGCTCGTCTCGTCTATCTCGGCGACACGATCGACACCGCCGAAGCAACGCGTCGACTCGACGAACTTGCTCGACTGCACGCGGCAGCCTGTGCGATGCCGATGCCGACGTTCGGCGGCACGGTCAAGGCGATCTTCGCCGACCCCGACAATCCCAACATTGAGGCCGGTCGCGAAAAGTTCAACAGCTTCGTCCGTTCAGCCGACTACGCAACATCACTCGAACGCCGCATCCATGGTGCAGCCCCCGACTTCGATGTCATCTTTGCTCCTCATGGGCCGGTGGTGTCGTTCTGGGAGCGCTTCCATGGGGTGTTCCATTTCACGAAACGGAAGGCCGAAAACCTTCCCGGAAAAATGCCCCACGGGGGCTCGCACTGGGGGATCCTCTGATGTCAACGACACTCGACCTTGCAACCCACGAACTGACGAACGGCCACACGATCGAGGCGAGTGCCGGAACAGGCAAGACCTATTCCGTCGCAGCGCTCGTCACGCGTGCCATCGCGGTCGACGACGACCTGCGCATCGACAAGGTCCTGATCACAACGTTCACGCGCTACGCAGCGGCCGAACTGCGTGACCGCGTCCGCCGCCGTCTCGCGCAAACGGCCGACAAGTTGGAACTCGGCGAGGCCGACCTCCGCGACCCCATCCTCACGGCGCTTCTCGCCGATGCTCCGAACCGTGGTCGTTACATTCGCAACCTGCGTCGCGCTGCCGTGAATTTCGACAACGCGACGATCGGCACCATTCACTCGGTATGTTCGCGGATCCTCGCCATGGCCGGCCTCGTCGGTCACGACGATTCGGCCGAAGAGATCAAACGTCGTGTCGTGGCCGAGGTCGTAAACGACCGTCTCGTGTCGGAAGCCGTTCGAAATGACCGCACGTTGAACGAGGCGGCCGTGAAGAAGGCCCTCGAGGCCCGGTTGGCGAACCCGTTGGCCGAGATGTGGTTCGACAAGAACCTCGACGCTGCGGTCATCGCCGAGGTCCGTGACATCGAGAATCTCCTCAACGAACTCGTCGCCGAGGTCAATGCTCTCACGGAAATGCACCCGTCGTTCGACGACCTCGTTCGTCGTGCCGAACTCGCATTGTCGGGCGAAATGGGCGATGAGATCCGCGCCAAGTTCGCCGAGCGCTACACGCACGCCTTCATCGACGAGGCCCAGGACACCGACGAACTGCAGTGGCGCCTCTTCCATCACATCTTCCCGAAGGCCAACAAGGCCTCGACGCACAAACTCACCGCGGTGGGCGACCCGAAGCAGGCGATCTACGGGTTCCGCGGTGCCGACATCAACGCCTACCTCGCGGCCCGCGACACCACGAACATGTCGACACTCGACACCAACTTCCGTTCCGACCCGCCCGTCATCGATGCGCTGAACGCTCTGTTCGCGGGCGCCTCTCTCGGTGCGGGCATCGACTACAGCGCAGTCCTCGCCGACCCGGAAAAGTCCGGGTCGAAGGTGCGTGGCGTGCATCCCGTCGAAACGATCGACCTCGTCGACAAGAACAACCAGGACGATGTCGCCGACGCCGCATCAGGCCACGTATTCCGACTTCTCGAACAGGGCCGGATCATCGAAGAAGAGACGTCGCGGCCGATCGCTCCGCGGGACATCTGCGTTCTTGCCGGCACGAACGGCCTCGTCCGCGCGATCCACCGTCGTCTGCAGGGTCTTGGTATTCCCGCTGTTGCCAGCGGTGCAGAGTCGGTCTTCGCCGATACAACGGCAACCGAGATCCGCCTCCTTCTCGAGGCACTCGAAAGGGTCAACAGCCCGGGCCGTGTGCGCAACGTCGCCACAACGTCGTTCTTCGGCTTCGGACTCGGCGACCCACGACTCCTGCCCGATGACATGGTGCAGCGTGGAGCCGATGACGAGGACCCGGTCCTCGCAATCCAAGAGAAGCTCGTCGGCTGGAGGAACATCCTCCAACGCCGCGGCGTTGCAGCACTCGCCGCTGCAATCTCCTCCGATGCCGACGTGATGGAGGCATTCGTAGCCGGCCCTGACGGAGAACGTCACCTCGCCGACTTCAGCCACATAATTGACTTGCTGCACGGCGAAACCCACGGCAGGGGAGTGACCCCAACCGAGGCCCTCGAGGCATTCGACGGATACGCCGCGTTCAGCGGCAGTTCTGACGTCGTCAGCCGCCGCATCGAAAGCGACAGCGATGCGGTCCAGGTCATGACGATCCACAAGGCCAAGGGTCTGCAGTTCCCCTGCGTCATCGTCGCCGATCTGTGGAAGCCGAGTGTCTATGAAGAGCACCGCGACATTCCCAAGTACACCCGCATCATGGACGACGGTTCGGAACAGTCGGTCATCGACGTCGGTTGGGTGCTCGGCCACACGGCCGATTCATCGAAGGCGCTCGTCACGCAGGCACAGTGCGAAGAGCAGAAGCGTCTCATCTACGTCGCCTTCACGCGGCCTGAATACCATCTCGCTTTCGTCTGGCAGTCGCGGCCACCCCAGCCGTCGATGCTCGCCGCAACGGTCGACCTCGGCGTGATCGGCCGCGCCGACGACGACGGCAATCTTCTGGTCGACGAGGCCTGCATCACCGTCGCGCCCCGCGGCTGGCGCTACGTCATCACCGGAGGCACAACCGACCCTGACCTCGTCGTTGCCGAAGGCCCCGACGAGATCGAACAGACCTATCGCCGCACCTCTTTCACGGGCATCACGCGTGCGCAGAACATGAACACACGCCGCGTCGGTGCCCCCGAGTTCGAGGCATCGGCCGGCGGCAACGACGAGGACACGAACTGGTTCGCCGTTCCCAGCTACTACGCCGATGCCGAGACACCGACTGGCCTTCCCATGCCTCTCGGCCGTATCCCCGGTGGCAAGCACGTGGGCACAGCGCTCCACGCGGTCTACGAGCACATCGACACCGCGGCAACCGACCTGCGCGGTGAAATCGACGCGAAGTGTCGACGCCTCATCACCGGTTCACTGCTCGGTGGTGACCTGGGATCGATCATCGACGGCGTCGACCTCTCGATGGCCACACCACTCGGTCCGCTGCTTGGAAACACCACGCTTGCCGACATCCCGCCCGAACGTCGTCTCGCGGAACTCAAGTTCGAGATGTCCATCGCAAAGTTGGCGGCCGGCGTACTCGTCTCCGACTGCGGACGCATCCTTGCCGGCCTCGTGCCCGACGACGACGTGCTGCGGCCCTATGTCGACACCCTCACGCACGAGTCATTCGACATCCCGCTCGCCGGCCTCATCAACGGCTCAATCGACGCGGTTCTCCAGATGGGAACCGACGACGACCCGGCTCTGTGGATCACCGACTACAAGAGCAACCGTCTCGACCGCGAAGGTGACCCCACCCTCATCTCCGCTTACCGACAGGACCGCTTGCTCGAGGCAATGGTGCACCATCACTATCCGTTGCAGGCCCTCATCTACGGAGCCGCGATGTATCGGTTCCTTCGCTGGCGGGCCCCCGGCCTTGCCGACCCGTCCGGCCACGTGAAGGGGTTCTCCTACTTCTTCATTCGTGGAATGGTCGGCCCCAACACGCCCGCCGACACCGGAATCTTCACATGGCAGGCACCCGCCGGCCTGTGGCAACAACTGTCCGACCGCCTTGCAGGAGACGACCAATGAGCACTTTCCCCGAACATCTCCACATCCACGTCGAAGAAGGATTCGTCGAAGAGCGAGACCTTCGCTCGGCCGCCGTCTTCGTCGACCTCGCCACCCGCATGCTCGACGGCGCACGTCTCGCCTCGGCAAGGCTCACCATCACCGACAACGTCTGGTTGGCAACCGCACGCACTCTCGCCGCCTACCGCGACCAACACACCTGCGTCGACCTCGCTGAGTTCCCCGGCTGGGAAAAGCACCTGCGCAACTGCACGGCCCTCGTTGCCGAGCCGCACACCGTCGACCCCACCCGTCGCCAGCCGTTCATCCTCGACCTCGGACGTCTCTACATTCACCGCTCGTGGGAAGAGGAGTGTTTCGTCGCCGAGAAGCTTCGCACGCGACCCACGGACAAACTGCAGGTCATCACGGGCGGGCCGGGAACAGGCAAGACGACAACCGTTGCCAAACAGCTCGTTGAGCGCCTGTCCGCAACACTCGACCGGCCCATCCTCGTCGGCCTTGCTGCACCCACGGGCAAGGCGGCCAAGCGCATGACCGAAGCCATGGATGGCGCCCTTGCAAAGGCGAACGCTCCGCAACAGGTGCGCGACATCGTCCTCGCCTCACCGGCTACCACCATTCACTCTTTGCTCGGCGCGAACCCGAACCGTGTCGACAACCGCTTCACGCACCATGCCGGCAACAAGCTCAAGCACGACATCGTCATCGTTGACGAAACTTCGATGCTCTCGCTCTCGATGATGTATCACCTCATCTCCGCCCTCGACGACGAAACCGAACTCATCCTCGTTGGCGACCCCGACCAGCTCGCCAGCGTCGAGGCCGGCACGGTCCTCGCCGACATCGTCGCCGGATCACCAAAGGATCGCATCACACTTCTCACCACACAGCACCGCTTCAAAGACGCACAAACCATCGTCGAGGCCGCCGCTGCAATCCGTATGGGTGACGCCCCTGCCGCCATCAGCGCAATCACCAACGGCGACGCCGATGTGCAATGGATCGACCCGAGCGATGCGCCCGAAATCGCCGGCACAGTGCTCGACGCCGTCGTCGAGCACGCCAACCACGTCGCCGCACTTGCACGCGACGACCGTCCAGCCGAGGCCCTCGCACTGAAGAACGAGATGCAGGTTCTCTGTGCCCACCGCAATGGAAAGATGGGTGTCGTCGGGTGGAATCGCGTCATCGAGGAGCGCATGGGCTTCCCCGCTTCAGGCCAGTGGTACGTCGGCCGGCCCGTGATCGTCACCGAAAACGACCGCACCACCGGCCTCTTCAATGGCGATATCGGCGTGATCAGTGCAAGCGACTCGCACCGCGTCGCGTCCTTCAGCACCGACGCCACCAAGCCGTCCATCCCCGTCACCCGGCTGCCCAACGTTGAAACGGTCCACGCTCTCACCATTCACAAGTCGCAGGGCAGCGAATACGACCACGTCATCGTCGTTCTCCCTGACCGCGAATCGCGCATCCTCACCCGCGAACTCCTCTACACCGGGGTCACGCGCGCCAAAAACAAACTCACCATCATCGGCTCACCCGACGCCATCCGCAGCGCAATCACTACTCCCATCCGCCGC